>Ga0123355_10010851_pt1 | contig 14011 bp, 10 predicted proteins | sample TergutEmb28metaG_3_FD_89872 | JGI IMG/M metagenome (GOLD analysis project Ga0123355, IMG submission 89872) | Embiratermes neotenicus P1 segment gut microbial communities from Petit-Saut dam, French Guiana - Emb289 P1 | ecosystem: Host-associated > Arthropoda: Insects > Digestive system > Gut ... | reverse complement strand
CTCCCTGATGATGGTCGATATATGACCGAAACATGTTGGAGTTAGTAATTTTATAACATTTTATATTGTTTTAACATATGTATAATAAAATTAAGTGCAATAAGCTGGCTAATTGGTATAATTAATAACAGGAACTTGTCATTTCACTTATGAAATGATATAAGCGAGCTATTGAAATGGTTTGTGTCTTTTGTTGACAGCACTATGACCGTTCCTCTAGTGCAGCTGATTCCAACATACTGGATGAAGTGAAGAAAGTTATGAACATCCTGTACCACAGGTTGCAGCCGCAGTTTGTGCCTAGCATGTCCTATGATGGCTTGCAAATCAGGCACAGTTTCATGGCTACAATAAGGGTATATGCTCAAAACTTGTTTACATTTCTTGTATTGGTTTTTAAATGGATTACCAAGGCAGCAAATTGCCTTATGTGGATTGTTCCTGTCTCTCAGTCCTCCCACAATATTTATACAAAGGATCTGATGCAAGATTCAAAGTTTTTACAGCATTGTTTACTGAGGAGCATTCTTGGATGTGATACTGTGTCGTTGGGCAAGTGGTTCCCCACGGTTCAAAGGATAGTACTGCCATCATCTTCAAGGGTCAGGTGGTCTTCAACCACTTGCCCAGCAACACAGCATTCCTTCCAAGGAGACTTGATTTCTCAAAGGGTTTCTTGAATTTTTGACACTTGAAGATGAAACAGCCATCAGAATTTACCAGTAATTATGGGCTTTTTATAGTGAAGGTACTGTGGACATAAGTACTGTGAATTGTTAGATGAGAAAATTGAAGCATAATGGCTGAAATTTAGATCTGAATGACCAGCCATGATCTGGAAGGCCTGCAGCCACAGGTACACTATCAATGGACTTGTTCAAGAAAATCGATGGATTGCTCAAAGAACCAATGTTTAGGGATTAAACATTGGTTTAGCTGGTGTCAATGAAAATATTGTAGGTATGGGTTATGCCAAACCCCACACTATTGCTGCCACTGTAATGTCTCAAAGGAATTAATTTGATGTGGAATGAAGAAATTCAAATGGTGTGGAGACAAGTTATATAGTTCTACAGTGAATGGCTCAGAAAACATGTTCAGCACAGGCAGTGTTATATCGAATGAGAGGGAGACTGTGTGGAAAAATGTTTACACATTCTGAGCTATGGTATGTGTTTAATTTCATTTTGCTGGTTTGTCTGAGAGTAAAGATATGGACATGTAGGAATTACCTTTCAAACATCCTTCTTGATGATGGTGATGATGATGATGATGAAGAAGAAGAAGTAATTTAAATAGTTATTAATAATTGTCTACATTTGTGCAGCTGTTGAGGATGTGGCAACTGATTTTTAGTGTGAACTTTTTGCTGTGCCTTCCATTGTGTTATTGACAACAAAAATTACCTCATTAACCATCTCTGTAACTTTATATTAACACTTCATATCCATTTTTCAGACTATACTAGGTGGTATGTTGTGACCAAGGTAGTCATCTTAAGGCCTTCTGGTATTACAAAATGTAAACAATTGCAAAAATTACATTAATTAATGTCCATAGATTGAGATTTCCATTGTACAATTTATTGAATATATAATAGTTCCAAATTTAAGTGTTAATAACCAAAATTTTATAAAGTTTATGTACAAGTAATACTCATAATATAGTCATCCCTTTAGTTATCCCATCAGTACTGTGACATGTGTTGCAATAAGTGTATCCTGATGTATCATATAGCTGTTGTGTACAGTCTGATTAATGTAGAGAATATATATACATATATGTATGATGATTGTTTATTGTGATGGGATGAAACAACTTTAGTATTATATTTAAAAGTTTCAATAATTTATAGCACAGTGTATCCTGTCTTGCTGATATGCCAGGTTCTCATTCACAGCCCCTTAATGTCACTGGGAAAATATTTAACATGTTGAGTGAATACAAGAAAAAACTCATAAAAGGTGTTGTGCTTGATGGAAGGTTATTATCACCAAGCTTTAGAATGTAATCAGGTGTTATTCAGTACACAGTCATGTTTAGTTGTGTTCAAGTGGCTGCTTAATTTGGTTTTACATAACCACTTTTACTGACAGCCCCAAATTGGTGTGAGAACAAGCTTTTTCACCAGTGGGTCATTAAACAGGGATTTCACTCTGTAGTCAGAAATTTTGGTATTGAAATGGCGTGAGTAAGAAATCCTGAAACAGAGTTTGTCATTTTCTGTTCTGCAGCACAGCAAGGCACATGTGGCGTTTATTTCAGGGCATGGTATTGGTTTTATTTTCAGGATGTGACACTGAAGTACATTCAGTTAAACTCAACATCAGATAAAACTAGCAATGCTGCACATGACACATCAGGGCACCCTACTAATGCTGTACATGGCACAACATCAGAGCATTCTGTTGATCCTGCACATGGCACACTAGGACATTCAACTAATGCTGTACATGGCACAACATCAGAGCATTCTGTTGATTCTGCACCTGGCACACTAGGGCATTCAACTAATGCTGTACATGGCACAACATCAGAGCATTCTGTTGATCCTGCACATGGCACATCAGGGCATCCTACTAATGCTGTACATGGCACAACATCAGAGCATTCTGTTGATCCTGCACCTGGCACACTAGGGCATTCAACTAATGCTGTACATGGCACAACATCAGAGCATTCTGTTGATCCTGCACATGGCACACCAGGGCATCCTAGTAATGCTATACATGGCACACCAGAGCATCCTGTTGATCCTGCACATGGCACATCAGGGCATCCTACTAATGCTGTACATGGCACAACATCAGAGCATTCTGTTGATCCTGCACATGGCACACCAGGGCATCCTACTAATGCTGTACATGTTACATCAGAGCATCCTAGCAATCGTGCACAGGGCACATCACAGACTCCTACTGATGCTGCACATGGCACTCATGTTCTGGTGGATGCCCTGCAAGTTCATAATGTGCAAATAGACCCTGCAGTTGCCTTGGATGTGGTCAGTGCAGTGAAGAACTCTCTTGAACATGAGCTGGTTGAATCGAGGACAGAAGATGTCAGCAGTAAAGAGAAACTTGCAGCACGAGAGAGCTCTGACACCATACAGAATGCAGAAATGCAGACAGCAGCATCAGGTTTAGCTGGACTGATGACAACTGGTGAACAGAAAAATGATCTTGAGAATATGGACGGCAGACAGAGTAGCTCAGATCCACAGAAAGAGGACAGTTCTGGACAGCTGACCACTCAGACTGGACCAGTAGCGCTGACAGAGATGGGCGATGGTACTGGCCATGTGGAAGATGGTGTAGAGGATAGGCATTTACACAAGTCTGTTGTGGAAAAGGTTAGTATTGCCTGAACAGCATAAACATATATATTGGAAATATAAATGTTAAGGGTGAAGTTTTTTCCATTGGTGTTCCACCTCTTGGTGAGTGTAATAATTATATATAGGGACATTACTTTATCTGACATCTCACATCATTCATCACTCAGACTGTTTTGCATGACTCGCCACCATTCCAGTTTGCCAGTAGGTGGGGACAATACATTGTAGTTAAGTGCATTGTGATTAGTATTAGGTTTTTACTGATTGTATGTAAAGCTGGTGCTAGCAGTGTTTTCTTTCAGCTCATAGACATGTCACATCCAGCAACACATTGTACGTTGAGGTGATGGGAACTGGCTGATAGCTGCTGTCAGAACAAATTATGGCTTTATAGAATGAAGGTTCAGTAAAGCTATGGTTTTCAAGAACTGCACATCCATGGGTGTGTTAGTGTAGGATTGTGCTTGTGGGATGTTGATTTTTAATAACAGGTTCACAGCAGTGTTATTTTCGTAACTCTGTGTGTGTGTGTAACCAAAAAATTCCTGATAGGTCAAGTTGATTCCAGACTGTTGAATTGTGTAGAGGAGGACTACAGTCACTACATGTGTACAGTATGGGGTGCAGGTTCTGATTTGGTACATTAACTGTTATGACCCAACTAGTACAGAGCAGGGTGCATTCTTAATGAATCATATTTTTAGAACAAAATGTCAATAAGAAATTTTTATCCCATTGCTGGAAATCAACCACTTGACACCAAAAGGTCTGCATGGCATGTGAAGGTCAACTGGAGGGCCGGCGGGCCATGACAGAAGTCAGTAATAACACATGCATGATCATGTAACAGTTGGAGTCATTCAGTACCTCAGTCAAGTTTCTGGTGATCACACACTACACTTCACACGTTCACAAACACATGGTCACAATTAGGCAGAAGTACAGTCAAACACAACTTTTATCACCTCATAGTTAAAAACGCCAGTTGAGGCTCCATCCAATAAAAGTCGTGTTTGACTGTACTTCTGCCTAATTTTGATTTGACCAACACAACAGGGATGTCTCACCTAAAAAAACACACAGTTCTGGAAAACCTAGGCTTAAAGTTTTATCAATGTCTTACTTTGTTTCAGAGTTGGAGACCACAGCCACCCCCTCCACCACTGTTTGATGATGACGATGATGATGATGATGACTGGCTCAGCTGAAAGGAACATACATTTATTGTACATTTCAGGTTCATTGTAAATGGTGTGCATTCTTAAGACAGATTTGTAACCTGCAGCAACAACACAGACTGTGCTTGCACTATGCGACTGTACAGTGTTCACAAACTGCAGTTGCTTGTAACGTTCTTCCTTTTTTCATGTGTTTTGGCCCAGTGGTGAGTGAGAGTGCTGCATGATTAGTGTTCATCACAGTGATCAAGCAAGCACTGTGTTGGCAACACTGATAGACTTACGTAGCCTCACAGCTTCACTGTATTAAATTTAGTGGGTTTGCCTGATAGTTCAGAGTGTGGGAGAAGCATGATCTTCACCAACGTGGCACCTCAACTAACTGTATCACACATTCAGTAGATGACTTTAAATGCTTCAGCATATAGTTTTTAGAATAAATTATGATTTCTGAGTTTTGGTGTAATAACAGCAATGTAAGGAGGATTTGTGTATTCTGGGATATGACGCTGCATCACTGGGTATGTGTCTTCCCACATATCAAAGGAACATGTTGCCTTCATCTTCACTGTGAACCTTGAAGAAGTAGATGACACAACCTACGAAATGTCAGTAACCACTTTTCCAGCTGTGCACTGTCACTTCCCAGAATATACAAATCCTAAATTATATTTACCACATCTTTAAAGGTATCCCTCCAAACGAAACTACCCTTGAAAGAAAAGAAATCTGGGCCTATTTACCTGTGCACAAAATTTTGTAATACCCAGTGTTTGAATATGCAGTGGCATGTACATCCTGTATGATATTGTTTAATATTTTGATACTTCTACCTTAGAAGTAATTGTCACATTTATCTAAGTAAGAAGTAGTGAGAAGTGTGAAACTGGTAAGATGTCTGCTTGCTCTATGAGGGAAGCTTGAGGTATCCAGTGTAATGGCAGCCATGTTGAGCTATGAACACAACTGCACATTTTGCCACACTGAAATTTCCTCTCACTCACTCACTCCCGGGCGCTACAACCCATGTAGGGTCTTGGCCGACTCTAGAAGTCGCCTCCAACCATCTCTGTCCTTAGCCTTGATCCTCCAATTTCTAACTCCCAGCCTCTCTGCATCCCTCATCACCCCGTCTATCCATCTGAGGTTTGGCCTTCCCATTTGCCTTCTGCCCTCCAGCTTGTCCAAGGTGATTTTATTACATGGTAGATTATCTTCCATTTGTATTATATGTCCTGCCCAGCTAAGCCTGGTTATCTCAATTGTTGTTACCAAATCAATCTCATCATACAGACGATACAGTTCTTCGTTATATCCTGATCTCCATGTTACCCCTTCACAGATAGGTCCATAGATTCTTCTTAGTATTTTTCTCACAAAGTTCCAAGACATAACTCATCCACCTTACTCAGAATCTAGGTTTCCACCCTATATGTCAGGACTGGTTTTATTAATGTCTTATATATAATCACTTTATACTTTCTGTTTATGTTTTTGGCTTTAAGTATATTCACCAACCCAAAGTAACTTCTATTGGCTAATGTAATTCTATTGTTAATTTCGGCAGAGGTATTATTATCAGCTGTAATTAATGTTCCCAAATACACAAAACTGTTGACTCTCTCAAAGGTCAGATGTTTCACCTTAAAAACATTCTTAACATATTTCTTCTTCGTTCCACAAATCGTGTACTTAGTTTTAGCTTGGTTAATTTCCAATCCCATCCTTCTTGCAGCTCTATCCAGTGCTATTGTAGCCTCCTGAAGAGATTTCGGGGATCTACTAATAATATCAATATCATCTGCATATGCTAATATCTGCACTGATTTATAAAATATATTACCACGCTGGTTTATGTTTGTGTCACGTATTATCTTTTCCAGTGCTATATTAATAAGATGCAAGCTAATGCAACTCCCTGCCTCAACCCATTTCGTATATGAAAACTTTCAGATAGTTCGTTTTGCATCTTGACTTTGGCAGTAGTACCCTCCATCGTGGCTTGCGTTAATCTCACTAGCTTTGGTGGTATGCCAAATTCTGGCATTGCCTTATAGAGCTGATTCCTGTTGACCTTATCATATGCTGTTTTAAAATCTATAAACAGATGATGGGTTTCTATTTGGAATTCCAACAGTTTTTCCAAAATCTGCCTTAGTGTTTGTATTTGGTCAATTGTTGACACTCCTCTAAATCCACATTGATATTGTCCTATTATTTAATTTCCATGTGGCTTTAGTCTTCCATATAACATGATTGACAATACCTTGTATGCAACATTAACCAATGAAATCCCTCTAAAGTTCTCACAGTTTTGCACATCACCCTTCTTGTGTATAGGACGGATTAAGGCTTTGACCCAGCTCAATGGAATCCTTTCTTCATTCCAAATTTGAACTATTAACTCGTAAATTCTGTTTTCCATACATTTATACCCTTCCTTCAATATTTCACTGGGTATTCCATCCAGGCCTGGTGCCTTGTTGTTCTTTAACTTATCAACTGCTGCCCTCACTTCCTCCTTTGTAGGTACGTCCGTCATTTCCAAGTTTCTATCTGTTCCATATTCTTCGTCTTCTTTTTCCTTATCCAGGCTTTTTCTCGTATCCTCAATTTCACCTTCACCAATACCATCACCTTTATTTCCATCTTCATCTCCATGACCATTCAATAATTCATCGAAGTGTTCTGCCCATCTCTGTAATACCTTCTTTTTTTTAATTATGAGATTTCCCTTCTTATCCTTACGCATCCCTATTCTTGGTTTGTAACTTTTCCTAATAATGTTCACTTTCCTATAAAACTTCCTAGTTTCTTTTTGCCTACCGGCTTCCTCCATCTCCTCCATCAATTCCTTCCATGCATCCCTCTTCTTCCTCCTATGTATTTTCTTTTCTTCATACCTCCTCCTTGATATTCTTCCCTCGCCCGTTTTGTATTCTTCTTGGCTAACATATTTTTATACGCCTTATTCTTCAGAGAGGTCACTGCAGCACACTCATCATCGAACCAATCATTCCTTGTGGAGGTCCTTGCATTCCTATAGCAGATTCAGCCGCTTCTTTCATTATCTTTTCACATATAGACCATTGCTTTTCTATTCCCTTTTGACTGTCCTCATCAGCATAGGTGCTTTCATTAAACTCCATAATCTTGCTTCTGATGGCCTGTTGTACCTCTTTGTTTTCCAGAGACTGCACATTATATTTCTGCACCCTTTGCCCCTTATGCATTATATTCATCGATATTCTGGTTTGAATCTCAGCCATTACCAAATAATGGTCTGAATCAACATTAACACCTTGTTTACATCCAACATTCTTCAAAGTAGAGGAATGTTTCTTTTGAATCAAAATATGGTCAATTTGGTTCATAGTGTCCCCATCTGGTGACCTCTTGTCACTTTGTGTATGTTCTTATGGGTAAATATAGTTCCGCCAACAATCATGTCTGTTGTGGCGGCAAACTGCACCAATTTATAGCCGTTTCCATTACATTCCTCATGCAATCCATTTCTTCCTGCATAGGGATAGTTACTTTCTTCCTTGCCCACTTTCGCGTTGAAGTCTCCAAGTACCATTTTTATATCATGCCTGGAGCATTGACTATAGACGGTTTCAAGTTCTAAGTAAAATTTATCCTTCTCTTCGTCATCCTTATCTTCTGCTGGGGCATGTGCATTAATTATACTATAATTTCTGTATTTCCCACGAACTCTGATTCAGCAGAGTCTATCGTTAACAGGTTCAAAACGCAGATTATTTGATAAGAATCGTGAGTTAACATAAAAACCAATGCCAAAAACATGCCTCACAGGATTGCAACTATAAAAAAATTACACAGTTTTTCTTCTCCAAGGTACCATTTCCTAACCATCTTATCTCCTGCAATGCCACCAGGTCCATCTGCACCTTTTCCACCTCCTTCCTGCTTTAAGATATTGCTTGCTCCAGGTCTGTATAATGATAGGACATTCCAAGTTCCAATCCTCAAACACTGCCAGGTTCATTTCTGTTTCACACTTCTGAGGCTCATTCTTTGAGTTTTCGTAACAAGCATTTTTTACAGGGGTAGGTTGTCAGCCCGCCACCCAACCCCCAACCTGGAGGACCAGAGTGCCTCTCTTAGTCTGGGCCATCACCTTGGACCTGTCTGGCAAGGGAGACCCTACCAGTAGCAAGCTACTGCCGGCATAGCTCTTAGGATCCTTTGGCCACTCAAGCCCCACTACTACAACAAAGTGGAGGCACTTTTGGTGGGGTCTGAAATTTCCACTTTTAGATATACAAAGCTGAGTCACAATTCATTATATCCCTACCATTAACCCCATACAATTAACCCATGTAATCCAATAAATTTTAACATACTGGCCTCAGAAGGATTTTCTAGTTCCAGAAATATCTAACAGTGATGAACATCCACAGAAGTTATTTTATTTGTCCACAATTCAGTGATATGACATGGCACTAGAAGGAACTTCACATCTGAATGGCCTTTTCAGAGGGGGCCCCAATCCAGTTTTATTTCCTTATTTCTGTTTTTCCCCATACTATTAGAAATTTCATTCATTCCAACAATTACATTCTCTGTGCACATTCTGCAGAACATTTACTCCATAAAGACAACTTTTCCTTGCCAATAAATTAATTCATTTCAATTACAAACTAAGTTTTGTACCGTCACAACTGTATGAATTGCTGGATTATAGAATTTAGTATTATATTTCTGTGTACAGTCAAACACATAACAGCAGTCCAACCAGCATACCAAAACTGATTCAGTAAAGAACCAACCAACCATACACTAAATGCCCGTTTAAATATCATTTGTTACTACACACAGCTGAAACACAGGTAGACACAGACAGCATCTTAACCAGTGATGCAATGTCACATCCCTCAAAACACGAATCCTCAACATATCATTTATTAAATATTTTAAAATCCACAAAAGAAGCATGAATGGCAAATGATACAGTAGATGTGATAAAAATGAATACAAATTATAAGAAATTTCACACAACACCTATCTATTGTGTATTATTTGTATGTACTTTAACATCATAACAGTTGACCAAAACAGAAAGACATAATGTTAAGATGTGTCACCTGATTCAAGAGTGACAGTATGAAATAGATAAGTGTCAGATTGTACTGGATGATAATGAAGGTGGCTGCAGATGATTGTGAATTAAATGGATTACTTATGAACTGTAGTTAGCAGAGTTATGAGTGACAAATTGAACATTTTAAATTGTGAAATGAGTGAAAAAATTCACCATAGTTAATCACATAAATGTTTTGACAAATCATAAGATGAACTGGCAGCAACTAATAATTTGCAATAATAGGACAGATGGCCAGATGTGTTAAGGTGAGACATAATTCCTTTCGAGCACATGTGGAACTGGACTCTAGGTGGATGCACGAAGGAATGATTGGGCAAATTTTATTATGTTTACTATTGTACTAGGGCAACATGTTTTGATTCTTACAGAATCATCTTCAGGCCCTTCTAACAAAATAGATCTTTACTTAAAATGTTTAAAAATGCGCTGTGGGATCCCAGATGCTTACATTCTTGATAAAACTATGTATAAAATGCACGTGTCATTTTGCTCTTATAGTACAATTGGGATATCTAATTTTAAAACTTTAACTGGTACATATGAAAGTGGTTACATTGTTAATTACATAATATGTATATAAGCTTTAAAAACGTTAAAAACATTAAAAACTATGCGGTAATGTTGCTCTTGGTAAGTGATGTCTTCCCTACATTGATGTATTCTTGACAAACTTTTAGGCTCTTATCTCCAGTGTTGAGTGGTTGGATTTCTATACTGACATTGAAGGCGTATGAATGTCATTTATTTCGCGAGGTTTATTGTTCATGTGCAACTTGTCGTTCATGTACACTTTGTAGTCTGTCACATTCTGTAAATATAGATATGGCACTACGAATGAATGGTGTTTTCTTAATATAATATAATATATGGATTTATTTTATAAATTTGTTCTGTACTTATATATATCAGAAGAGATTCCTGTTTGTTGTTATTTGCTAAGGTTGGTTGCTGTTTATTTTATCCACATTGCACTGGTTTTACTTCTGAAGTTTATTTGGTTGCTTTGTTTTGATAGGGTTAAGGCTGACGTATTTCCACATCTTGTCGTTAGGAACAATATCACTGCATTCATTAATGGCTGTTCTGATGTTACGCTGTAACTTGTTGGTAATATCTTGAGTCAGTTGTGTGAAGTTGTTATTGGAGATAAAGGTGTGAATTTTGCTATTGTATTCATCTTCATATATTATTATTAGCGAATTGCCTTTATCTGCTTTTGTGACTGTGGCATTGGCATCTTTTAGTTTCATCTTTGTCTGGTTTATGATCTTTATTTCATTTTTTCTGTTCCTATCATTGCCTGTGTACTTCCCATTGTGTTGTTTATATAATTTTTGAAGGTTATGCACTACTTGGTATCTTACGTGTTCTTGTTCACCTGTGGGAAGTCGCATAATAGCATCTTCAGCTTCTAGTGCTATATTGCTCAGCCAGTGTTTACTTTTGTGGTTTAAATTGTGTTTCAAGTTGCACAAGAACATTAAACCTCGCAAAATAAATGACATCCATATGCCTTCACTGTCAGTATTAAAATCCAACCACTCGACACTGAAGATAAGAGCCTAAAAGTTCGTCAAGGATACAACATCAACGTAGGGAAGACACCACTTACCAAGAGCAACATTACCGCATAGTGTTTAATGTTTTTAACGTTTTTAAACCTTATATACGTATTTTGTAATTAACAACAATATATACGCGTAATCACTTTCATATGTACCGGTTAAAGTTTTAAAATTAGGTATCCCGATTGTACTATAAGAGCAAAACGACCCATGCATTTTATACATAGTTTTATCAAGAATGTAAGCGTCTGGGATCCCTCAGTGCATTTTTAAAAATTTTAAGTAAAGATCTATTTTGTTAGAAGGCCCTGAAGATGATTCTGTAAGAATCGAAACATGTTGCCCTAGTACAATAGTAAACATAATAAAATTTTGTTGTGTTTGACTGACACATCATTGTATATTTATATAATTGAATGTGTGTAAATGTGTAAGTTAGTAAATCATTGAGTAGTGGAGTGAATAAATTGCAAGACAGTTGAATGGTAAGTGGATATATGAAGAACTGTTTAAAGCAATGGAATCTTGAAGTAATAAATGGATGTATCACCCTCAGTCTTATCCTTGGCCTTGTCACCCTTAGCACTACCTTAGAAAATACCACAAGCTGCCACTGGACACATTAAACAGGTGAGGTCAAACAATGAACAACCCGTTCACATAATCTGGTACTTGGGACAGTACTCTGCCAATCCCCACATTGATGGTGTCGGTGTCGACGATGAACTTCTCCCCTGGTCGTGAGTAGCCCACACAGCCATACACAGTGCCTCTCGGTGAATGGAGAGCAGTCTGCTTCCGGGGACCACTCGAATGTCCATTTCCCTTCACTCATTCTTGTCAACAACTTAGCTATATCCACAAATCCGGCAATGAACCTCCACTAGTATGTACACAGCCCCAGGAAACTCCTCGGCCAGTGTTTGTCATTTGGTCTTGGCCAGCTCTTCACAGCTTCCAGCTTTTTGGGGTCCGTGGTTACTCCTGACGATGAAACGGTGTGACCCAGGTATCGTACCTCCTTCCAATACAGCTGGCACTTCTCAGGGTTCAATTTCAGATGGGCCTTTCATAGCCTTTAGAAAGAGCTTCTGTAGGTTGTTGAGGTGTGCTTGGAATGTGCAACCAATGACAATGACGTCATCCAGATATACTAGGCAGGCATCATGAGACCTCGCAGGACAGACTCCACGATTCACTTGAATGTTGCTGGAGCGGTGCAAAGCCCAAAGGGCATAACTACTAATTGACACAACCCTTGACCTGTGGAATATGCTGCCATCTCTTTGTCCTTCAGATGCAGTGCCATCTGCCAGTATCCGCTTTCCCGGTCCAGTCTAGAGAACTATTTTGCCCTGGCCAGCGTGTCCAGGGTGTCATCAATTCTTGGTAGCCGACAGCAGCCCTTTTTCCTGACCTTGTTTAGCTTTTGGTAGTCCACGCAGAAGCAAAGGCTGCCGTCTTCCTTCTGGACAATCACTATGAGCGATGACCAAGTGTTGTCTGATCCCTCGGTCAAACAGGCAGCTTTGGGCACGTTTTCATTATGACTTTTGCCAAGAGACTGAAATTTGCGCAAACTTACCATATTGTAACAATGTAATAATATTTTAGTCAACACAACAGTTGTGTTGACTAAAATATTATTACATTGTTATTATACCACACAACGGGGATGACCCACCTCAAGATTACCATATCGTGTATGGACACAGTCTCTTGCTGTACATCACGGTGCTGCAAAAATTTGTTTGACCATGTATGGGGCCCTTGTTTCTGAGTGTAACCTTAGACTTTTACTCTTCTGAGGACGCAATTCATTCCAAAGGAATGCCAGCAGCACACCTAAATGTTCATTTATTCTAAGTTTGGGGGCTACTAACTTAGCTCAACCAATGAAGTTTGGCTTTCCAAAACTTGGCCTATGGGGGTTCTCTAAATATTTCATCCAGTAGGACCATTGCAGTACACGGAGGGGAGGGGAGGGGGGGGGTTTGGTGGTATTTCATTTGGACGGTGTAGTAGGTATTAGCGAGGAGACACTTCGTTTTGGCAGTTGAAATAGTGCGTACATAAAATTGGGTACTCCGTCAGTTTGGGACTTTTAATATAAATTTTCGATCAAAAAGTGACATGTAGCTGTGTGTGCAAGTGATGTAGTTACACCCACTAATGTGTTATAATCTTACAGTTTCTGTAAACCACGAGTGAACTTCTACAAATAAAATAAAACCCCCAAGAACTAAGTATTGTGTGGGTGTGTCAGCTGGAACACTACAGACTTCGTGTAATGTGTCCCCATTTCTTGGCTCATTGCGACGAAAATTAGACCAGTTGTACGGAATGGTAACTGTGTTCCCGTTATGGAATTGCAAGCAAATCCGTCCATTAGGAGTCCACACGTGGGCAAAGAAGTACTTCAGTTTTCATATTAACAGCCCAAATTACATGACTTCATTACATGATTTCAAGGGAACTTAGAATATGTTTCGGTAATGAGTGCTGTGTCCTCAAATGCATGCCGAGACAGGGCGACAAAGTACTTCGGTCTTGATGTAAAGTGCCCCATTTCTTGTCCTATTTCAACGGCTGTCATAATGCATGCAGATAACGTGTCCTGCATCGACGGTTTGCAGTTTGACAGAAGGCTAGGTACAGACTGAAATGATATTGTGTCAACTGATGTTAACACTTTGCCGACCGGATGGTCTTTTAATTAAATGCCCCCAGTTCCCGGACTTTTAAACGCTTCTAATATTCAACCACATAATATATTCTTACTTACGGTTTGACACTGTAGATT
>Ga0123355_10010850_pt1 | contig 14011 bp, 8 predicted proteins | sample TergutEmb28metaG_3_FD_89872 | JGI IMG/M metagenome (GOLD analysis project Ga0123355, IMG submission 89872) | Embiratermes neotenicus P1 segment gut microbial communities from Petit-Saut dam, French Guiana - Emb289 P1 | ecosystem: Host-associated > Arthropoda: Insects > Digestive system > Gut ... | reverse complement strand
TTTTGCGGATAGAGGGGTGTCACGTGGTTAGCGCAACGAGTCCCCACGGCCGTTAATCTCTGTTTTCTGAACCTGGAGCCGCTACTTTTTTTTTTTTATTCAAGTAGCTCCTCAGTTTGAAAGCTTCTCTAAGCTGCACTAAATATGAAACATTAACACTGCTCTACGCAAATAAGAGGTGTTACACAAAAATTAAACACAAAAGCTGTGACCAGAGTGATGACATAATAACACATCACTAAAAATTATCCAAAAGTAAGGTTAGAAGTGCAGCAGAATCCCTTTAATCTGGTATCTGATTATACGGCACTCCAAAGTAGTTCAGCACTTGAAAAATGGTAGTTCCAAGTCCAGAAATTCCAATGACTGTAACTTTCGTTGCGTGTAATGACTCCGTAATGTTATCTTGGGTTTCCGTGAATGTACCGAGCCTACTGAGTTATTGTAATGGCTTTAAAAGCTCCAAGTGAGTACACAAAGTACTGCTGCTGCTGGCAACAGGAAACACACAACTTTAAGAGTTCCACGGGACGGCCACCTATAAGTGTGATGATACCAGAGGCCATATAATACAACTTTGACCTCATGATGATGTGCACATGTGCTTGAAACATGTAGAGGCATGAAATAAACTTTTTGTAAAACAAAAATTTTGTGCATCAAGTTGGTTAATTACTAAGATAAATATACTGAGATGCACGGTCAGCAAAACATCAAGAAAACTACATGTTTTGGCCTATAACGGCCATCATTAGGTTTTGACAACTTTCTTGCTATGAGTGTGATGATACCAGAGGCTGTATAATACAATTTTGACCTCCAGATGATGAGCACACGTGCCTGAAACATGTAGAGGCATGAAATAAACTTATTGTAAAACAAAAATTCTGTGCATCAAGTTGGTTAATTACTAAGATAAATGTAGTTTTCTATTGCTAACAAACACCATCATTTGGCCATATATTCACAGTCATGTTTTTGACTGAATTTACCTCACCTTATAATTTACAGAAATTCATTCTGACAGAAAGGATGTGAGTGGGGCTATGATAATTGAAACGTCTAAGTCTTTTTACAATTAAATGAAAATAACTAACAATTTCAAATTCTCTGAGGACAGTAACAAAAATTACCTGCAAAAGCATGGGTCAGTATATGTAGTCTGATAATATGGAGTACTTGATATCCTGGCACCTGTCCAGTCCCGTGGGTGCTAGATTAAAGGAATTCTACTATAATAAGAATGGGAAATGTGTTGTGCCAGTGGAAGAGTGTCCTCAAAGGAAAACTGTTTCAACCCATCTTCAAAATGAACAAATGTCCAGAGATAACATAGTTGCTGCATTAAAAAATTTAAACTAGAACAACAAAATAACTGCAGGTAACAGCACATTAGTCACAGAGAAGCATAAACTTCAAACTTGAATGCTCAAGATTGAAGCATTCAACAGTCACTGTAATGTTCGTGAATCAAAACACCTAATTCTAAAGGCAAGACAACACACAAAGCCAGTGATGAGATCGGCACTCTTCTGGAATTTTACATGGCTTAGATTGGCAGTTAGATGCCAATGTTTCAGGACTGACATAAAAAGGTAAATCAGTCCCATTACAGGCCTGAGGTGCCCAGAGGGTTCCAGGAAGTTAAGGTTCCCAGATTACACGACAATGGCCCAGAATGGTGGTAGGTTGTCAGCCTTATGCACTAGCCATTTTTACCGCCAGTGGTACTAATTTCTGTCAGAGGCTGAGTCAACCCCAGGACCATAGTGCGATCGGAAGGATTATGTCAATGAAAAATTCCAGTGACACCACCTGGAATTGAACCAGCGACCCTCCAATTTGTAGCGCAGCACCTTAATCACTGTGCCACCGCAGTCCCCTTCAGGACTAATATTGTGTCCCAAAATGTCAGTAAGAAACTACTGTTCCACACTGAGTAAAATCCCAAAAAGAGAGAAGATCTTGTTTAAACCTCAGCAGAAGCCCAAAAACCAGCAAAGTGAGTGACGTTAATACAAGTGTGTCAATAGCAGGACAACACATCACAGAATAACAGCATTACTTAACCTTTTCTGCAATAAGTTTGTTTCGATAAACAGTATGAACTGTCAAAGGACATACACATATATCTGTGACCTAACCAAACCTATCCTAATGTGACCTAACATATCTAACCTAACCTAATCTAAGCAAATTTAACATACCCAACCTAACAACTCAAAAGGCTCATCTATAACCGTAGCATAGAAAGGATTAAAGACACATTCGCACTTAAAGACTTCTGAAATAAAGTACAGTTATAAATTAGAGGATGTATATAAACACAGACCAAAATATCCAAATATGACAGGATAACTTAATATGGCACACAATTAAACAATTGTAATGGTAGGTTGACATTATACCATTCCTTGAACTGCAAACATATGGAATTTCAAATTTGTTTTCATAAAGTGTTACATTACGTACTTTGGTAGATAGGTATAAATGTATTGGAGCAACCTGCTGCCTTTACCTTCCTCTTGATAGCGGATGCAACGAATTTCTCCAACAACTTAGTGCCTACCTACACAACTGTACAGTATCACATCCCAGAAACCAAAATCTTCATGCCTCAGTGCCATGAGAACCTTAAAATCCCCAGAAGGAAGTTACATAACTTTACGTGAATTTAATAAAATGTGTGCTTATTATTTTTTGTTTGGCTTTAGTTGAAATGTAATTAATTTATGCTCTTCATGTTTGTACCGTGCATCAATGACGATTAAAACACTTTACTGTCCAACAGATGCACAAATATATAAATCATAGATACAATTAGAATTATTATAAAATATTTACAAATATTTAAAATTGCTCCAACATGTTCTGGACCACAAGGGATCCTCATCAGGGAGCTTTTTACAGTGCACTGTAAAAAGCTCCCTGATGATGGATCCCTTGTGGTCCAAAATATGTTGGAGCAATTTTAAATATTTTATAATAATTCTAATTGTATCTATGAATTATATATTTGTGCATCTGTTGGCTAATAAAGTGTTTTACTTTATGCCAGTAGGAACAACACTCCCTCTTATCCACAGCAATTACGCTGGCTCTGGGGCTCAACCAGACTTCTATCCAGTAGTTACCAAAGCCCCTTGTCACAGGTACCAAACAGATAAAAATGAATGTATAATAAAATTAATTGTTAACATCAGCACTACCATTTTCATTTATTTCATTTATTTTATTTATAGATGTATGTACAAATAAAAAATTTTATTTATAGCCTTATGTACAAATAAAAAAAATTTATTTATAGCCTTATGTACAAAAAAATTATTTATAGCCTTATGTACAAATTAAAAAAAATTATTTATAGCCTTATGTACAAATAAAAAAAAATTATTTATAGCCTTACGTATAAATTTATAAAAGGTAGAACTGATGTATATAATTAATTTTATTATACTTTCATTATAGCACTTCCTGATGCCTTCTTTCTAGGCAAAGAATGAAACCAACCACTCACCAACATAAAGTGCCAAGATAAAGAATATACGGAGCTGTACTCATATTCCTCCATACACCTAAACTGCATGACACTTAACTATGTACTATGACAACTTAACCTCTACCGGACAAGTTGCTACATAGATTGTGTGTTTTGCACGGCTCTCAAATTAGCATACTTTAGTTTATACGTGCTCTGTGTTTCCAAAACACAGCACAGTCTATATTTGATTTCAAAAAAACACACCCTTAAAAAAACTTGTTAACACATGAAGACGCATGAAAAAATTTTTCATCTCATATTACAGTAAGTACATTAAGTGCATTCTGTGCAGCTAGACAAATACTCAAGGTACGAAACAAATAATAAAATACATATCTCATGCACTGCTTTGGAAGAAAATCTCCATTTAATTAATAAATAAGGAAATCAGCACACAACATTCTAAGTTGGTTCCCTCAATCAAGTCTAACCACATCTGGATATCGTACAACATGCCCGTATTCAAGCAACACAAACATTTACTTGCTACCAGTCAATTAATTAATTACAAATTTTTAACAACTGACATTTGTAATAACTCATGTAGGCACACATACCCTGATAAATCCAGGTGATATTGGGAGTAGGTGCTCCAGCAGCTCGACAAGTAATGGTCGCATCCTTTCCATCTACCACAGTGGCATTCTGTGGTGGCATCTCCATTATTGGAATAGCAGCTGTGAAAACACGTTACACTCCATTAGCCCTTAATGTATGGAAGGAGCTGGCTCAATCTTCTAGCACTATGGGCCTAGCAGTCATTTTCTAATGCACAGGTACATTAGTGTTTAAATAACATGGAGTTCAACCAGCTGGACTGCATGCAGGGACTACTGCAATAACATGGAGCTCAACCAGCTGGACTGCATGTAGGGACTACTGCAATAACATGGAGTTCAACCAGCTGGACTGCATGTAGGGACTACTGCAATAACATGGAGCTCAACCAGCTGGACTGCATGTAGGGACTACTGAAATAACATGGAGTTCAACCAGCTGGACTGCATGTAGGGACTACTGCAATAATAAAACAAGAATTTGTGCATTAAGTGGGTTAAATACTAAAACAGTTACTGTTATTTCTGGAGCATAGCCTCGTATGTTGCTAAGAAATTGAACACTTCAGAAAGTGGATGAGAAACACCTGGGAAGTTTTGAAATGTGGTGCTGGAGAAGGTTGGAGAAAAAAACAGTTGGACTATTCCAGCGAAAAATTAAAAAGTATTATGCAGAGTTGAGAAGGAAATTAATATCTTGAGGGCTAACTGGTTTGTCACGTCTTGCAGAGAAACTGTCTTGTATAGCATGTTACTGAAGGAATGATAGAAGGGATGGGAAGAGGAGGAAGGTGACAAAAGCAGCTACTGGATGACCTCAAGGAAAAGAGAGGATACCGCAAATTGAAAGAGGAAGCACTAGATCACACCCACTGGTAAACTTGCTTTGGAAGAGGTTACGGTCCTGTCATAAGGCAGACTACAAAGTGAATGAATGCACCTCAATCAGGATAGTCAGTCTCTGGATTATAATTTTAACCTGGAACCTTCCAAGAACATGACAACAACAACAACAACAACAACAATCACCCAACAACAATATTTGGTTCTAAAACCTAACTAACAATCCTATTATTAGGGTGCATATTCATTATAATGACCATACTTTTTAGCATAAAACATATCAACACTACATGATTCCAAAGTATGTATGATAAGCCTGTTGTGGAATGATGCCATGCAATGTCATAGATGGGTGTCATTGTTCTGGAAGAATGTGAAACCTATATCTTTATGGTGTAAGATGACAACTAACACACAAACTGACACGAGGACAAGGCATATTTCACATCTTTAGGTGTTTGCTGTTATATCTGCAGTAGGAAACAGGAAACACAGCATATGATTATGATTGCCAGATAAAAAGGTGGGCACAGAATAATAATTGCAATATGAACATTCCTAAAATTAGGCCTTCAACAATCTTATGCTTTGAATTAAGTGCAGTATTTTGCTTGAAGGGGTCATCTGATAGTCTCTTGGCTTAAAACACAGAAATCTAAGGTGACAAAAACCTAACAGAACAGTTACATTATGAATCAGGAGATTTAGACAAATCCCTTCTTGAATGATATTTTTCACAGACAGTTGTTAAACAGCAATCCCTCATACACATCACAAGTCTTCAGGGAAAGTGTGTAGCATGGGCCCCTCTTATATGCTTTGATTAAACCTAAACGTGACCATAACAGCCCACATATATATAAACAGCCAACTAGATGCAACAATAATAATTTAATTAACAATCAGCTCAACATGTTTTGGGCGATAATTTCAGCCATCCTCAGGGTTGCTAAACTGTGTTTACAGCTTGTGGTATAAAGCACTGATGCTGCTGCCTGCTGGTGACCAAGATGAGGTAAAGTTCCACCTCATCTTGGTCACCAGCAGGCAGCATCGTCAGTGCTTTATACCACAAGCTGTAAACACAGTCTAGCGCTCCTGAGGATGGGCGAAATTATCGCCCAAAACATTCTGAACTGATTGATATTATTAATAAAATTATTACTGGTGCATCTAGTTGGCTGTTTATATTACTGTATCAATGACGCACAGTTACACAAACATCAAATACATACATATTTATTTCTTTATTTATTTATTTACTTTATCTTAATTTTCAACAAAAGCATTCTGGGTTGGTGTTGAAATCTGTAACTTCTGAGTGGTCTTGTGGTACAATTTAACTACAGAACATGTCTTATGCAGCAACCCAGTATGTATGGTAAAACACTAGAGAGTATACTTCATTATTATTCATACCAACAAATGCACAATATATATTAATATTATTTTGTAAATACTTCTACATATATATAATAATCTTGCTATCATTCAGTGCAGAATCTTTTGTCTTCTAGGTTGCTATCCAAAAATTTAAAGATCAAGATATATAGAACTATAATTTTGCCTGTTTTGTATGGGTGTGAAACTTGGTCGCTGACATTGCAGGAGGAAAGGAAGCTGAGGGTATTTGAGAATATGGTGTTGAGGAGAACATTTGGACCTAGGAGGGACGAGGTAACGGGGGAAAGGAGGAGATTGCGTAATGAGGAGTTAAATGATTTGTACTCCTCACCCAATATCATGTGGGTGATAAAATCGAGAAGAATAAGATGGGCTGGGCATGTGGTGCATATGGGTGAGGAGAGGGGGGTGTACAGGGTCTTGCTGGGGAAACCGGAGGGAAGGAGACCACTACAGAGACCTAGGCCTAGATGGGTGGATAATATTAGGATGGATCTCCAGGAGGTGGGATGTGGGTATATGGACTGGATTGGGCTGGCCTAGGATAGAGACAGGTGGCGGACACTTGTGAGTGCGGTAATGAACCTTGGGGTTCCGTGAAATGCGGGGAATTTCTTGATTAGCTGCAAACCAATTAGCTTCTCAAGAAAGACTCTGCACCATGGAGTGAGTAAGTAAGTAAGTATATATATAATAATATATTAAAATATATACATACATAACGCATTCGTTGGTATGAATAATAAATTGTACAAAAAATACACGGTACATACATTAAAAAAAAGTAAAGAGTACTTTAATAGTCAAAACAACAAAAACTGCTTTTACTTAAGACAACATTTGACAACATGCTGGTATTGAATGGAAAATTAAAATAATGTGTATTAGCCCAAAGTCTGCATAATAGAAGGAATGTAAAGACACAAAACAAGAGATCATTTACTAGTGCAAAATTCAAATTAACAAAACGTGTTACAAAATAAAAAACATCTGCCTTTGTTGTTAGCTCCATCATGTCTCAAAATTCATTTTCAGTCTAAATATTCCATGAGGCATGCACAACTCAAACCCACTCCAGGATGCTCATAACTAAAGCTATTGCCAACAGTTTGGGGGAAAAAAAATTACCACACGCACACAAGTCACTGTATCCCACCTGCAAAGAATTCCTTAAGCTGCCTGAAACACTGTAAAACAGTCTTGTGCACATCATAATCCAAAGTACATGTATGACGTTTGATTACTTTCCTTAACGACCACAGAATATGAAAATTGCAAGTGATAATCAATGCTGTAAGCAGGATGTCTGAGCACCTCCCGCTGAACTCTATGGACCACATGGGGATGGACACTGTCTTGCAGTATGATTATGCCATCAGTCACTTTACCTGTTTCTCTGTTCTTCATTTTGTTAAGAAGATTTTGAATAACTTTGCACGAACAGTTTGCAATGATTGTGTTGTCATATAATTTGAAGTACGGGAGCAGGCATCTGTGGATGTCAAAGAACGCAGTCAACCAGAAGATGTTTGTAACTTGAATTTCTTCAGTTGGCATCAAGCGGAGTGTCTCATAAAATGCCTGCTGCTTTTCCTGTGAGTTCAACATTGTGACACTACGTCTTATGACCCACCAAAATCCACTGCAGAGACAAATTACCTTCAGTATGGAACCTCTACAGTTGTCCCAGTGATACAGTCACGCTATAATCCGGGTGTATGCGTCAGCAGACATGAAATCAACCAGTAACATACCTTGTAATATTCAAGATCCCATATAATCACATGCAGTGTGTTCTGTTCATATTCCATTCCAATGACTGGGAATGAACAGTCCAACCTTTGTCCTCATGCATATCATACAGGATTCATATACTGTCTTCCAGATCAGCAACAGTATGAGCCTATTCTAGTCTTGGGACATCCAGCACTTGCCGCATACCTATTTGGAGCACATGTAGCCAATCCACCATCACCGTCTTTGATACACAGTACCAATCTGGGTATGACTTTCAACAGGCTGACACCCTTCATCTCAAAAAAACTGACTCATTTCCCTCTGGTCCTGTATAGGCAGATTCACCACCTATGCCACTTTTAAGTTGCCCTGTAACATCATCCACCAGTCAATTGCACCTTCCTATACAAGTGTCTGCCAGTGTGTTCACCGATTCAAAAGTGCTGCTGCGCCATTCATTTTGCCAAAGAAGTGCTGCAAACAGGCTTCAGTTGTATGTGCCTCATATCGAACACACAGTGATTTCCATGCATATGCAATACTGAACAAACTAGAAGGTTGTATCCCATTCATCACTTTGAGCTGGTCTTAAAACATTCAGACAAGCAACGTTACACAACAGTCCTTGTCATTTTAGCTAAAGTTTGAGTACTAGTGACTTATGACTGTCATCAGGGATCGGACGCAACATACCCTAATGACTGCGGTAGTGTGGACCTATGTAACGATGGTACCAACACAGTAATTATGTTTCATGATTTTACTGTCACTGGAATTGATTAACAGCATTCAACTGTGTACATTCTGGAAACATCTGTCTGTAAATCAATTGACAGAGGTGTTTCTTGTGTTATCCAAAGCACAAACAAGACTAAGAAATGAATGGGCACTGTGACGTATAAACACTGGTGTTAAGTAGAAATGAACTTAGATGCCAGTAACCTGTGGTTTAATTATACAAACTGCAATAAGCTATCAGTTAATCCACCTAAATTACTGTCAGGCAGACAGTCACTCAGTCAAATTCTTGTTACTGCACTCCACAGCACTGGGTCTCCACAAAGCAATGCCACCAGAACCTCTTCAAGCTTTCTGCACTGTCAACTTCCTCCTCTATTGATCTCCTCCAGCTCCCACTCAGTCTCCCACCTCCACACTGTCCCTGGGGGATCCAACTCAAAGCTTCTTTTTACACGACACAACAATCCTTCAACAATGAATGTCCAGTTCATTTCCACGTCTGCATTTTAATTTGCACTCCCAATGTTGTGCAAGCCTCCTCCAGTTATTCATTAGAGACAACATTAGACCAAAAGATCTTAAAAAATTGTCTTAAGGCACTCTTTTATAAACGTTTGCAGGTTCTTTGTGATACTGTGTGTAACCTTCCTTGTTTCCAACCCTCATAAGAGAACAGGCTTGAAATTACTTCCAAAAATTATCAACTTTGCTGCAATAGATATTTCCCTAGCATTCCATATTCGATAGGGTTGGACAAAAATGCACAGGCCTACTGAATCCACATTTTTACACCTTTCTGTGCACCCCCAGTGTTGGTTAACACACAGCCCAAGCATGGAAATTTCTTTATTCTTTAATATCATTCTCATTCATTTTAAATCTTTTGTTTCTTTTTGCATTAATTTTGAGTGATTTCATTTTCTCAAAATTAATCTGTAATCTGGAAACCCCTCCTGTGTGTCAGAAGTCCCTTAGCTTCGTTTTCCAAGTCAACAAAAGTGTGGGAAAGAAGCCAGATATCACGAGCAGAAATGAGGTCTTCCAGTTGTTGGGACACCCCAGTTAATGACACTTCTTTCTTCTTTATGCACTTTTCCTCATCACCTCATCCTTTATCAAGAAAAGTATTTTTAGTGACAGGACACATCTTTGTGCCTTGCAGCTCAAATAACCGATACGGAGGCTGTAATTTTTCTGTCACGCACAATCTGACGTGTAAAACCATTACAGGTTTGTTGAATGATGATGAGAGTAAAGGTAAAGTTCTCCCTAGAACAGGCCACAAAATCCCAGAGGGGGGGAGATGTATAACTCTACTCTTTCTTTAACCTCAGCACTAGATGGGGGCGGGTTGTCAACACCACGCTCCAGCCACTTTACCCCGGTAAAGACCTGGTACCTATTGCATGGGAGGTTGGGTACGCCACAGGGCCGGTCTGGAGAGGTGTGGAAAATCTCGCCCCAAGTGGGATTCAATCCCTGGACTGTCCAACACTAGGAGTGTCGCTATACCGACTACGCTATCCCAGCCCACATGAGGACGAGGGTATGTACTAGAATATCACATAATTGAATGGTTTTCCATATTTTATTTCTATTTGCAGAACCAACTGTTATCTGATTAGGGCCATATATTAATTTAACCTTACCCATCGTTTTTACTTCTGCCCCTTCTACCAGCCACAAGTTAATATATGTGAAAATAAAAAGAACTTGGTTATAAGAAAATATATAATTCCAGTCAACTGTTGTTACTAAACGTGAACATCTTGAAGAGATGATAAAGAACACAGGAGGAAAAAACAACACAGAGCACATGATCATACTGCAGCTCCTGTTCAAACAGTTGATGGCAGAAGGATGTGGATATGAATGTGAACAGACATAGTACGATGTTGGAAGCCATCTGCCATCGGACAGTAAAAAATATGTCTCAGTATATTACTGTTCAAAACCAAACAATGCAATCATTCACTACACAACAGACAATCAGAATGTAACAGAGCCAACTGTCAATGCAAGTGCCAGATTCTAAGCTAACAGCTCAATGTCACACTACATGGAGGTGCTAGGCTACAACTATCTGGGCAGGCTTCACACCAAACAAGCTTAAGCCAATACATGTCTCAGTGAGGTAGTGGTGAACGCAAAACTACACAAAACGTGTTCTTCGTGCGTGAAAACTAAACTACCCAAACACGTCAAAAGAAATCAGATCTTACTCCCATTGGCCCCAAATGCTCTAGCATGGAGATCTGATTGCCGCACACGCACAACTTTAGGTGCGGCACTGCGTCTACCTCTCCTACAGCCCTCTGTCATGAGCCAAGAGAAACATAAACAAGTTGTAGAAATTTCCACAAAATTGTAAAAAGATAATACATATACACCAAACAAGTACAAGATGTACAACATTATATTTAAACATCCTGCTAAGAGACAAACAATATATTATATATCAGGTACTTATAACAATATAAGCAAACAAGAAGTTTCAAACAATATAATTAAACAAATACAACAGTAAGAAAAATGCAGTTCATCCAAGCCAAAAAAAGCATGATCATCAATCTTTCCATTCTAGTAAACAAACGTTAATATACATGACTGCTTTTTGACATTGTAACCCATATCACTGTCACGAACTCCATGGACACTCTCACTATATTTTTACCATCAACAAAGTAATACACAACAGTATTAATGTACATCCAACTGCACAATTCTATGTGCTACTTTGCTCCTTGCTATGACACTGTGCCATAACGAGTACAGCAGGTGACACAAAACATTAATGCTGTACAAGTATCCAACAGTGAAAAGTAAAATGAGAATAAATGATGGGCAAACTACAAATCCTTCATTTTATACAATTTTTACTGAATGATCCAATGAAATGGTGATGATATAATGCATGTGAGACTGTGAAAATAGAGGTAAATAGAACTGTGCTCAAAACGAAAAGGCAATATACAGACGTTCGTACGAGAAAAATATAAACAGAACACTACAAATAACTCATATTAGTAAAAACGTACAGCAATCCCATGACAGGTCCGGACAGGCCCTGAGGGTTCCAGGAGGTTGAGACTCCCAGATTTCAAGATAATCGGCACATGAAGGTGGTAAGGTTGTCAGCCCTATGCACTGCCCACCTTTACCCCCCAGGAAATATTCCTGGTACTCATTTCTGTTAGAGACCGGGTCAACCCCAGGGCCATATTGCAGCCGGAAGGATTACGTCATTGAAAAATTCCAATGATGCCATCAGGGAATCGAGCCCATGACCTTCCGGCTTGTAGAGCAGTGCCTCAACCAATTGCGCCACCGCGTGCCCCTCACTCGTATTAGTAAGCACGACCTATATAGTCATGTTTTTTGGAAAGAAAAATGCAGGCTTGTTTAACAAAACTACAGGATGATTCAAAAGATGGACTCAATTGAACAGTAACAGACGAACGAAATTGAGTCCATCTTTTTAAATCATCCTGTATAACATTCAGTATGGGATCATAATCTGAAGGCAAATTCATGTAAAGCCTTCAAACAGTGAACCTTCACAGGAAAATTACAATGCTGGCAACATTCTAACAGAAGATAAAAAAGGGTTACTGATTACCACCTCTTACACATCTTCACCTTAAATTAATGTACATCTACTGATAAAAATTCTTAATCAGCAGCATGTGATTGTACAGACTGAAGCAAAACCATTATTTAGTTTATAAAAATACTTTAAGTCTTACTTTTCACTTTGAGCCAAGTGTAGACAGAATCTTCTCCTGCCTCATTAGCTGCAAGACACTGGAACATTCCTGAATCTTCCATCCTCAGTTTCCTTATCACCAGTGAACCATCTTCAATAACCGAATACCTGAAGCAAAGAAGCAAATTAAGAAATGCACATACAAAACATAAACTCCGGTGCATGCACTCCCATACCATGACATTTATATAAAAAAGTGTATTGGAGGAAAAATAATGTTTTCTAATGTTTTGCTCTAAGACTTTTGTTCCAATCATTGTTCACTCTAATAAATGGATTGCAAGTCAACTGAAAATTAATCTCAGCCTAAGCGAAGAAAACAGAATGTGAGTGTCTGAGAACAGGGTTATGAAGCATACAATTAGACTTCACAAGGTGAAAGTGACAGGATGATTGTAAGACGACATAAGGTACAAATTTAATGTTTGCCATCCCGAAGTGTTTTAACACGTATAAATATACAATGATGTATCAGTCAAACACAACAAAACTTTATAATGTTTATTATTGTATTAGGGTAACATGTATCAATTCCTATAGAATTCTTATAGAATCATCTTCATCGGTGATATCTTCACTGTCATTATAGAAATCCAACCACTCAACACTGGAGATAAGAGCCAAAATGTTCGTCAAGAATATAATATCAACATAGGGAAGATATCAGTTACCAAGCACAACATTACTGCATAGTTTCTTAATGTTTTTAACGTTTTAACACTTATACACATATTTTGTAATTAGCAACAATATATATAACAATATCCAAAGTTCTATAACAACACACCTCAAATACATACATGTAACCTCCTTCATATGTACCGGTTACAGTTTTAGAAATAAGTATCCTGACTGTACAATAAGAACATAACGACACATGCATTTTATACATAGCTATATCAAGAATGTAAATGTTTGGGATCCGACAGTGCATTTTAAACATTGCTAAGTAAGGATCTGTATCTTAGAAGGGCCTGAAGATGATTCTATAAGAAACAAAACATGTTGCCCTAATACAATAATAAGCATAATAAAGTTTTGTTGTGTTTGACTGATACATCATTGTACAGGGTCATCGAAAAAGATGGACAGACCATTACTGGGTTTGTCTATCTCAATTTACTTGAACAGTACGTGTTTCCACAGATTGAAACATTCGAACAAGAAACTGTAAGTAGGGCAAGACAGAGCTCCTCGCCATTTCAGTTGCTTTGTGACTGACATTTTAAATGAGAGATTCCCTCTCGCCTGGATTGGAAGGGGTGGACCAATACCCAGCCCACCTCGAAGCCCAGATCACTCTCCACTTGATTTTTTCCTGTGGGGGTACATTAAGAACATTGTGTATGCTGAGAAGATAAGGAATATCCAGCACCTGCAAGAAAGGATCACATCAGCCATTGAAACTGTAACACAAGACAT
>Ga0123355_10010849_pt1 | contig 14011 bp, 4 predicted proteins | sample TergutEmb28metaG_3_FD_89872 | JGI IMG/M metagenome (GOLD analysis project Ga0123355, IMG submission 89872) | Embiratermes neotenicus P1 segment gut microbial communities from Petit-Saut dam, French Guiana - Emb289 P1 | ecosystem: Host-associated > Arthropoda: Insects > Digestive system > Gut ... | reverse complement strand
TGCATAGGGCTGACAACCTTACCACCTTCATGTGCTGATTGTCTTGAAATCTGAGAGCCTCAACCTCCTGCAAACCTCAGGGTCTGTCCAGGCCTGTAACAGGATTGCTTTGCTTTGCTTTGCTTTACCAGGTATGTACCAGGGTTGACTCTTTTATTTCCTTAGTTTAAAATTCATTTATGTTCCACCATTGCTGCTTCCTTCTTTATTTTCACCAACTTAGCTTATATATCACTCCATCTTCGTACAAATAAACAAATTTCATCAGCCAAATCAAGACTTCTAACCTTCCCATCATTCTCCACTGTACTCCTCTCTTTCTGCTTTTTATGACTTTGTTCATGATGTTGTCCAGCACTAAAAGAAGTAGGGTCAGAGATAATATGCAACCCTGTCTGACTCCTGAAGTTACTTCAAAAGAGTCAGTCAGTTTCCTTCATGGATCACATGATATTGTAATAGCAACATAAAAAATACATCAACAGAGTAGAAGGAGCAATCTATTTAAGTATCTTCTTAAAGCCACTTTAAATTGAGCCATTTCATTCCTAAGTACTGTGAGAATAAATCGTAAACTTCTGAAAATTTTAAGCCAGCATGGAATCCATTTTTCAGAAAACATCAAAGGTTGAGAGGTGATCTATGAATATGGTGCTTATTCTTTGTATTAATACTGTGTACAGAGGAATTTGTTTGAAAATGTTCTTGGTTACTAACAATGTTCATGAATTAAAATATATATTGGAATGGAACAGGTAAAATCTCTAATCTATTACTAAACTTCTACATGAAGTTCAAGGTTTTGCACCAACCAAAGTTTTGACAGTATTCTTTTGTGAAATAAATATCTTTTCACTGCTGAAAGAATTACCCCAGAAAATTATTCCACACTTTATTATGCAGTGAAAGTAAATTAAATAAATTGATATGAATATTGTAAAGGTACTGATTTAAATGCCTAACATGCTCCACTTTACTTAAAAATCATGTGATCAATGAGAATCTTCCAATTTAGCCAGCTATAAATTCATAAACCAAAGAATTCTGTACTTACAGTTCCTTCCGCACATTTTCCATTACAACTTAATGTGCAGTGTGGAAAATTATTTGTTATAATTGTTATTATATTCATTTGATCCAGATTTAGGAGAAAATCATTAGCAGCAAACAATTCACTCATATAAGACAGAACTAAATTTGACACTGTACAGATATTATCAAAACTTTTACTAGAAATCACGACACTAGTGTCATCAGCAAATATTATGGGTTCTGATAAGGAATTTATTCTCAAGGAAGGTCATTTATTTACATAATGAATAGTCGATGCCCTGGAATTGACCCTGTTTCTCATTCATCAAACCCCATATTTTTTACTCACTCTGTGCATGAAAAATAGTTCACTCCCATATAATATACTTCCTTTTTAAACAACTGTTACATTTTTCAGCCTTAAGTTTAAGTAAAATGTATTCTTTTCTAAAATTCCAGTAAGGTCAAAACTAAATTCTAAGTCAGATTAAATAGTGAGATGAGTTTGTGCATCGAGTTTTGTGTGTGAAGAGTGGACCTCCAATGCAACAATTTCACACATCTACCATTATACTTAAAAAGTGCACACTTCTTGCGCATATAAGACAACCTAACGCTTCAGAAGAGATGGTTCATATAACAGTTGGCATATAAATGAAAATATGTGACTTCTGAAGTTTCTTATTGATGAAAATAAGGCATAAAATGTCTTACTAGGTTTTTCTTTGGACTCAGCACATGATGATCCTTTCAGTCTTTCACTCTTAACACCATAATGTTATTTCTGATAGAAACCACATCTGGGTAACTCTAATTTTGAAAAACAGTATCTTGAACTGCTTACCTGACTTACAAATTACTTTGTGGGGGCTTTGTTTGGCGATGATAATTCCAACTAACAAGATATTTGGCATTTTCTCTCCCAATGCAGCAATTGGAAGTCTTTTAACTCCCGCGTCCATATTTACTGCGATGTTTTAAATAACACAATCCCACTGATAGGCTGCACTCTGTATGGAAAAAGTTAATGCATCTCTTTCAAAGGTACTCATAAGTTTCTGAAACCTGTTAACAAGTTAGAACTAAACGCAAAAATAGTGCTGAGCATAAATGTGACGCTATAGCATTATTATATTTAATATTATAACACCATGCACACTTACTCTGCTATACTCGAGCCTTTTATGATTTAATTTTCTTTAATCTACGAATAAAACAAATTCAGTCACTTTCAAGCCACCCACCCAAAGAGTACAGGAAACGAATGTCACAGAGAACAGACAATGTGATGTAGGCAGAAGTGGTGCATCGTAACGCGAAGAAGAAGAAGAAGAAGAAGGAAGCGGTGATAACGAACGTGTCCGACAGTAAATTCGTGTCTATTTCAACAATTATTCTAGGAGTTCTCGCAACTGTTTTTCTTTTTTCAAGTTCTCTTGCACTGTTTGCCCGCCTGAAGATGAAGGTACTCTGGTTCTTTGCACCGGCAGGAACCACTCATACCGCATCATATGGCAGAAGACCGTAATTTTCGACAACCATATTTTACTTAAGTTTTCTCATTTGTTATTTGTGGTTGTACCTTTCTTAAAATGTTCGACTTAACTCATTCTGATGAAACCTTTTGGTTATTAGCAACACATTAAACCGACAATACGCCTAGAGCCAACCACTACAAGAAACCACTGTTACGAACACAGATCATGTAGTTTAGTTATGACAATTACGACTAACCATGCACTGAGATAATCCGTGGATAAGATATGGCAGAGAGAGCAGGTAATCCATGGCAAATATAGCGCAATCCTTGGTGATGTGCGTGCGGCAGTGGATCGACGTGCTGTAAATCATTATTTCAGTGTATGCACAACAGCATGCTGGCTAAAGAATTCGCAGAGTGAACTTGTATGGACTTAGTGGAATGTAAATAAATAATTTAAATCTGATTTACTCCCAAAACCTTTTATAGAATTATTATTTCAATTGGCTATACTATTGATTTTTATATTATTATGACATGCTGTGTTAGATGGAGTCATTATTGATTAAATGACATGTTCTACATCCAAATATATATACTGGCTTTCAGAACGTTAAGTAAATGAACAATGAACTGCCAGGCGAATTGTGTTACTAAACTGGCTCGCATCATAGTTACATACGCCCCGTGACATGGCCCGTTTATGCGTATTTTTTAAAATATACAACCATTGATCATTTCTATTTTGTTAATTCCACCCAATTCTCATGGACCGGTGCCTGCAGATTCAAAATTTATAATAGCATCCAAGGTAGTACTTTTCGATCTGGAATGTTAAATAAGCGACTATAGTTTCAACTTAAATCTTTGTTCCGGGTCTGATTTGAAATTATTTTACACTGTAGAAACTGTTATACAGTATTATCATTACGTCACATGCAATTAAAACGGTAACAGAGGCAGAAAAGATCAAGTTTTGCAAAATGACAGTAGGTTTGTCTGGCATGTTAGTCTAGTCTTTGCAAGGTATATTAGAAGTTAAGTGTGACTGGTGTTAATGATTTGAAGCATAAAGTTCATCACACAATATTTAGAAATTAATTTCCAACCTCATGCCAAATAAGCTACATCTCCATTACACAGACAAATCACTAATTGGTCTTTAAGGAGATAAAAGTATGTGAGAATCACATGAACCTTACAAACCATGTAAAAAAAATTTAGACCACTGGGTATTACAGTTTGTAGTGCCACTGGAACCCATTGAAATTTGAAGATATAAAAATGTATGCAATAGCAATGAATTACATCTCATGTGCTCTAAACATTTTACCGTAGCTGAACACAAATTCTTAATTATACTTACTTTCTCCTTGGCTCTACAGCCCTCCAAATCTTGGCCTCCTTAATTATAGATGCCCATTCTTCTTTGTCCACTGTCACCATCTATAAACATTCATCTCCCAACCATCTCAACCTAGGTCTTCCCATTCCACCTCTTTCCTCCAGTTTCCTCTCAAGTATTTTCTTAACTACCTTCCCATGATCCATTCTTACTAGATGTCCTATTCATTCCAATCTTTTTCTTTTTAATGTCTGCTAACATGGCTAAACCTTTATGTAGCTCCCGCAATTCCCAATTAGTTCTTATTCTCCATATTACTTGTTCTACCACTGGTCCATATATCCTCCTTAATATTTTCCTCTCCCATGTTTTCAGCCTTTTAATATCTACTGCTGTCATATGCCATGTTTCACTTCTACAAACTACAGCTGATTCCACCATTGTTTTATTTATTTCAATTGCAACTGCCTTACTTATAGCTCTAAATGTAAATATTTATCCTTGCCTAAAGTACATACGTAATAATAATAATGTGCTGGCATTTAGAGAATGCAAATGGCCACAAGAAACTAAAAACCTTCCCTTGATGTAAAATTTATATAACAAATATACATAAGAAAGAAGCACAAATATTCTTGTCATTCTTTGTGACATCAAAAACATATGTTTTCAGTCACACTTCGTAATCATAAAACTGATGTACTCATCATGTACTTCATTTCATCATTTAAACATTAACATAGCCTTTGCATATTTTTTGTCTGTACATTTCACCCTGTGGTAACATTAGCCCTTGGGCACTAAAATTACATACCTGTAGTGATGTGCAGCAGACTATAATTAAAATGGGCACTGCATAAAAACGTATACATTTATATGGCATTTTGAAAATCACATCATGTGTTACATAACACCCAGTGCCAAAGGAAAAAGTCGGTGAATGGTACCTGTCCCTACACACAACTAATATTATTAACTACTACCAATGCTGTACCTAAATAGTTCACAGCACAGAGATGGTGTCATTTCAAATTAAAACTATGACAATGGCCCTCTAAGTTCAACGCAGGTCACAAATTACACAATAAAACTGTACTGGTAGTGCACACTAATAGAATCAGGTTGTACGGCAGGTTTCAGTAACTGACTTGGTTGAATATTGCTGTCACAGGATACTGCGACATATTAGCCTTACTTTTGGCCATCAGATAGCAGTCAAATTGCAGTTCTGAACTTTCTTGCAGCCAAATGCACTACTGCTGTGGCAGTGATTAAAATCACACCCAACTGCCATTTCAAATAACAGTTATCACTAATGAAATGTCACACCTGTGATTCCAAAACATAAGTATCCTTCATCATGAGTTTATCACATAGGACTAATGATGCACGGCCAGTTGAGGTTCTAAGGACTGCTACTGCTTATATCACCTGGGGGATTGTGGTTGTTGTGTGGGGTAGAAGTGCAGCAGAAGAAAGATTTGTTGCATGGGGGTAGCAGCGCAACAAAATGTCTTTTCAGCTGTCCTTTTCTGCCATCAGTAAATATAACTTTAAAGTAAAATTCGCCCTAGAACAGGCCATGAAGGCCCAGAGGGGGAGTAGAGGTATAGCTCTACTCTTTCTTTTACCTCGGCGCTAGATGGGGGTGGGTGGTCAAAAGAATGCCCTGGCCACTTCACCCCCAGGAAAGACCTGGTACCCATTGTGTAGGAGGTGGGTGGGCCCCAGGGCCGGTCTGGATGGGTGCAGAAAATCTCACCCCACCAGGACTCCATCCCTGGGCCATCCAGCCTGTAGCGAGTTGCTATACTGACTGAGCTATCCCGGCCATAGTAAACAAAACTTTAGTGACCTATAACCTTGTTCCATAAATGCCAAAAGGTAAACATTAGTGGTGCTAAACATTATATAAATTATGATAAGATGTATGACATCCACACCATCCGACCCAGCTTCTTCAAGACTCATTTGAAGATTGTCTTATTACTTATTCCTAGGTGTTCCAAGTTATCTTCCATTTCTCTTCCCTGTCACTGCATGCATTTTTCATACCCTCCACATGTTCATTCTGCCCAACTCAGCCTTCTGGATTTTGCAATTCTTCTACCATAATATATGGTGAAGGTGACAGAGTATGAAGTGTTTCATACTCACACTCCTGTCACTCTCTTCCCTTTAGGTTCAAATACTCCCCTCAACACCTCATTCTGAAACACCAATTAAGTTCTTCTCTTATTGTGAGACAGCAAGTGTCACACGTACATAAAACATAAATAACATTGGGACAGAATTTGATTCTTGATCCTTGAAGACGAGACTGACAGGTTGTCCCGAAATGTCGTAAGAAATTACCACTACTCGCTGCATAGTAACCCAGAAAATTGCAGTTCTCAACTACTTCATGGCAGAAGCCTGAAATCAAGCATATATACTAATTTAAGAGCTAATTTACCCTTAATGCTTCACGTGAGTGACTGGTAATGTGCAGCATGATGTTCAAGTGCCAAACACTGTCTACTGGCAATGGCCAATTTTGGCCATTCTTATGCAGAATTTATTTAAATTCCAGTCTTCTGCATATCACATGGGGCATTTAATTTGGGCACTGAAGGTTAAGTTAAAAGATTCAGCTATCCACACTCTGCCCACGCCTGACTATGTATGACACTGCTTACAGAAACAAAAACCACAATGATAAATTAATGAAATTTGAGCACGAAGAAATCATGTAAAAACAGTGATGTAAAAACTTGCACAACAACCTGCCCAGCATCACTGTATCCACAAATCCTGCATGCACTATCCTGGGAGGGCCTCTGTCATGACAGGCCATCCATTGACCACGTTAGCTATAGCATGGCCGAACTTGAAACTGGCCAAATAAATGTAGTGGCAACTGAAGGGCTTCACTGTGACTGTGATGATCCTTGGACTTCTGCGACAGGGATTCCCTTCATGAGCCGAACACTGCGTGCATCAGGTGCACAATGTAGAATCTATGTGTTATCACTAATCAGTTAAAAAAAAAAACAGTTCATCTCAAGTACACAGCAATAACAGCACTGTCACGTAACTATAGCTATTACATACAAACATACAGTAAAACAAAGTACAACCACTGGGGAGACAAAATATCTTTATTTTCAACAGCTAACAAGAATTTTAATTTACAAAGCATACCATTTACAGCCTAAAAATCAGATTATGGCAAAGAAATCTAAAGCCCTCTGTCAATCTTTCCGAATTTTTGCAACTTGTGGATCATCTGGGCGAATTACTGTAAAGGAAACATTACACAATCAGACAGCCTCGTCACATTCTATAACAATGAAATACACACAAGATATATTTAAGATCATTCCAAATTACAAGTGGCCTGTGGATTATACTCAGGAAACCATAATTCATAACTAACAAAAAACCTGACACTTCACACTACACCTCATTCTGAACTGAAGTGTATCCATTAACTTCATAACATTTGTGTTTGTGCATCCCACACAGTTGTAAAGGAAAAAGTAAAGTAATCCCTGCAACAATGTCTGGACAGGCCCTGGCAGGTTCCAGAGTTTGAGGCTCCCACATTTTAAGACAATTGGCACACGTAGGTGGTAAGGTTGTCAGCCCCACACACCGCCCACCTTTATGCCCCAAGAAATATTCCTGGTACTAATTTCTATTAGAGGCCGAGTTGAACCCAGGGCCATAGTGCAGCCGGAAGGATTATGTCAATAAAAAATGCCAATGACAACATCACGAGAACCTGCGACCTTCCAGCTTGTAATGCAGTGCCTCAACCAACTGCACCACTGTGTGCCCCCCAACACAGTTGTGGTCATATAAACAGTACCTTATGAAATGTTGTATTGGGAATTCCCATCCCAATACAGACCACAAATGCAGTTCTACAGATGCAAACTGTTGAAAGATGCACTCAGTTTTAAAGCTTATTTATCTTATGTCCAGCACACTCAGAAATACTTCAGGTTTAATCTGTAGATAGTAGTGGTGAAAAAAAGTCATATGATATTCCAGCACTTCGTAACCAGTGTGTAACAATCTGAATTCAAATGCATTTCAAGACACTGCAAAACAGCTCGCAAAGTGTAGTAGTACTACTAGTAGTAGTAGTAACAATAACAACAACACTAATATCTTGTTCAAACGTGCTTTCTCATTTGGCCAGACCCTTCAACTATTTCTTTCTTATATCACAGTTGCCTTAATATTTCTCATACTTGTTACATACTGCAAGATTTCAGAACAGTCACTTCAGTTCTTCATATTTTATTGCTCTTACCATCACAAAATCAGTTAAACTTTGCTATGTACTATAGCAAGTCTTACAAAAAGCTATAAGTAAAATATAATAAAACATAAAAAATAGTATACACATAATTCACACATGGGTATGCACATGCATACATATCTAGTGGGCTGTATCTTATTTAATTATATTTTAGTGCATAACCTTGTGGGAGAATTTGAGTAACACTGCACTGTACACTATTACCATGCACAAGCGGATATACATATCTTTGCAGAGTTCAATCAGAATCATAATTACAGCACTTTGATACAGACTTTAATACTACGTTTCCAGACCTTAACTCTAACTTGACAGATATACATACCTGTGTACTCAAGTTTGTACCTTCTGTTGTCTCCATCTTTGGCATAATAATTATAAAGGCCAATTCCACCTAATCCTAATCCAACCAAAGCCAAAACTGAGCTGGCAATGACTTCTGGGATCTCATCCCAGCCTTGCTTGAGAACTCCCCCAACTGAAAAAAAAAATCTCTTTCACAAACTTTTCTCATCAAAGTCATTAACAATAATAGAAACACAGAGGTATATCACATGTTTTAACATTTTTGAAGGAATGTAGCTAAGGATTCTATTCTTCTGGGACATGACACTTCACCATATCCTGGAAGAATGGAACACTCAGATATGTAGCCATTATAACCATTATGATATGACATTGAAGGTTTTAAAGACTGTGATGATTTAGACTGTGGTCTTCTGGGTTATGATACCATATTGTCTGGCAGGTGGTTAATAATCTAGAGGAACCAGCTGTCTCATCACCAGGACATAATATAACTTCTGCCTAGCATTTAAGATCAATTATTCCCTAACAAATGAGGTAGCAAATCTTCAAATGCAACCAATCACTCAACAGACTAAGAGTACCACAACTCAGAACACATTCTATCTGTGGAATAATATTTATTTTTCCACATAAAAGATGGTACTTATCAGGCCACAGGTAATATTCTACACATCTAAGAGCACAACGAATGTTCATAAAACCAGCTATGTACACTGCAACTGCAAATCGCAACTACATTTTTATTTCTCAGACATGTTTCATCCTTAAAGGCCATCCTCAGAGAGACGAGACACGAGTGGGAAATTCCCAATGTTTGCAAATATAAATATAATACAAGCAAAAAACACATTGTCATATCCAGTAAAAATATGTGAACATACTGAGTACACCGCCAAACGTAAAATATGTTAGTTCTGGCCATTTACACAGCATTATAAGACCTGTGTGCACCTCCAAATATTATATGCCAGCACATAAACTGAAAAAAACAGGTTGAAACATTATTTTTAGCCACTGTTTAAACACGCCGTTGTCACAGGCATATTCACTATAACAAAATATGTTATGAAATATTTCTTCTGACAGTCAACATAAAGGAATAAAACTGGGCATGCTTCCGACTTCTTGATACAAACTTCAGTGCAAAATAAAGCATCATTACCAAGAATTTTGCGTAAGGCGTCAACAAAGTCATAACACAAGCACCCTATAGCATTAGCTGGTGTGAAATGCGTGTGGTAAATTTCAGTTTATTTATTATGACAATCACATCCCAGAAAGGCTCCCTACATCCCAGTTTTACCAGACTAAACCTGCATGATGGAATCATGCTAGGGATCTGAATTCTTCAGGCTTCGTAAATTAATACTTGAAGGCTTGACAATAATCCACAAACACGGGGAGCTATTACATCTTGTACCGAGAAATTTCACGTCTTGTAAATTCTGTACATTAAAAGGGATTCCAGAATTCGCAAAGACAGGGAGGAGGGGGGTTGAAAGTATATATGAAACCAAGAAACAAAAATTAAAATAAGGAAAAACAGAATAAAATCAACAATACAAACATCAAACGGTGGAGAAATTCTCCACAGCGCAAAATATGGGTGTAAAATGTTAACATTCATTTGTATATGAAAAAACTCTGGGATTCCACTGTTTATTTGAAATATGCGGCACTGAACGTTTGCAAGGGTATGTATTTTTATGAACAATGAAATACCAAGCCTAATACATAAAATAATCACCCAACGTACTAAAACTTGCCTGTTTTGCCTTTCAATAACCTAACCACACTCGCCATTGCTCCGACTTATTCCCGGAAACATCCTAGCCAAAGAGATCTGTTCCAGGTTTGGACCATGGATCAGCTTCAGACGATCCGTGGTTACAGTTTTTGACGAGGAGTCGATGCCCCTTCACGTCGCGTATTTTATTGCCGCCACACGTTACTGATGGCGCTGTATTTGTCTTCTCAAACGACTTCGCAATATTTCGAGGAACACACACGTACATACGAATTATTGCGTGAATATGACGGGGTTAGTCGTAGCCGCAGCTCTACGTGCTCAAATTGACTTTACATGGATATGTGTATGTCAGTCAGTCCCGCCATCTGTTCTGGTTTCTTCAAATTGTGAACTACTGTGTAGTGATTGAATATGATTGATATTGTTTATGATATACAATTGACAAAATAAGTGTTTTACCGCGAAAGGCGCTTATTTAGAAGTTTCAAATATATTTTTGTCTCCTTACTTTAAATGGAATGGAATATTGCACGAGTCACTAGTCACAGACAAGGTCTGTGTCGACGTATCTAACGTAACCGTACTTCTAAGAGTTACCAATTACGATAGCAATACTAAAACACATACTTTATTATTATTATTATTATTATTATTATTGAAAATTACGGAACTAACTAAGAAGTTTTTCCCTGGTTCCGTGGCAACAAACCGAAATTGCGAAATGGCGATTTGGAAGCTAGGGCCTTCGGATTATACCATGTTAACAATCTACATACACCTACATAATATGTATTTATATACGGGAAATCTAGGTGTGCGCTAGTTGACAAAAATTTTGGCTCTGTGACTTTTAAGTTGTCTTTGTTTTTTTACTTAAATCCCTGGATAAGTCAGATCCGAGGTATTCTTTTCTATCGGGAGAGCCAAATGTCCTTTGTCCAGTTAAAATAGACGATTTAGTTTTATTGTCTTCTTATTTTTATAATAATTTTGGACTCTGATTTTGAATGTAGGACATTTCATGTTCCAAATATATTGCAGTCGTTAAAACATGGATTTCGGCCACATTTTCTTTTGTAACCGACATGTTTCACATCGTCCTTTATACAGTCTTTTGGAAAGAATTGTGATTAGGATACAGACATAATTCGCTGTCGTATTTTATCCAGATAAACCAGCATTCAGTGAAATAGGATTGTATCATGGTCCCGAATCCAGCTGCAAATTCTTATTCTCCTTTGAAATATCTTATTAAAATCCTAATTGGTCGCTTTAAGACTCACGGGTTAGTCAATCCAAGTTAGTGAATTGGCACAGTTAGATCACATCTAAATTGGGATCGTTCGAATCTTATACGGGATCATGTATTTAAGCCGTAAGTTATGTTTAGTACTGTTTCCTTGGGATAAATGCTGGGTAATAACACCCTTTTACTGTTATCTTTCACTCCATTTTCGATTGTTGACACTTACTACCACAGCGACAGAGAACCGTAATTCATTAATATAAAGGACCCTCCAAGTAGAATTAGAGTGGCCTATGTAATGAATGACGATTTGTCGGAAGTTATTACCTTCTTGAAGATGCAAGCTAATAATATCATCAATTCAGGAAATTTAAGTACAGCGTGAGCATTATGGGACGTTCTGTCTGATACCGCCTCTAGTTTTTCACTTCCTGCATGCTAACTTTCAGTACGCCATGGTGGTATATCAGGAGTAGACACAGATTTTCACTCATACTTTAAAGGGGACCGCGGTAGCACAGTGGTTAAGGTGCTGCGCTACAAATCGGAAGGTAGCTGGTTCGATTCCAGATGGTGTCATTGGAATTTTTCATTGAAATAATCCTTCCGATCGCACTATGGCTCTGGGGTCGACTCAGCCTCTAACAGAAATGAGTACCAAGAGTATTTCCTGAGGACTGAGCGTCGCTTTCGTCAGATCACTCTCGTCGCGTCGCGTTCTCCGCGAGGTACGCATTAAATACATGACGTGTCGTGCAGGGATTGGCCAGACGCCTTAGGCGTCATTCACACTGCAACCCGAGCCGAGCCGAACAGAACCGAACCGAACCGGACCGCCTGACTAGTGTGCAGTTCTACAGACGCTCCGTTTATACCTCTTCAGTTATCCTGACAGCCTAATCCAATTTGTCCGCTCCGCGTCGCTCCTGTCGCGTCACGTCGCGTCGCTCTTGTCGTGAGGACTGAGCGTCGCTTTCGTCGGATCACTCTCGTCGCGTCGCGTTCTCTGCGAGGTACGCATTAAGTACATGACGTATCGTGCTGGGATTGGCCAGACGCCTTAGGCGTCATTCACACAGCAACCAGAGCCGAGCCGAACAGAACCGAACCGAACCGAATCGGACCGCCTGAGTAGTGCGCAGTTTTACGGTCGCTCCGTTTATACCTCTTCAGCTATCCTGACAGCCTACTCCATTTTGATCGCTCCGCGTCGCTCTCGACGCGTCACGTCGCGTCGCTCTTGTCGTGAGGACTGAGCGTCGTTTTCGTCGGATCACTTTCGTCGCGTTCTCTGCGAAGTACGCATTAAATTAATGATGTGTCATACAGAGATTGGCCAGACGCCTTAGGCGTCATTCACACTGCAAACCGAGTTGAGCCGAACATAGCCAAACCGAACCTTACCACCATTCTGGGCCATTGTCACGTAATTTGGGAACCTTAACTTCCTGGAGCCCTCTGGGCACCTCGGGCCTGTGATGGGACTGCTTTATGTTTTTACTCATACTGTAAATTAAGCACCAGATGGTGCCAGTTGGCTGCTTTATCCCGGGGAAAAGTTCTGGCGGTACCAATTTAACGGAACCTGGGTGAGCACCAAAACCAACCTCGACGTTTGTGAGAGAAGAAAAATCTCTTACACCTGCCGGGAATAGAACCACTATTCCTCAGTCATTTATTCCGTATCCTAGTCACTACACTGACTGAGCTATCCCGGCTCCAATTAATTAAAAGGCATACCCGAGGTGATGATAAGTCCTTAGCCCGACCAGGAAGGAAAAAAACTCCGAAGCATGTCAGGGATACGCGTGATTTCAACAACATCGAGACACGAGCTACCATCAAGTTTTTTTTTCCCTGCAAGCCAAGACGCCGAATGAAATTCACGCCATTCTGACAGAAACATTAGCTTGTTTCCTTCCTGGTCGGGCTAAGGACTTATCAGCACCCATGTACAACGATAAAGATCTATAAGTCACTACATCAACTTTATGTTATGGCAGAGAAACAGGGACAATATGAAGAAACGAAAAGAATATTGACAGAAAATAAATTGAGTTTCCTGAGGACTACGAGACGCTGCTTGTAGGACAGTAGGATAACTGTTGGAGTTTTGAGTGTGGATGAAGTTTATAAAAAATACAGAGAGATTTGGAAAAAAAAAATGTTCATAGGCTGAGTTGTGAAAAGATTCTAAAAAAGAGACGGAAATGTCATCCAAGTGGAAGGAAAGTACTGGGAAGACCCATAAAACGATGGACAGCTTGCCTTGTAATAACCGCAACAGACTTCAGTAGGCCTCGTACGGGTTAGGACGACGTTTATGTTGATGTAGCCTGACATGGTTCGTGGTCCAGTAAGCTAATAACAATAATAATTCTATATGTGAGGAGACCACTGGGGAGACCTAGGCATAGATGGGTGGATAATATTAGGACGAATCTCCAGGAGGTGGGATGTGGGTATATGGACTGGATTGGGCTGGCCCAGGATAGAGACAGGTGGCGGACGCTTGTGAGTGCGGTAATGAACCTTCG
>Ga0123355_10010848_pt1 | contig 14011 bp, 15 predicted proteins | sample TergutEmb28metaG_3_FD_89872 | JGI IMG/M metagenome (GOLD analysis project Ga0123355, IMG submission 89872) | Embiratermes neotenicus P1 segment gut microbial communities from Petit-Saut dam, French Guiana - Emb289 P1 | ecosystem: Host-associated > Arthropoda: Insects > Digestive system > Gut ... | reverse complement strand
GCCCTGTATCGCCGGTGGCGCCTGTTGCCCCGGTCGCCCCGGTCGGTCCGGTGTCGCCGGTTGCGCCCGTGGCGCCGGCTGTCCCAGCCGGTCCTGTATCACCGGTCGCGCCCGTCGCCCCGGTCGGCCCAATCGCGCCCGTGTCCCCCGTTGCCCCGGTTGGGCCAGTCGGTCCTGTATCACCGGTCGCGCCGGTCAGCCCAACGGCCCCCGTGTCTCCCGTCGCGCCGGTTGCGCCGGTTGGTCCTGCCGCGCCGGTCGCGCCGGTTACCCCTGCGGGCCCTGTATCGCCGGTGGCGCCTGTTGCCCCGGTCGCCCCGGTCGGTCCGGTGTCGCCGGTTGCGCCCGTGGCGCCGGCTGTCCCAGCCGGTCCTGTATCACCGGTCGCGCCGGTTGCGCCCGCCGCGCCGGTTGCGCCCGTCGTCCCTGTCGTCCCTGTCGCCCCAACCGCCCCAGTGGCGCCTGTCGCGCCGGTGGCGCCGGTGGCGCCGGCCGGGCCGGTTGGTCCGGCGGCCCCGGTCGCCCCTGTCGCCCCAGCCGCGCCAGCTGCCCCGGTGCTGCCGGTGGCGCCCGTCGCGCCTGTCGCCCCGGTCGCGCCGGTGTCGCCGGTCGAGCCAGTGGGTCCTGCGGGCCCCGTTGGCCCGGCAGGGCCTCCAACCCCCGCGCCGCTGGTAGTGCCGGTGGCACCAGTCGCCCCGGTAGCGCCATTCGGACCCGCTGGACCCGCCGGACCCGGCGGACCAGCTGGGCCGGCGAGGCCCTGCGGCCCCGGCGCGGGCGAGTCGATCGACTGGCGAATGCTGACAACCTCCAGCGGGCCGCGACCGCCGTCATATGGGTGGGCGACGATATCCAGCCAACGCTTCGAGTCAAAGCTGACCGCACAGCCCGCTCGACGATCGGGCACAACCCAGAAACAGCTCGCGACGCTCGCGCCTTGGTGAGCCGCCTCGTGCATCAGAGCGACCTGACGGCCAGCCGCGAGCGTAAACCCACTCGACTGCCCCTGGTGGGCCACAGCGCGCTGGTCGCGCGCGCCGGTCTGCCCGCGTCGGCCGGCGGCCCCTGACAGCCTGCGCGGCCCAGCAAGCCCGCGCCGCTCGGGCTCGGCAAAGAAGATTGGTCGGTTGCCGGCTTCGCAGCCGTAGGCCGGCGGACTCACTAGCTCACCGGAAAACGGCTGGATGCACAGCTCGATCCGCGCGGGATCTCCCAGTGGGTTGACCGTGTGCGCGTGCGCCGCGACCGCGGGCACCAAGAACGCTGCGAGGGTCGGCGCGGGCAACAAACGCTTGCGTACCAGCCCCCGCGGCCAGCCAGCGCTACTCCCGTTCACTCGCACGTTGAGCGACCCTCCACTTCCAATGCAACGGTTCACAATCATACCGGTGCCTTGGCCACGTGAGGTCGGCGCGGCGACGGCTGCGATCACGCGCTTGGCCGCCTGTGGTTGACTCACGCGCGTCTCCGCCTACAGGCTTGCTCAAAGCGGCGCGCGCCGCCCGACCAGACCATGTCGACGGGATAACGCCCCGGTAAAGCGGGCGGGACATTCTCCGCCCAACCTTCCGCCTCAAAAGCGACGCGGAGCGGCCCGCGCAACCGCGGCTTCCACCCCGTGGGCCAGGATCACGGCAGGTCCTCGATCATCCGCAGCACCTCCTCGCGGCGGTAGCCGTGGCGCCGAGCCGTCTCCAGGAGCTCCTGCGCCTTCACGAGGACGGCGGTGCGCTCGGGCGTTCCCGACACGCTGACGCCACGACCGCGGCGGAACTCCAGCAGGCCCTCGTCGCGCAACAGCCGCAGCGCCCGCAGGACCGTGTTGGTGTTGACGCCCAGTTCCGCCGCAAGATCCCGTGCAGGCGGAAGCCGCTCGCCCGGCTTCGCCTCGCCATCGAGGATCGCCCGGCGGATCTCGCCCGCGACCTGCTCGAAGACTGCTACGGACTCTGAACGATCGACCTTCAAGGACCCTCCCGCGACTGAATAACACCAGCGTACATAGCACTATTTCACCGGTCAAGCGATCGCGACACATGGCATAGTGCCGAAGCTGACGCCCACGGCCGGGCGCCAAGGATTCGAGTCACACTTGACGAAGGGAGACCGGATGTCTTCGAGAAAGCTGGCCGCGGAACTCCTCGGAACGGCCCTACTGGTGTTCTTCGGCGCCGGGGTCGCGACCCTCGCATTCGGGTTCAAGCTCGACGGAGGCAGCACGGCCGCGGGTGTCGTGATGACCGCGCTGACATTCGGGCTGGTGCTGCTCGCTCTCGCCTACGCGTTGGGCCCGCTGAGCGGCTGCCACGTCAACCCCGCCGTGACGATCGGCTTCCTCGCCTCGCGACGGATCACTGTCCAGGAGGCGGTCGGATACTGGGTCGCCCAGTTCGTCGGCGGCATCGCCGGCGCCGCCGCTCTCTGGGCCGTGTTCAGCGGGGCGCGTGGTTACAGCCGCACCACCCAGGGCCTCGGCGCGGATGGATTCGGGGCGAACTCGATGGTCGGCCTCAACTGGGGCGGTGCCTTCGCGGCCGAGGCGATCCTCACGTTTCTGTTCGTACTCGTCGTGCTGTCGGTTACCAGCCACGCCGCCACCGCCGGGTTCGCCGGGATCGCGATCGGCCTGGCGTTGGCCGTCGTGCATCTGATCGGCATCCCGCTGACCGGCACCTCGGTGAATCCCGCACGGGCGCTGGGGCCGGCGATCATCGTCGGCGGCGACGCGCTGCGGCAGGTGTGGCTGTTCATCGTCGCGCCGCTCGTCGGCGGCCTGATTGGCGCCGGCGTCTGGCTGGCGTTGATCGCCGAGCGAGGTCCGGCGGTGTCCCCCGCGGCGGACTGAGCGACTGGCGGATCGTCCGTCTCCGAGGGCACGGCGACCAAAACGTCGAGAGATCGCCTGCGCCGGCGAGGGGTCTTGCAGAAAGGGACCGTGAGCGCACAAAACGTCGCGACCCCCTCGGCCGGACGACGATCGTGGGAACTTTTGGTCGCAGGTCAACTAGAGCCAGCCAAGGATCACGCCGAACACCAGGATCATCGACGCGTTGATCGCCGCCAGCGCGCCGAGCAGGATCCACCGCCGGGCGGGCGGCGAGTCGTGGACCCAGGCCGCGTACATGTAGAACCACAGGTAGCCGAAGATCACGATCACGGGCAGCGACTTCAGTCCCCAGAACCAGTAGTGCCAGTGGAACCGGCCGGTCGCGTGCAGGAACACTTCGACCGCGACGCTGAAGATCGACAGCCCCAGCGCGAACGCGAACCGGTTGGGAATCCCGAGCACGCGCGCGCCGCGATCGGCCGGCAGCGTCCGCGCGAACACGATCCCAGCGACGGCGAACATGAACATCGTCTCGAGGTTCAGTCCAACCGTGAACTGGTAGGCGGTCGGGCCCGTCTCGGTCCACAGCGCCGCGGTGCCTGACGCGTGCAGGATGACCGCGTTGACGATCTCGTTGAAGCCGTCGGCCAGCCACACGGCCAGGCCGGCGCCGACGATGTCCCAGCGGCCGCGGCCGACCTCGACCGAGTAGGCGTAGAACACGAACGCGAGCAGCGGAATCGCGTACCACTGGAAGTTGTGGGCCTGCCGAAGCTGCCCGAGCGCCTCGCGCGTGAAGTCGGTCGGTGTCGCGAGCAGCCAGAGCACGGACGGACCGTAGTGACTGCCCAGTCCCAAAGACCAGGTCAGGCGCCCATGTCGACGGCGTAGATGTTGGTCGGCTCGATCGTCAGCTGTACGCGCGAGACGCCGGGACCGTCATAGGCGCTGATGTCGGCCCCGTACTTGGCCCCGAGCCTGTTGGCGAAGACGTAATCGTCGTCCGGCGTCAGCACCCCGTTCCCGCGTACCTCCAGGTAGCGCTGCGGGTTGCTGTAGTCGAGGATCAGCAGGCTCATCTGAGGCCGCTTCATCAGGTTCTTGGTCTTCACCCGGGCTGTGCTGAGAGACGTGCGCAGCTCGCCTGCGTCGTGGAGGAACCAGAGCAGGGTCGACTGCGGGTAGCCGTCCGAGCCGATCGTCGTCAGCGCGGCCACCGGGGCGTCGAGCAGATCCTTGTGGGATTCGGGGAAAGCGGTCATGGCGAACATTCTCGCCGGACGCGTCGCCCGATTGTCAGAGTGTCCAGATGGCCGAGTTCACGGTCGCCGACATCCCCGATCTCAGCGGTCGCACGGCGATCGTCACCGGGGCCAACAGCGGCATCGGCCGGGTCACGGCGGCCGCCCTGGCGGGCGCCGGCGCCCGGGTGGTCCTCGCCGTCCGGGTCCCCAGCCGTGGCGAGGAGGCCGCAGCGACAATGGGCGGCTCCACCGAGGTGCGCGCGCTCGACCTCGCGATCCTCGACTCGGTCCGCCGGTTCGCGGCGGACTGGGACGGCGAGATCGACCTGCTGATCAACAACGCCGGGGTGATGGTGCCGCCGCTGACGCGAACCCCCGACGGCTTCGAGCTGCAGTTCGGGACCAACCATCTGGGCCACTTCGCGCTCACCAACCTGCTGCTGCCGCAGGTCAGGGGCCGCGTCGTCACCGTCTCCTCGGGCGCTCACCGGTCGGGCGAGATCGACTTCGACGACCTCAACTGGGAGCGGCGGCGCTACAGGCGCTGGCCCGCGTACGGGCAGTCCAAGCTCGCCAACCTGCTGTTCACCTCCGAGCTCCAGCGCCGGCTGACGGCCGCCGGTTCGGACGTCATCGCCGTCGCGGCGCACCCGGGCTACGCGGCCACGAACCTGCAGTTCCACACCGACAGCCGCATCGGCGACGTCGCGCTCCGGGTCCTCAATCGCCTGTTCGCGCAGGACGATCAGGGCGGGGCGCTGCCGACGCTGTACGCAGCGGTCGCCGACGTCCCCCCGAACAGCTACGCGGGGCCCGGTCGTCGAAACGAGTCGCGCGGGCCGCCGAAGCTGGTCGGTCGCTCGGCGGCCGCCGAGGACGCCGCGCTCGCACGGAAGCTGTGGGACGTCTCCGAGGAGTTGACCGGCACGACCTTCCCGCTCTAGTTGGCTGGGGCGGGTGTTGTCTTTGACCACCTATTGACCGGGTTCTGGGGGATCAGGCGCCGGTTCGTCGAGCCGGTCGGTCGTCTCCAGGCCGGGCTGAAGGGCAGCGGTTGGCTCATTAGGGGCGTCGAGTGCCGGAAGCTCAGTGCCGGTGCTGAGCGGATCTGCGAGCCCTGCCGAGCGGGACGCGTCGTCCTGGAATGGGGGGTAGGTCTCGGTGAGCAGGAGCAGGTAAGCGTCGGAGCGCGCGGTGTAGGAGTTGGCGAGCACCAGCAGATCGAACAGGCCGCGGGGGAGGCGCCCCATGATCACGATCACGAACCAGGCCGCGACCGCGCCGACCTCGAGCAGCAGGCCCATGACGTAGCGGAGGATCACGATCGGGATTGCGAGGATGAACCGGAACAGCGTCTTCAGGCGGCTGTATCGGGTGAGCGGCCCAGCAAACCGCACCTGCACCGGGTAGGTGCGGTCATCACCCACGAACGGCGGGTACCGGTCACACAGGAGCGCGCCATAGGCCGTCGTCTGCGCCAGCAGCCGGTTGTAGCCCGCGACAAACGAGTACAGGCCGGCGGGGTATTTCGCGGTGATGACGATCGCAAACCAGGCGATGAGGGTCGCGATCGAGGCGACGATCCCGTACAGGTACAGCCAGATGGCGATCGGGATGATCAGAAGCAGCCTGAAGAACGTGCTGAGGCGGCTGCGGCGCTCGACGAACTCGACCTCAAAGGTCACCGGGTACGACACGAGACGCTCCTCCCTTCGGCGTTGGTGAGACCCGCTGGGGTTGGGTCCTTGTGTTCGCGGGCAGGGATGATCCCAGGCCCAACGGATGCCGCGTTGGTCGCCGCCGGCCGGCCGAACGGGAACGACATTCCCGCTGTGGTGATCAGGCGGGTGCGCGCGGGCCGAACGGAAGGTCGATCGAGTCGGTGTGCCCGGCCCACCGCAGGTTGATCCGCCAGCAGCCCGCGGCCGGGACGTTGACGTATGACGGGTAGATCTCGCCGGGCGAGGAGTCAGCCGGCCACGTCCCGCTCACCCGGGGAGCGTTGGCGTGCAGCGGCCTGGCGCTGACCGTCAGCGGGGAGCCGTTCCGCGGCAGGCGCATGATCCACAGGACCTTGTTCGCCGGATTGGTCGGCTGGCCGGCACGAAGCGGATAGCCGAACAGAATCGCGACGACGGTCCCGCGTTGGCTGATCGCGTGAGGCCACGGTGGCGGCCAGGCGTCGCCGGGGTTGCTGAACGCAGGAGCCGTCCACGCCGGCACCGCTCCGTGGGCGATCTTGGTAGCGCCGCACCCGCCGGCCAAAGCCACCCGCGCCGGCCGGTCGCCCGCCCGCGTCGAGGCGCCGAGCGGACCCGCGGCGAGCACGTAGACGCCGCCGGAAAGGAGCGCCGCGCACGCGATCAGCGCCCCAATTCCTCGTCTCCGTCGCCGCGTCCGCAGCCGCGCCTCCGCGATCAGCGCCTGCAGCTCATCCTGATCGGGCGGTTCGACTGGCGTGACGGTCGCCATGTGGTACTAGCCTAGCTAGCACCATGTCCCCCGTCAAGGTCGAGCCGTGTCATCGTCACGCTCGCCTCGAGCGTCGAGTTGGCCATCCCGCGGTAGACGCCCTTGATCGGCGGAACGTCCGCATAGTGGCGGCCGTGGCCGATCTTGACGTGGCGCTGACCGGTCAGCCCGCGATTGGTCGGATCGACCCCGACCCAGATCGGCTCGCGGTCGGCGTCGGGCACCAGCCCCTCGATCCAGGCGTGGGTGTCGACCTGGACCGACTCGGCTTCGGCTCCGTCCCTCACCCGGGGCCGGTCGGCGCCCGGCCGGCCGGCGGAAAACAGGTATCCCGACACGTAGCGCGCCGCGATCCCGTGGCGGCGCAGCAGGTTGAGCCCGAGGTGCACAAAGTCCTGGCAGACGCCCGCGCCGCCGTCGAGCACGTGGCTCAGCGGCGAGTCGACGTAGGTCGCACCCCGGCGGTACTCGAACCGGTCGGGGATCAGCTCGGACACATACAGCAGCGTCGCCAGCGGATCTTCGCACTCGCGAGACAGCGATTGCAGCTCGCCCAGCACCGGATTCTCGGGCGCGTCCTCGGTCTGCAGGAGGAACTCGCCACCCGCCTCGCGGTACTCGTCGGTCACGAGCGAAGCCCAGCTCGAGCCCGCCGGTCGGGACTCCGGTCGCCCGATCGCGACCCGGGCGCGGACGTCGATCACGAGCCGGCGGTGCGGACGCGAGACCTCGAACTCGACGACCTCAGTGCCGAAGTAGTCGTCGTGCCGGTTCAGCCGGACCTCGGGGCTGACGCGGATGCTGAAGTCCTCGACCCGCTGGCGGGCGTCCGTCGCCGGCCTGACCCGCAGCGCGTTCAGGTTGTCGACGACGTCGGCGTCGTAGTCGTACCTGGTGACGTAGTGGATCGCGAGGGCCAGCTCCCGCGAGCGCTGCGCCGCCGGCGGGTTCACAGGTGCACGGCCCCCAGGGCCGCGATCGCGAAGTAGCGCTCGTCGATGTCGTGATCGACCAGCTCGAGCTCGTCCTGAGTCCGGACCAGGAGCTCGACCAGCGAGCCCGTCGACTCCGGCGTCCGGCGCTGGAGCTCGAGGTCGGCGATCAGGCGCTCGAGTCGCAGCACCGGAGGCGACGAGCGCGGCGCCACGTCGGCCGTCTCGAGCGCGTCGCGGAGCTGTTCCAGGGAGGCCGCGACGGAGCCCGGATAGGAACGCTCATACAGCAGGAACCGGCCGACCCGGCGCAGCTCCGGCGTCAGCCGCACCGCCCGCCGGTAGGCCTGAAAACCGCCGACCGCCTGCAGCAGCGCCAGCGCCTCGGCCTCGTGGCTGTCGCCCTCGCCGAGCGACGGCGGGATCGCGACCCGCAGCATCCGCAGCACCATGTCGGCCTGCTCGATCCGGCCGCCGGCCTCGAGGAACGAGCGCCCCTCATCCCGCAGCATCGTGCGCTCCAGCAGCCCCCAGAACAGCGCGCACCGCTCCTTGACCTCCTGGTAAACGGAGTACGGCCCGGTCAGCATCGCGGCCTGGAGGTCGTATCGCCCGAGCAGCAGGTAGAACGAGTTCAGCGACTCGAACATCTCGGTCGAGATCACGTCGCGCAGGCTCCAGCCGCGCTCGCGGGCCCGGGAGACACATGACACGACCGACGCGGGGCTGTCCGTGTCGAGCGTCAGCAGCGGCGCGATCTCGCCGCGGCCGAGAAACCCAGGCGGCTCGCGGGCCGGATCGGGCGTGTCGGACTCCTCCTCGCCGGGCGCGGGCGGCTTGGCGCCGATCACCGCCAGCACGCCGCCCCAGGTCAGCGCGATCCCGCGCTCCTCCGGGGCCCCGGCGACGTCCGCGTGGAAGGCCCCATCGAGCATCCGGGCCGTGTGCTCGGCGCGGGTCAGGTCCCGGCCGAGCCAGAACAGCTCCTGGGCGATCCGCGCCAGCATCTACTGCTGTTGCTGCTGGGCCTGACCCTGCCAGCCGCCGTAGCGGATGTCGGGCAGCCGCGGCGGCTCCCGCGTGGGCAGCTGCGACCCGGCCGGGAGCTCGTGCGAGTCGCCGTCGTCGTCGAGCACCCAGGTGTCCTTCGAGCCGCCGCCCTGCGACGAGTTGACGATCATCGAGCCCGCCTTCAGCGCCACCCGGGTGAGACCGCCGGGAACGATCCGGATCTCCTCGCCGAACACCGCGAACGGCCGCAGGTCGACGTGTCGCGGACCCAGCCGCCCGTCGCCGGTCTCGGTCGGGACCGTCGACAGGTGGACCAGCTCCTGGGCGATGAATCGGTCCGGGGCGGACTCGATCAGACGCCGCTGCGCCTCGACCTCGGCGGCGCTCGCGTGGGGGCCGATGAAGACACCCTTGCCGCCCGATTCCGAGGTCGGCTTGACGACCAGCTCGTCCAGCCGCGACAGCACCATCGCCCGTGCCCGCTCGTCGCTCAGCAGGTACGTCTGCACGTTCTCGAGGATCGGCTCCTCGTCGAGGTAGAACTTGATCATCTGCGGGACGTAGTGATAGGTCGCCTTGTCGTCGGCGACGCCGGTCCCGATCGCGTTGGCGATCGCGACGGTGCCGGCGCGGTAGGCGCGCAGCAGTCCGGGGACGCCGAGCAGCGAGTCGGACCGGAACTCGAGCGGGTCGATGAAGTCGTCGTCGAGCCTTCGGTAGATCGTGTGTACCCGCTGCAGCCCGGCCGTCGTCCGCATGTAACAGGTGGCGTCGCGAACGACCAGGTCGATCGCCTCGACGAGCTCGATCCCCATCTCGCGCGCCAGGAACGTGTGCTCGAAGTAGGCGCTGTTGAGCGGCCCCGGCGTCCACAGCACGACCGTGGGCTCGGACTCGACCGCCGGCGCCACCTCACGCAGGGCCTCGAGCAGCAGCGTCGGGTAGTTGTCGACCGGCCGCACCCGGTGGCCGGCGAACAGCTCCGGCATCAGCCGCGTCATCGCCAGCCGGTTCTCGAGCACGTAGGAGATCCCCGACGGCGTCCGGGCGTTGTCCTCCAGCACCCGCCAGCTGCCGTCGCCGTCGCGCACCAGATCACACCCGCATACGTGCGTGTAGACGCCGCCGGGGGCGCGGACGCCGTGGACCGGCCGCGCGAAGCTGGGGCGGCTGACGATCAGGGACCACGGGACGATCCCGGCTCTGACGATCTCGCGGTCGTGGTAGACGTCGTCGACGAACGTGTTCAGCGCCCGGATCCGCTGGGCCAGGCCGCGCTTGATCACCTTCCATTCACTCGCCGTCAGCACCCGCGGAACCAGGTCGAGCGGGAACGGCCGGTCGCGGCGCCCGCCGTCGGCGGTCGCGACCTCGAACGTGATCCCCTGCTGGACGAAGATCGTGTCGCGGCGCTGCCCGGCTTCGAGCAGCGCGTCGGGTCCGAGCCGCTGCAGCGCCGCCATCAGCGGGGCGACGTGCGGGCGCGGCTCGCCGTCGGGGTCGATCAATTCGTCACAGGACCCCGCCGGGATCGCATAGCCGTCGATCGCGCTGATGGTGGACATGCCAAAAATCAGCTTATGCCGAGCATCAAGGGCACTCAACGCACCCGTGGCTAATCCTCTCACGTGGGGCTTGGCCATGTGGACAATCGCTGTCACTGCCGGCGCCGGCCGGCGGTGCCGGCGCCGGCGTCAAGCCGTCCCGTGCGACACTGCTGCCCGATGCGACTGCTGATCACCGGTGCGGCCGGGATGCTCGGGCTCGACCTGCAGGCAGCCGCCGCGTCCGCGGGTCACGAGTGCATCGCGCTCACCCGTGCCGACCTCGACGTCACCGATCCCGCCGCCGTCGCCGTCCAGGACGCGGAGGTCGTGATCAACTGCGCGGCCTACACGAAGGTCGACGGCGCCGAGTCGGACTCCGAGTCGGCGCACGCGGTCAACGGCACGGGCGCCGGCAACGTCGCGGCGGCCGCGTCGCGGGCGGGGGCGTGGGTCATTCAGGTGTCGACCGACTACGTGTTCGACGGCGCCAGGCGCGAGCCGTACCTGGAGTCCGACCCGACCGGGCCGATCTCGGTCTACGGAGCCTCGAAGCTGGCCGGCGAGCGCGCTGTCGCCGAGGCGGCGCCGGGGGGCCACACGATCGTCCGCTGCTCGGCGCTGTTCGGCGCCGGCGGGCCGTGCTTCCCCGCGACGATGCTGCGCCTCGCGGGCGAGCGCGAGCAGTTGACCGTGGTCGACGACCAGATCACCCGCCCGACCTTCACCGGGCACCTGGCCCCGGCGCTCCTGTCGCTTGCGGAGTCGCGGCCGCTCGGCATCCTGCACGTCGTCCCCGCCGGCCAATGCTCCTGGTACGAGTTCGCGCTGGAGATCATGCGCCGGGCGGGCGTGGGCACCGAGGTCATCGCCGTCTCCACCGCCGAGCTCGCGCTGCCCGCGCCGCGGCCCGCCTACAGCGTGATGCGCTCCGAGCGCGGCGCGCCGGTGCTGCCCGACTGGCGCGACGGCCTCGACGCGTACCTCGCGGCCAGGGTGGCCGCCTGATGCGCCTGCTCGTCACCGGCGGCGCCGGTTTCATCGGCTCCAACTTCGTCCGCCACGTGAACCGGGTCCGGCCCGACTGGCAGGTGGTCGTCTACGACCTGCTGACGTACGCCGGGAGCGCGTCGAACCTCGAGGGCCTCGATCGCGTCAAGCTCGTCCAGGCCGACATCTGCGACGAGTCCGCGATCGACGACGCCGTGGCGCAGGCCGACGCCGTCGTCCACTTCGCCGCCGAGTCGCACAACGACAACTCGCTGCACTCGCCGTGGCCGTTCGTGCACACGAATCTGATCGGCACCTACCAGATCCTCGAGGCGGCTCGCCGGCACGGCACGCGGCTGCATCACATTTCGACCGACGAGGTCTACGGCGAGCTCGCGCTCGAGGACCCCAGCAGCTTCACGCCGGAAACCGCGTACAACCCGTCGAGCCCGTACTCGAGCACGAAGGCCGGCTCCGACATGCTGGTCAGGGCCTGGGTCCGCAGCTTCGCCGTCGAGGCGACGATCAGCAACTGCTCGAACAACTACGGGCCCTACCAGCACGTCGAGAAGTTCATCCCGAGGCAGGTCACCGAGATCCTCGACGGGCGCCGGCCGAAGCTGTACGGAGCCGGGGAGAACGTTCGCGACTGGATCCACGCCGAGGACCACTCCTCGGGCGTGCTCGCGATCCTCGAGCGCGGCCGGATCGGCGAGACCTACCTGATCGGCGCCGACGGCGAGCGCTGCAACCGGGATGTGGTCGAGCTGATCCTGAGGCTGATGGGCCGGAGCCCGGACGACTACGAGCACGTGGGCGATCGGCCCGGTCACGATCTCCGCTACGCGATCGACGCGAGCAAGCTGCGCGACGAGCTCGGCTGGCGGCCCGCCTTTCAGGACTTCGAGCGCGGCATCGCGGCGACGATCGAGTGGTACCGGGCCAATGACGCCTGGTGGCGCCCGCAGAAGGACGCGACCGAGGCGAAGTACCAGGTGCTGGGGCGATAGCGACTCTCGCCGGGCTCGAGGCCGAGGTGACGGCCTGCCGCCGCTGCCCGCGGCTGGTGGCGTGGCGCGAGCAGGTCGCGCGTGAGAAGCGGGCGGCGTTCGCCGACCAGGAGTACTGGGGCCGGCCGATGCCCGGGTTCGGCGACCCACGGGCGCGGATCCTCGTGCTGGGGCTGGCGCCGGCGGCGCACGGAGGTAACCGGACGGGCCGGGTGTTCACCGGCGACCGCTCCGGCGACTGGCTGTTCGCGGCCCTGTGGCGGGCCGGGCTCGCCAACCAGCCGGAGTCGGTCTCGCGCGACGACGGGCTGCAGCTGCGCGACTGCTGGGTGACCGCGGCGGTGCGCTGCGCCCCGCCCGCCAACCGGCCGACGCCCGCCGAGCGCGACACCTGCGGCGACTGGCTCGACCGCGAGCTGGCGCTGCTCTCCTCGGCGCGCGTCGTCGTGTGTCTCGGCGGCTTTGCCTGGGACGCGATCCTGCGGCGGCTGGCACCGCCGCGGCCGTGGCCCCGGTTCGGCCACGGCGCCGAGTTCGCGCTCGCGGACGGGCCGGTGCTGCTCGGCACCTACCACGTCAGCCAGCAGAACACGTTCACCGGACGGTTGACCGTCCCGATGCTCGACGCGATCTTCGCGCGGGCCCGGGAGCTGGCTGGCGAGTAACGCCTCAGATCCGACGATAGTCGTCAGCGGCTACCGCCGACTACGGTGTCGTGGTCGACGTGACCGGGGCGGTCACGTGCCGGCGAGCGAGTACCGCCCCGCCGACACCGAGTACCGCGGTGACCACGCCGGCGACAGCACTCGTCTGCATTTCCGTGAGAGACCACCATCCGAATCCCGACCCGAGCGCCAGCGTGGCCGAGACCGTGGCGGTGAACGTCGCGGCGACCGCCACGGGCTCCTTGGGTCGGCCCGGCATGAGGTGCGCGATCAGTGCCGTAGTCAGACCGACCACGGCGGCGGCCTCGGCCGTGACGAGCGCGGTCTGCGCCGGCGACCAGTGCACGACCTTGAAGACCGCAGCCATCGTTATCAGTGCGACCACGAGGGTCGCCAGCCCCCCGACGACAGCCGTCTGGTTTGAGGATGGTGAAGAGGTTGACGTGTCTGTTGGAGTCGGTGACATGGGCGTGTGGTTGGGTCGGGATGGTTATGAAGTGCGAGTGACGGCGTTCATGCCAGTGAAGACGTTCCAGAGCTGTGTCTTATTCCATTGTTGGTTCGTCATCGGCTTCCAGCCACGCGACAACTACCCATTCGGCTGGTCGCGACAATTAGCCGCGCAACCGCCTCCAGATCACCGTGACGGCGCTGATCGCCGAGCTCTGCGGCGCGGGAGTGCGTGCGACCCGTCTGTCGGGCGTGCGTGCCGGTGATGCTGACAGCTGTTCGATGCCCAGCGGTGGTGCGGGGTTGGCGAGTCCCCAGGCGCCGGCGATCGCCGTCGCCTCGACGTGCTCTGCGTCGTTCTCGCCCCAACGTACGGCGATCACGCCGGCGGCATTCCACGAGATGCTCCCCAGTTTGTCCGGCGGGTCGTCGACGTGCGCGAGCGGCAGCCACGTGGTGTAGAACAGCCGCTCCCAATGGCCGCGGTCGACGGTCGCGATCGCGGGGTCGTCAAGGTACGGCTCTGTCACCTGCGAGAGCACCCTGATGAACGTGTCTTCGTTCACTGTGAAATCTCCTTGCGTGTGGCTTCGCGCGGCATTCGTGCGCGACAGGCCCGTTGCCCTTGTAGACGCACGGGCAGGGCGAGGTATTCCACTCGGCAGTGGAATCTTGACTCCGTGAGCTGTGGATCCCTACGGTCGGCATCCGCGGCAGCGGTACGCTGCACTGTGGGTGTCCGTCTCTCCGCTCGATCCGTTCAGCGCCGCCACGCGCGGCTGGTTCGAGCGCGCGTTCGAGCGGCCGACCGAGGCGCAGGCGCAGGCGTGGCCGGCGATCGCCTCGGGCGAGCACGTCCTGATCAG
>Ga0123355_10010847_pt1 | contig 14012 bp, 11 predicted proteins | sample TergutEmb28metaG_3_FD_89872 | JGI IMG/M metagenome (GOLD analysis project Ga0123355, IMG submission 89872) | Embiratermes neotenicus P1 segment gut microbial communities from Petit-Saut dam, French Guiana - Emb289 P1 | ecosystem: Host-associated > Arthropoda: Insects > Digestive system > Gut ... | reverse complement strand
GCCGCCATTGCGGATCCGGTTACAGTGTTAAACACCATTGCAGCAGATGCACTGAATCAATTTGCCGATGAGCTAGAGGGTGCTACGGATTTTGAGGGTACCCTAAATGCGCTGATCCGCCGCACAGTGGGAGAGCATAAGCGCATTCTCTTCTCCGGAAATGGATACGACCAGGCATGGATCAAGGAAGCGGCGCAGCGCGGCCTTATGAACCTAGAGACCACAGCAGACGCGATCCCGCACCTCTGCACGCCAAAAAATATCGCCCTGTTTGAGCGGCATGGTATTTTCTCCAAGGCGGAACTATACGCAAGACAAGAGATTTTGCTTGAGAACTACTGCAAAGTTCTCCGTATTGAGGCGCTCACCATGGTAGAGATGGCGAAGTGTCACATTTTGCCTGCGACCATCTGCTATAGCAAAGAACTGGCAGAGACAATCATCGCCAAACGGGCTGTGGCAATGGGACTATACTGCAAAACGGAAACAACACTCCTCGGCGAGATATCAACCCTCACTGACACGGCTTATGAGCAGGTAAATGCACTCCAAGCCAGTGTACACGCCGCAGACGCGCTGGACGGCTACGGCTCACCTGCCACAGCCCGGCACTTTCGGGCGAATGTCCTCCCCGCTATGGCAGAACTCCGCCAGACAGTGGACACGCTGGAGACCCTGACCAGAAAGGCGCTGTGGCCATACCCCTCGTATGGGCGATTGATTTATTTGCATTAGAATAGGGAAGCGTAGCTCTTTTATTATGTTACAGAAAACCACCGGCATAGCCGGTGGTTTTTTATATGCTTCTCTCTTGACTTATCTCATGAATGATATTATAATCAATTTAAAGAACAATAAGGAGAAAACTATGTCAAAGGATATTCATAAAATACTTTTAGACCCGACCCGTATTCGGATTGTACAAGCCTTTATCTTGGGTAAGAAGCAGGCGTTTACCACAAGTGAAATCTGCGACCTGTTGAGTGACGTACCGCGAGCCACCCTTTATCGGCACATCAATGTGCTGATAGAGGCGAATATTTTACACATTGTTTCTGAGCGCAAAGTCCGGGGAAGTTGGGAGCGAACACTTTCAATACATATGGATACAGTGAAGGCTGCTAGTGAAACAGAGGATGTACCACAACGGATATTTCAGGTGCTTATGCTCATCTATGCCAAATTTGAGCGATATTTTCAGAACAAGCCTGACAAAAGCCGTGCATCTGTGACAGACACGATGTTTATCAGTCAAACAACTCTCGTGCTTACGGATGAAGAGTTCGCGACTTTTCTTACTGAAATGCAAGCCCTAACGGAAAAGTATCTCTTTGATGATGTCGTCAAGGGGCGAAGACTGCGAGACATATCTTTCATCTGCGCTCCGCCGGAGGTCGAAAAAGATCAGTCAGGAGGTAGCTGTGAATGAGTAAGTCCAAACACAAGAATAAAACCAAGAAAAGAGGTAGAAAAGTGGCAATTGTTTTTATCATACTCGGAGTGCTGGTTTGGGTAAATCTCACCAGCTTGCTAATGAATCAAATTTTCTTCCGCAATGAACTTCGTAATGTTGAACCATTTGGCCAAATGGTAGAAGTCAACGGGAAAATGATGCATGTTCATTCCATGGGTGATGGGGAGCAGATTATTGTATTGCTGCCGGGTCTGGGCACGCCGGTACCCAGTGCCAGTTTCGGACCGCTAATGAGAGAGCTGTCTACGGAATTTACTGTTGTAGCGATTGAGTATTTTGGCGTAGGTTTCAGCGACCAAATAGATACACCAAGAACCAATGCAAACTACACTCAAGAGATGAGGGCGGCTCTTTTGGCGGCAGGATTCAAACCGCCGTATATACTCATGCCCCATTCTGCTTCGGGCGTATATGCTGAATATTTTGCTACAAGATACCCCGATGAAGTATCGGCACTTATTTTACTTGACACAACCCCAACGCACGAAGTGATAGGTCCGGATATTCCAAGGTGGGTCGGTGATATGCAAAGGATTACGCAACCCGTTGGTTTGATGCGGCCTGTCAATCGCATTGCAAATTCAACCGTTCAGGGCTTTACAACGGACAACGGATATACGCCCCATGAAATCAATTATATACGAAGATTTACAAACCATGCGTCCAATCGCACGATAGTAAATCAATTGGTTGAACATGGAAATGCCGTCCGTGAGGTTATGGGTATGCCGTTCCCATCAGATATACCTGTTCTTTTAATTACACCCACAAGATTGAATCCAGGAGTGACAGAGGAGCAAATAGCGGATCATATAACACGATTCGGTGAAACATCAAAACGGATAACGCTTGAGGGCAACCATATGATTTATCGCCGAAACCAAGCGGCGGTACTGGAAGCGGTGAATGAGTTTCTCGGGAAACAATAAAGCACACCAAATGTTCGCCCGAAACGAGGGCAGACACAAGGTCTGCCCCTACAGGTGTATTTTGCACCGCACAGTATAGAGAAAGCAGAGAGACTGTTTGCATAAACAGCCTCTCTGCTTTTTCCACATCATCACACAAATCGTACTGCCAAAATTCTCCAAGCGGCAGGGCGAAAATTGCGAGTGGAGACCCTGTTTGCGGCGCTCTGGAGACAAAATAATGCATTTTGTGCGCAAATCATGCGTTTTTGTACAAAAGGCTGGCTTTTTGTAAACAAATATCTTATACTGACAAATGCATATTTTGATATCAATAGATGGAGCATTCAGAATCGGAAAACAACATTTTTCAAATTTATAGACTGGACGGTGAGAGCAGATCATGAAGATACAAATTTCAACAGAATACGCCATACGGATTTTGCACTTTTTGAATATGCACGAGGGGATGCATACAGCGATGAGCATCTCCAGCGCAATTGATGTTACCTACCCTTTTTTCATCAAGATTGCAAACCAACTGAAAAAATCCGGCTTCCTTCATTCTGTGCAGGGGCGAAACGGTGGTTATGTGCTGGGGAAATGTGCACATACGATTAGCCTTTACGACGTGTACCTGTGCATGGAGGGGGAACTGCAAATTAGTCATTGCACAGCAAAAGGGGCCTTATGTACCCATGGGAAAATGCACGATTGTAAGTTATACGAGACTTGGCACATCTTGAAAAGCAAAATGATTGAAGAAATGTCTAACCAGCGCATCGCAGATTTAGCCAGATGAGAAACACATCCAACAGGCATGTAAACAAGAGGTGAGAAATTAGTGCAACTAAGACCGATTACAGGAAGTGCGATACGGATTCTACGACATCTGCATCAGCATGAAGAACCACATCAGTCAGGTGTATACATTGCAAAAGCAATTGATATTTCCTATGTCCTTTTCATGCGGACTGCGGAGAAACTACGGAAAGAGGGACTCCTTGTCACCAGACGAGGACGAAACGGCGGCTTCTCTCTGGGGAAACCAGCGGCAGAGATTAGTCTTTATGATGTGTACCTTTGCATGGAAAAAGAGCTGCATCTCGGCGATTTTCTAAAAAATGAGACCGGACACCCCATCGGGGACTACATGGGAAGCTTGCAAGATGGCATCGTCCAGAACATGTTGGCTACGACAATAGCGGACTTGGCTTAGTTGACTATAGCTGTGAGGAACCTGGCTGTGTTTATAAGTAAGCATAAAAAGGAGGAAAACATCTGGCAGATGGAATACTTCCGGCAGAGCCAATCTCAAATCCAAACCACCAAGAGGAGGGGTCATTTCAAGTAAGTTGTAAAAATTCGCAGGTAAGTTGTAATTTTGCGCACCTAAGTTGCATTGTGCGGTAAAGTCCATTTTGTTATAATATATAATGTTAAAATAGAGAGGTAGAAAATTATGATGAACAGAAGTAGAAAGATTTTAGGTCTGCTATTAGCATTTGTGATGCTAATCAGTCTACTCCCCGGTGCCGCTTTGGCAAGGGCTGTGGAGGAAGAACGGCTAGAAGAACTCTATGTCTATGCGGCAGCAGAGCAAGAGGCAGAAAGCTTCGCTGCGATACAGCCTCGTTCGGGACCGATTACGGTTACAAATGAAACCCAACTTCGTAATGCGATAAGGGCAGGCAATAGCCCGATTACAATCAATACGACTATCGCACTTACAAATTCGCTCTCAGTTCACCCATCGCTTTCAGGGGGCAATTTTACCCTGCAAGGAACGGGAAGACTAAACGTTACAGGCTTCTTTCGGCACATGGATATTCATCAAAATCGCCATGTAACAATAGGCGGAAGCCTAACCTTTGGACGACCAGCCGGTTCCACTGTAAACGGCGGCGGAATTGCGATCCATGAAGGTGCAACACTTACGATGAATGGCGGCACCATTACAGGAAACCAAGGCTATGTATTCGGCGGCGGTGTAGACGTCAGCTGGGGTACCTTTAATTTCAATGGCGGCACGATACACACAAACGGAGCTTCTGATGGCGGCGGTGTGTTTGTCGGGGCAAGATCACGTCTTGTGATGAGAGGCGGCGTGATCAGAAATAACGTAGCAAGCAGTCATGGCGGCGGTGTCAGTTCTCGTGGAAATTTCCATATGATAAATGGAGAGATTCATACCAACAATGTTACAAGCGCCACAGGCGGCGGTGGTGGTGTGAGTATCAGCAGTATATCCACACCATATGCATTCTTCACTATGGACGGCGGTGCGATTCGGAATAACACAGCCGACCGGGGTGCCGGGATGAGAGTAAGTTCATCCTCCAGTGGTGCTACCACAGTTACGATCAATAACGGTGAGATTCACAACAATATATCCGTAAGAAGCGGCGCTGGTGTATGGATAATGGATACATCCGCTACCACCACTACATTTACAATGAATAATGGTGCGATTCGTCACAATTGGATGAGAGAAAATGGCGACGGCGGCGGTATGCATATCAGTGTAAGCGACAACAGTGCCGTAAGAATCAACGGTGGCGAAATTCGTAATAATACTGCAACTCGTAACGGTGGCGGTATTTTCACCACAAGCTACACGGTTTTGAGAACGGCTGCCGCTGTGCGATTCAGCGCCAACAGCGCGGGTGCACGCCATGATTTCGGTGCAGAAAACAGAGGCGCAAATGTAAATGTGACCCGCGGCGGCAGTGGGAACCCGCAACATATTCTTTGGGCAAGTGTCAGCCGCGCAGGTACCCACGCATTGAATAACTATGATGTGAATTTTACACACAGTAATATCGTTACATTCAACCTAAATGGCGGTACAGGAAACTTCCCCCAGCAAGTGTTGCGCGATGGACAAACTGTGACCCAACCAGTAGCGATTCCGGTGCGGGCGGGGCATACGTTCCGTGGCTGGTTTACCGCTGCAACAGGTAGTACAAACTTTAATTTTAGTGCTCCCATCACAGGGAATACAACAGTTCATGCCCAGTGGGTCGCATATCCCGTCGTAACATTTAATCTGCAAGGCGGTACAGGAAATATTCCGCCGCAAACCATGACCGGCGGAAGCGGAACGGCAACAGAACCGCCGGTGAACCCAACACGAGAGGGGCATACTTTCGATGGATGGTTCACTACAGCAAGCGGGAACACAAGATTTAATTTTACGAACACAATCACAGCGAATACAACCGTTCACGCGCGTTGGATTCCGTATCGCACCGTGACTTTCAACCTAAACGGCGGCACCGGTAATTTCCCAACATTGACAGTACCCGACGGTACGATTGTGGCAGAGCCGGCAGTGAACCCAACGCGAGCGGAGCATACTTTCAGCGGATGGTTCACTACAGCAACAGGCACGACGAGATTTAATTTTGCTGCAGCCACTACAGCGAATCGAACGGCTCATGCGCAGTGGATTCCTTATCGCACCGTGACTTTCAATCTGCACGGCGGTACCGGTGATTTTCCCACACAGGCAGTACCAAACGGCACCATTATTGCGGAGCCGAGCACAGAGCCAACACAAGAGGGCTATACTTTCCTTGGTTGGTTCACCACGGCAACGGGTACAGTAAGATTTAATTTTAATTCGCCCAACACAGCGAACCGAACCGCCCATGCCCGCTGGACACCGACTTTGCCCACAGACCGTACCGTCACATTCAATCTACACGGCGGTACTGGCAACTTCCCACTAACCCAGATAGTAGCGGATGGGGGCACTGCGACAGCGCCCGCAACAAATCCAACGCGACCAAACTATAACTTTGTAGGCTGGTATACAGCGGCAACAGGCGGCACACGCTTTAACTTTAGCAATCCCATCACAGCAAACACGACCATCCATGCCCGCTGGGAACCGGGTATTAGCTGGACGGTGACATTTGTCCTGTACGACAGCTCTCCGACAGTCATGGTGCCGGATGGTACTGTGGTCGCGGAGCCAGCAAGGCCAATTCGACCAAACTTCACCTTTGCAGGCTGGTACACAGCGGCAACAGGCGGCGAGCTTTTCAACTTTAGCAATCCCATCATAGCAAACACAAGCATCCACGCCCGCTGGACATCGGATGCAGTGGAAGTGACTTTCGACTCTAACGGAGGCGCACCGATGACGCCGCAAATCCGTGAAGTGGTTATTGGTGATACCTATGCAAGCGCCATGAGTGACATTGAGACACCAAGCCGAGAGGATGACTATGTGTTCATAGGCTGGTTCACAGCGTCCGTGGGCGGCATACGTGTGTTGCCAAGCGACAGTATGATGCAGACGAGCGACCATACTCTGTACGCCCACTGGGAATACTCGCCGGGGTCAGGTGTTGATTGGGCGGTAACAGTTGTCCTACACGATGGTATCGGCGGTTCTGTAACAACAATGGTGCCGGATGGCACTGTGGTCGTAGAGCCAGCAACACCAAGCAGACCAAACTACACCTTTGCTGGCTGGTATACAGCAGTAACGGGCGGCGAGCCTTTTAACTTCAGCAATCCCATCATAGCGGATACGATTATTTATGCACGCTGGATTCCATATCGTACTGTAAGCTTTGACCTCCATGGCGGACTCGGTGACTTCCCGTCACAAACGATGCCAAACAATAACACCGCAACAGAACCGACTACTGATCCAACTCGGCTAAATTACAACTTTATCGGTTGGTATACCGAGGCAACAGACGGTGTGCGTTTTGATTTCAGCACGCCAATCATAGAAGATACGACCATTCACGCCCGCTGGATATCGGACAGAGATCATATTGTGACATTCAATCTACATGGCGGCATCGGTAGTTTCCCACTTACACAAATAGTGGAAGATGGCGAAACTGCAACAGAGCCGGAAGTGGAGCCAACACGAACAGGCTACAGATTTGTCGGCTGGTACACAGCGGAAACAGGTGGTGTACCCTTTGACTTCAGCAGTCCCATCACAGCGAGTACGACAATTCACGCCCAGTGGACAGTGAGGAATGTACTAGGCGGCGGTGGCGGAGGGGGAAGCAGCCCCGGCTCGGACTATGAACTCCATCTCGCCTATATGTTCGGCGATAGTCGCGGCAACTTCCGCCCAAGTGCAGACATCACCCGTGCAGAAGTCGCTACAATCCTGGCGAGAACCCAGCTTCTTGACTTTGAGCAGGGCATTTCGACCCTCCCATCCGGTATGGCAAGCTTTGACGCATTCTCCGATGTGAATCCCGGTCAATGGTTCTACTATTATGTCGCTTGGGCTTATGACGCTGGACTGATACAAGGTCACGCGGGCAGATTCCGTCCGAACGACCCTGTCACCAGAGAAGAACTTGCCGCCATGATCGCACGAACCGGGACGGTTCGCCCCGAGGGCAACACGAGCTTCACTGATAATGGTGACATCAGTAATTGGGCGCGTTCCTATGTGTACACGGTTTACCGTGACGGCTTAATGGTCGGTAGTGGCGGGAACTTCCGCCCCACAGCAAATATCACACGCGCCGAAACTGCAACAGCGATGAATCGCATCTTGGGTCGTTTAGATAGCAGAAGTGCATTCTATGCCGCTGATGTTGTATATCTCAACTATGCACGTCCGTTCCCGGATGTGAGGGGCACCACTTGGTATTTCCCATCTGTACTGGCGGCGGCAAACGATCACCGCTTGACGAGAGATTCAAACGGTGCAATCGACTGGAAAGCGATTGTAGGCGTCGCAAGATAAGGTAAGTTAGATCCCACAGGGGTGACTTAGTTGCCCCTGTGGAAAGAAAGTGCAATCTATATCGATTGTACTTTCTGTATTTCAAATAGAGAAAAGAAAAGAGATTTCGCAAAATGAAAAAGGTCATAATGATTCTGTTCGTACTTTTATTGGCAGTGGGTTTGGTCGCCTGTAGGGCTAGTATTACTCCCCCTACGCGCGGAGAGTGGGATGAGCATGTGTTTACCAGTGAATATCTGGGACTGCGCTTTGTGCTGCCTGATGGCTGGGATGCAGTTTCTGATGCAGACATTGCCGCGACGCTGGACTCGACAGCAGAGCTCATGGGTGCCAACGATACTGAAATTCCGGATGACATTGAGCTTGCTCATGACATGGTGGCAAGCAATTTGTTTACAGGTACGAATGTACAGATCACTTTCCGGCAACATGGCGGCTTGCGTGCGCCGACAAGAGAACGAGTGATTGAATCTGTGACAGAAGAACTGGAAAGCATGGACGGTGTGGATGTACGCATTACCGCCATCCCCGATGCCATCCGCCTTGGAGCCTATGACTGGTATTCCTTTGAAACAGAGATAGACATAATGGGATTAACCATCTTTGGGCGACAGATTTTCAATGTGCATGAGGGGTATATTCGAGTAATCACAATTACCCTCATGCCGGATGATCCCGAAACGATAGAAGATGTGCTGACAAATTTCATCGGTTTAGACGATCCCATTCCGGAGCCGCCGGCAGCACAAGTTGCAGAAGAACTGTTTGACTCTTGGTCCTGGGATATGGATGGGGACTATACCTATGTGTTCCATGCCGATGGAACCGGTACTCGCGGTTTTTCGGGGGACATCGAAAGCTTTGAATGGCGCACAGCAGGTGATCATCTGATGATCGGCATGGAGAGCTGGACGTTTGCAATTGAGGGTGACATACTTACCATTGACAGCCGTCAAGAGGCGGGGACGACATTTAGCTATATTCGAGAAAGTGCCCGCGCCAATCTGATACATGAAATCGGAGACACAAGTATCTTTGAGCAATTTGAAGTGACCATCACCGATTTTGAGATTACAAGACGTTTTGAAACCTCCACGTTCAGATTTGAGCCAAATGCAGGAAATCGGTTCGCCGTTGTACACCTGACACTCGCCAACATGGGCAATGAGCGGGAGACTTTGCTAAGAACCATTGTCACAGCAAACGATACCCGTGCCACGCTCATACATGAAGACGGTACCACGCTCAATCCAGTCAATATCCACAGCGGGCGCAGCTTACTTGGCTCCCGCATAGAAGCAGGGGAATACCTTGAGGGTTTCTTGGTCTTTGAGATTCATGAAAGCATCGCAGGAACAGGCGAACTGACCTTTATGCTCGCCAACGGCGGCAGAGGCAGCGCAGTCCGGTATCAAATCCGAGAAGCGGAATAAAAGCGCTGTCACTGCCGAGCTGGAAGAGGTTTGAGATAGTATAGGAAATAGGGAAAGTGCAATCGATATCGATGGCGCTCTCTACATTTCAAATATAAAGAATTTTAGAAGGAGAAAGTGAAAGAAATGGAAGATGGGAAAGTAGTTGGGTTTAACACAGGAAAAGGCACTCTGTTTGCCCTGATCGGTATGCTTGTCGGCTTCGGAATTTGGCTGGCAGTCATTGCCGTGACCGGATTCGGAACTGGTGGGGCGATTGGCGGCGCATTTGCCGGCATCTTGGCGGTACTGGTAGCCAATGGCTACAAAAAAGGACCGGGCAAGCCGGGCGCCGTCGGGATCATTATTGTTGCTTTGATTTCACTCGTAGCGGCGACAGCGGCCATTACCTTTGGCACTGCGTTTCTGCTGCATCGTGAGGGTGTGGGACATAACGTCTTTGGCGCATTAGAAACCCTATTTGATCTTCTGGGCACAAATCGCCAGCTAACGGCTGCATTTTTGCAAGACCTTATCATAAGCACAGGGATATCTGTTATAATGACGATTGTGACACTGGTGGGAAGCGGGAAGAAGAAAGCAAAGACTGCGTGATTTGTTGCGGAATAGAGCGCACTTTGAGAAATTTTTATATTCTATAGGGAACAAATCAAGGGTTTTTACCGTCTGATACAGACGAGCAAGAAATAAAAACCCATAGGAGATAACAAATGAAAAAGAAAATGATTTTAGTACTTGTGCTGCTCACTTTTGCAGCTCTTGCCTTTGCCGCGTGTACGCCGGACGATCCGGCACCCACGCCCACAGCAGAAACAGAGCATCTGTTTGAGATTGAGAGAGAATACCCCGATGACGAAGAATTGCCTGAGGATACAGAGGATATTCAGGTGCAGACTCAAGAGACAGAGCGACATATAGGAGACGTGGCGGATGTGGTGGGTGTTTGGATCAGCCCGCCAAACCCGGAAATAGGGTATGAAGAAATCACGCTCAATCAAGACGGGACATTTAGTTGGCAAGGATATGGACGCAGATATGGCACATTCACACTCATTGATGACTCCCTAATGCTTACCAGCATACAGCTTGTATCCCAAGAACTTGGCGGCACGACGGAGGATATTGAAGAAACAAGAGAAATTACATTTGACAGAGAAAACCAAAGGCTTATTCTGAGAGGCTATCACGACGTGTACTTTACCAGAAGCTAAAGAGTGCTTTGTGGCAAGGGTGTAAAACCCATTTGTTTGTAGGATGTCCCTTGCACTATGTGCAGTGACAATAATAAAACATGATTTAAAGGAGAAACAGAGTTATGAAAAAGAGATTATTGGTACTTATGCTTTCGGTTCTATTGGTGTTTGGTCTTGCGGCATGTGGCGGCGGCGATTCCGGTGGAGGAAGCGCGGCTACACCGATCCAAGATTATCTGGACGAGAACGGCGCAGAAATCCAAGAAGCTTTCGACGAGATGGCTCTTATGCTGGGCATGGGAGAGGGTAGCCGTGTTGTTGTCTCAGCAAACGATGCGGACAATGAGCTGATCTTTTCGTTCTACTTCGGCGAGTTCGAGCAAGAGGGTCTAAATGATGATATGCTTGGTCGTTCCAGTGCGGCTCTGAGCACGCTGGGACCGATCTTTGAGCCGATGGCAGAAGAGATTCGAGATGAAATTGGGGTCGATTCCCTTGTTTTGACCATCGTGCTCTTGTCATCTGAGGGCAATGAGTCCATGCGTACGAGCATTGAGGCTTAATGTAGCAACTAGAGTTGATTTGAAGATTTGATTTTGTGCGCCCCATGGTTACTGTGGGGTGCACATATGTTTAGCTATAGGACGTTTATGCTATGGTTGTGGATGAAATTTATAGGTGGCTGTAGGGGCGAACCTTGTGTTCGCCCAAAATGAGGGCAGACACAAGGTCTGCCCCTACATGCATAGTTTATGCAGAGTCAAAAACCTCCTGCCTTTACCACAAAGAGACATCCCATATTGCGTGTGCTGATGGAGCACACAAAAAGCAACAGAGGAGTGACAATCACATGCGTCGTAGACTACTTACATGTATCCTGATTCTAGCACTGTTGAGCGGGTCGGTGTTTGCCCAAGCGGTTACCATCGGCACACCGGAGGAGTATTTAATCTTAGTCAACCGCCACCATGGGTTAAGTAGCACCCACCACCCACCAGACCTGATCCCTGTCGGCGGTGGGCAACTCATGCGGGCGCGGGCGGCAAATGCCTTTCTTGATATGCAGCGTTCTATGAATGCGGCAAATCTATTCCTAGCCCCCATCTCCGGCTTTCGCAGCTATGAGTCGCAGCGTACCTTGTGGAATAACGCCGTCCGCAATATGGGACAAGCCGAAGCAGAGCGCTGGGTCGCCAGACCCGGTCACTCTGAGCACCAGACCGGTCTTGCGCTAGACATCGTACAGCGTGGCTTCACAGGCTCATCCCTCCGCAGTGCACAATTCCAGAATACGCAGCAATTCGCCTGGCTGCAACAGCACGCGCATCATTACGGCTTCATTCTGCGCTATCCCCAGGCATATGAACACATAACTGGTATCGCTTTCGAGCCTTGGCATTGGCGGTACATCGGCGTAGCATCCGCGACTTACATGCGAGAAAACGGCTTTGCCGTTTTTGAGCGGTACATAGAGCACCGTGCGGCATGGTTCAGCGGTCCAAGCAACTGGGCGGCAGAACAAGTCCAGACTGCGATTGACTTAGGTCTTGTCCCTGCCCACTTGCAATCCGGCTTTACCAGCGCCGCCACCCGTGCAGAATTTGCAGCCATGGTGGTTGCCCTATATGAAAATCAAAGAGGCGAAATCACCGGGCGGGTAGAATTTATAGATACCAATGATGAAGCTGTCCGCAAAGCGGCGTATATTGATGTAGTGCAGGGCGTGGGCGGTGGTAGGTTCGCACCATCAAATCGTTTGACGCGGGAACAAGCCGCCGTTATGCTTGATCGTCTAGCCGATGTCCTTGACCGACCGCTCCCAGATCATGCGGGGACTTTTTCTGACATGAACGACGTATCTTACTGGGCAGAGACCGCCGTCGGTCGCGTACAGAGTGCTGACATTATGCACGGCGTAGGCGAGAACCGCTTTTCCCCGCGCGGTCAATATACACGCGAACAGAGCATCGTTACAATACTGCGCCTATTCCAGCGACTGGAAGAACCGGATGTGCACACTGATCCGGAATCGGAACCGGTAGGAGAGTCGGAAGAGGTAATCAACATTGCCGACTTGCTAGGGGCAAACTTGAATGAAGTTCGGTACCTATTTGGCAATCTAGTAGGCACAGGAGAGCAGGGGCTCCAGTTTGATTCTGGTATCATGGTAGGTACTGATGACGAGGGCGAAACGATTGTATTCATCAGTCTTGACTTCCGTCAAGCAGGGAGTGCAAGGTTCCACTATGACGCGATTGATGGTGCATTTACCCGCAATGATGTAAGAACAAAGCTCGGTGCGCCAGATGACAGCATCTCTGTTTGGAGCGATTTGTGGAATGAAACAGTTGACGCGCATAGATATTTTACCACGGTAACCGATGACCGAGCGGATCGATCCGTCTCAATCTATTTGGATGGAAGCGATAGAGTGCTTGGAATTAGTTTCAGGTGGAATTTTTAAAATTCCCAACATTCTTATGCAGTATGCTCCCATGCTAATGCAACTTACATGCCATTTTTTACAACTTACATGCGAATATTTACAACTTGGTGCATTTTGCCTTGTCAAAGTAAAATATTATGGTTATATTATATCTTGATATAATGTGGAGGAAGACACAATAAAGTGAGAAAGAAGGGCTCTATGATGTTGTTCATGAAGAATGAAAAGGTAAAATTGATTTTAATATGGCTTGTTGGCGCAGGTTTGTCGCTGTTTTCAAACGGTGCCAATTCCATTCCAATAGCCGCATGGCTTGCGCCTGTTTTCTTGCTCCGTTTTACACGAAAACAAAAAAGCCGTACGGCATTATTCGTTGTCTATCTAACGATTATGGCAACGTTTGCTTTCCAGTTTCGTGGCATGGTGCCGTTGCCGCCTGTATTTTATTTGCTCTTCCTTTTAGGCTTTGGTTTTGTTCTGACTTTGCCTTATGTTATTGACCGACTCCTAATCAATAAATTACATCGCTTGCTCGGCACGCTGATATTTCCGATAACATACGTTACAATAGAATATCTTATTTCACTTTGGAGCCCATATGGCACTTGGGGTGCTATAGCATACTCACAGTATGGAAACTTGCAGTTACTGCAACTTTTGTCGGTAACGGGTATGTGGGGAATCACCTTCTTGATTGGCTGGTTTGCTTCGATATGTAATCTGGTTTGGGATGAAGGTTTTGCTATACCCCAAGTAAAAAAACTGTCCGCCATTTACGCCGTTATATTGATTGGCGTCTTAATGCTGGGCGGCGTTCGCGT
>Ga0123355_10010846_pt1 | contig 14012 bp, 9 predicted proteins | sample TergutEmb28metaG_3_FD_89872 | JGI IMG/M metagenome (GOLD analysis project Ga0123355, IMG submission 89872) | Embiratermes neotenicus P1 segment gut microbial communities from Petit-Saut dam, French Guiana - Emb289 P1 | ecosystem: Host-associated > Arthropoda: Insects > Digestive system > Gut ... | reverse complement strand
CCTGCTCGGGTCTTTGTGGTAACAAATTATAAACACAGACCTATTAAAATTGTAGACACAATACATTAAAGTTGCTCTTGCGCCTGCCATGACGGTATATGAGGAAGTACAGGTACAGTACCGGTACAGTACATCTCCACTCATTCTTAATAGCTACAAGAGATGGAGGCGAGTGGTTAGCTTCATACCTCGGCCACTTCACCCCAGGAACAGTTCCCGACACCCATTTAATAGGAAACTGGATGGGCCCCCCAGAACAGTAAGGACATTGTGGAAATCGGAGCAATCTCTTTCCCCTCCCAGGAATCGAACCTATCACGACTCCTCGGCTTTCCACCCTGTGGTTTAGTCACTACAGTGAATGAGATATCCCAGTAAAGGCAAGCATGAACTTCGAAATTTAAAATTCTTAAAACTTAAGAAATCTTGAAATTACATTTCAATTTTCGTGTAACTAAACACCAGTCGCTTCGTTTGGAAATTCAGCGACTCTTTCCAAAGGATTCCCAGTTTACGCGTAGAATTTTTGATACGCAAACTCTATCGATGTGAATAACAATAACATAAAACGGAGATATGCAACTTCTTGGCATTCATTTCACGTAAGCCCATTTTTAAGCTAACAAACTATCACTAAAAACTTAGAATTGTATTTGAGGATTGGGAATTCAACAGTCCCAACAAATTTTACAAACATGAAGTGAACAGACAGGTAATACGCATAATACGGGTTTTAAGGTTTTCGCAGCGGTGTAACTGAATATCCAGTTCCTCTGCGATATGCCAATGCGTCACTGGATAATAGTATCCCGACGTTTCGGGGCAACCCAGTGCTCACATTCAAGGATCGATAAGTCTAGGACATTTCAACTCTAGACGACGAGGCCACGGCCTTCTCTCGAAACGTCGGGAACCGATTATACACTTAGGCAGTGTCACATCCCAGAGGAAAGGGATTCTTTACATGGACAAGGTCACAATGCGTCTGGTTCAATAACCCTTGACGCAGGTTAACACTGGAGTATTTAACAACTCGCTAATATTATTACGGTAACGGATTTGTGTTGTTTGGGTTTGGTATGGCACTGTCAGCAGTAACCAACGTGTTAAAACATTTCAAATGTTTCTCCCAATGCACATACCGGGAGGAGGGGGGGGGGGTGGAATTGGACCAGTAGACTTTAGCATTTATTGTCTAAGTGGGCTAAACTCTACATCACTAGTCCGAAGTCTGCTAAGAGCACAAATTTTTCCTCCTCTCTCCCAAAGGAAGCACTGCTCTTCGCAGTTATATCTTTCTTGGGTTCAATTTATTTAACTGTAATGCGTAACGCGTAATGAAAACTATATTCTTATCGACATAACGTGTAGGAACCATCACTGCGTGACACAAAGAGTGCGATCCGAGCGTGGGAGAGTAGGATATAAGTATTTTATCACACGCTACATCAGCAAGCTTAGCGAGAATGCTGATGATAAGAATATGATCTACACACAGCGAAATCAATATGAATACAAAGAAACGTAAGAGACAAACCAATTACTGACGTATGTTATCAAACTGGAATTTCCTCGAAGATATTAATGCCTATGAGGCCATAATTCGGTCTTCTGAAATAAAGCAGTGACATAATTTTCCACAGCAGACATGTCCATAGTGTTTGGCACCAGGGCAGTGCTTTAACAAGACAGGCAAATGTACGTACCGTAACATAGTGGCACTTTCGCTCGACCACTGTTACATTCGAAACGCAACAATGCGTTCCTTTTTATTGTTGTTGACCAAGTGTAGCTGACAATATAAAAAATATTCAGCGTTGCCATAGCAATGCAACAACGGGATGCCCTTTTACTGTAACCCAGCTACAATATATTGATTACTGCTCTCAATAACACAAACGTTGATTCATGACAACAATCAAATTGCACGGAATAAATAGCGTCAAAATATGTAATACAAAACTTAAAATGACCTTAATGTAAAATGGCAGATATTTTTGCCCATTTTAACCAAATATGGATTTCCTCGACAGATTTTCGTAGAAGTCCCCAATATCAAATTTCACGAAAATCCGCCCAGTGGGAGCCGCGCTGATATGTGTGGACAGACCGACATGATGAGGCTAACAGACTCTTTTCGCGACTTAGGCGAACGCGCCTAGAAACCTGGGTGAACAAGTTCTGAGTATGGCTTGTACCCCTTCTACCACATGGACAAATGATCGGTGTTATAAAATCTCATTCCTGTACCAAACAGGCTTTAAAACCCGGTTTCTTATCCTCGAAACAGAAATATCATTCAAAACAAACACAACTTCATTTGTGGTACGGTATATCGCCTACTGAAATTAACAAAAGGCAACCTTGCTTTGTGCTTCATTTCACATTTCAGGACGAGGCCAGCAGTGCAAACCCAGCACGTGTGGTGCCAGTGATGTTTAAACAAATGGCCCGACGTTCATAAAACGTGCGGAACTTCAGTCTTTCGCCGAGGTATAAATGAGATCTGAGCTCTTTTGGCATTTTACGGACAGTAGAATGGTAGTTCCTTACAGATGTTTCGGGACTCTACTCTGCGTAAAATCCCAAAAGAGAGCAAATCTTATTTACAAAACTTGGTATGAGCCTTGAAATTCACAGCTTCGACAAAACCAAAATGACAGTCGTGCAAACGTCCAACATAGGGTCCACATCAGCGCCAGTTAAAGGAGGGCACTGAAATTCTGTGTATTTATAAATGTTCAAAAAAAATGCCAAGTGTTAGACACTTGGCATTTGCGAAATATGACGGCAACCGTGCGAAATCGCGTACTTTGCTATCCGACGTCGTTTTCTAAGTACCATTTCTGACGGGGCAGATCAAACTCTGCATGCAACTTATTTTGGGGTATTAAATATAAATGAGTGGAACTCGCTGTCGTGTGTGACAAAGCTTAAGTATTCGTAACCGAAACTTTGGACAATGTAGCTCGTCTCAGGCCAAATATTAGGATAAAAGCAGGGTCCGTACCGGATACTTAATTCAGCTTCATGCGATTCTGACTATCGTATTCGTCACAGCCATGACTGAAAAAGTGGATAATGCCCGCCGAACAGAGGGTCCAATTGCAGTCAGACTATGATCATGTATAAATATCAGAATACTTCAAAATAGAAGTTTGTACTTTTATAGAACGAAAATTATGAACATAAATAAGTTATAAAACATAATAATAATTAATAAATGGATGTTTATTAGGATGTAGGCTTAATAGAACAAGTGCCTATTATAAACAGCACAAAAACACAAAAAATTATAAATACATAAAAACCGAACATTAGACGCATAATAATAATAATAATATAATAACAATTTTCTGCTAGCCTCTGTACTAACGGAAGTACAGGAAGGTGGTACACAAGTAAACTGTTTTAACCGAACAGTCATAAAAAGGTAGATTATTGCGCCGAAAGTTATTGAATCTGAGGCACGGAACAGAAAAGCAAACAGAGGCTTCATAATTTGCCCCACTCACCACGTATCGTGCAGCAATAAAATTAACACGTACTGGATGGATGGTGCATGCAGAACGCAGGAAGACATGAGAACAATATACAAAAATTAAATACCGTGTGCAAAATTCGGTAAAATACGAAGAAGATATTAAAGTATATTAAACAGTGTACCGACTCGCATCATCCAGCTGAAAACAGGGTCCATTAACGGGCGAGAATTAATAGTGATTAAACTGACGAGTTCCATGTCGGGAGTTGTTACGATCTGCAGTACTATTATTAGCTTCGACATTATAACTCCGCTCCATGACGTTACTATACCCAGTTATATGTAACAAATACGAACATATTCTGCCACACATTCGTACAGACACACATATGAAATGGCTATTCTGAAATGTCTGGATCGAGATTTGAAAATTACAGAATATAAATCGTTAGGCATAAGCTAACTCCCCAAACACAGCACTGCTCAGACAACCTCCTCAAACACAAAATTAAAAACAAAATATTTTCTCACAGACAACACACAGTGTCTCCAGCACAGAAACCAAACAGTTAAAGTTGTGTCAGGAAAGAGACGCTGTTCTTGTAGGAGTCGTATGCAGCACATAAACAGACCACACGGGCGAAACGCAGAGTTATTCGGTGTCACAACTGGTGGAACATTCCAGTTACCTTAGGCACTCAGCGTTTAAAACATTCCCTTCAAGGTCCTTCGCTACGATTTACACCAAGCCTTCTCCCAGTGTAACATTATGCATTACGTGCATTGTGACAGTTATGATTCAATAACTGTGTATACTAACATGCACACGTAAATTACATAGAATTATAAATTATCGATAAACGTGAACCATCCTACACGTTTCAGCGATAAATTGCCATCCTAAGGGAGACGTCAGTACAAAGGAATATACAATGTTAATGCAAAAACATAATATTAATATTTTGACGTTTTGCTGACCGTGCATCTCAGTATATTTATCTCAGTAATCAACCTTTTGACGCCTAACGACAACTATAGTGGTCGTACCGCACCGCTAACCTCTAAATGTTGCATTTTATATATTTATTCAATAAATATAGGTACTGAATATTTTAAACGTGGTATATACTCTCCGTTTTTTCCTCTTCAAAATGCAGTTTGTTTCATAAATCTAACATATTTGGTTCCTGTATTATTCATATTTCATATACGGAGTGTGCTAAAATTAAAAAAATAATTCCGGTGCCAAAAGGTTAACCAACTTGATGAACAAAATATTTGTTTTACAATAAGTTTATTTCATGCCTCTACATGTTTCAAGCACATGTGCTCATCATCAGGAGGTCAAAAGTGCATTACACAGCCTCTGGTATCATCACACCTACAGGTGTGATGATACCAGAGGCTGTGTAATACAATTTTGACTTCCTGATGATGAGAACATGTGTTCGAAACATGTAGAGACATGAAATAAACTTATTGTAAAACAAAACTTTTGTGCATCAAGTTGGTTAATTACTGAGATAAATAATATTAATATGTCAAATATTGTAATAATATATGAAATTTACGTATACAACGTAAAAAATATATACAATATACTTATAGCTGCTACTATATATTTGTAACATTGTGTAGGTAAATTCAATGTATTAATGTTACATAAACTTATTTCTTTGCAGTGCCCTCTCCCTGAGGTTGGCGATTTATGGCTGAAACATGTAGTAGAGTTCATATTTTAAAATAATTTGTAATTTTATATAATTTTTGTGCACATGTTCATATGTACGTATATATATATATATATACATATATATACACACATACGCACACACAAGATTAATCCCAGTGTACTTAAACTGTACTGGAGTAGACATAGTATCTGTAGTAAATCTGGACTTGGGTACCCTAGAAGTTCGCAGAGATGACCCTCCCTGCGACGGGGAGGATGACACTAGAATTAAAAGAAAAAGTTTGTTTCAGCAGACACCAATAAAACGTACTGTGGATGATGAAGCCAGGAATAAACCTCTGAACTCTGCCGCGACAGGCTGTCACAAACAATTCCATCGCAGTTACTTTGCTGTCTAATCACCGAGAAGTCAGGATGTTCCTGACATCAACTAGTCTGTCTAGTTGTGCAACAGCGACTTCTTATGCCCAGTCCATGAAAAGCTACGGGACTTCAGAGGGCATCCCGGCAATAACCATATTTATGTCTCTATTAGATGCCAAGTTACAAAACACTTAAACCGTCTCAGACATTACGATAATAATATAATAAAAGGTAAAGCACATTTGGCACTGTCCACGCCATGACGGCACATAGGGAAGTAGAGGTAAAACTCCGCTCATTCTTAACCTCGACAAACGATAGAAGTTAGAGGACAGCTTCACGTTCCGGCCCCTTAAAGCCCAGGGAAACAGCCAAATGTACCCATTGAGCAGGAACGTGTGTGGGCCCCAGAGTTGGTCTGGGCGTTATGGGACGAGACAAAGAGCTCTTATCGTTTCCGGGACTCGAACCCCAGATCGTCCAGCACGTTGTCTTAGTCGTACGTTAGTACAATGCTAACATGAAAGGTGGACTTAGCTGTTCCGCTCAGAAGTAGCGGTGTTGAAGTGGAGGTATCAGCTTCAGATGCTGGTGTTGCAGGAAGATCAACTGTGAAAACTGATCGGTCCGACAGTCGCGACGCCAACGCAGAAAACAGCATAGTCCAAATGGCCCAAATTACAATTCTGTTATTTGATAACACGAAAGAACTGTCCAGACTTTCCTTGGGCTTGACACCAAGGAGGTGTACGGGGTTGCGGGGTAACGTTGCAGAAGTTCCATCCTTGGGCATGTTCAGTTGCACTCTACGGCCGCTTTACCCCCAGGCGACAGACCTACCCTTGGAAGCAGTGAAGAGATAAAATCCAGATGCCCAAACCGGGGCCTGACAGGCGGTGGTCCAACCAGTAGGCAATCATTCATTGGGATATTTACTTAGGTCGTTGTTTTGAAACATATCCTCGGTTTGCTTTTTTAAAAATAAAATGTCAAAATTTGGCCCCATTTGCGTCATTAGAATAAGAAAACACGTACATCCCGTAAGTTCCAAGATAGAGAGGAGCTATGCTGCTGTAACTTGGGACCTGGAAGGTTGGTTTCCTTTCTTCACGCGATTAAGTTAATTTCTAAAACTCAAATACGTACATCTTCGTCTCTCTACATGGCGATGCTGAAAACAGCTATAAATTAATACCTGCAAAAATCTGGCGCATGCATTTCTGTGCATAGTTTCTCTGATAGATCAAGATTACAATAAGTTTGTCGAGTATTAAATGTGTACGAAAAGGGTAAAAGAGGATACGTGATGTTTTTGGCGTACTCCCATACAATTCATTACTTTAACTCCGAAATTTCGGTAGTTATCGATAAGTCCAACAAACAAAAGAACACAAATTTCGTACGTCCGCCAGCTCATCTTACATTCTACAAAAAGAAATATCTCCACAAACGTCGCCGTTTTTCTAACACATAAAGTCACACACAGTTTTCGAGACGATACCTGAGCCTCAGCGGGTCGACGGAACAGGGGAATGGATAAGTACTGTACAAAATGAGAATCACTTCAATTTCTCAACCAAAGAACGCACATACAATTTCACATAAAACACTTTTAAAAACACTTTAAAACACTCCGACATGTTTCGATCTTGTCAGATCATCATCAGGGAGCTTTGTTCCTTGCTAAAGTTATATTACGGTATTCACAATTCAATTCTTATTTGCAAACGAGGTATTGTGGCAGCATATCATGTTGTGTGGGAATGTGTTGTGGAGCAGTGGCTAGGTGTGCGTCGCATACGACGCACACCTAGCCACTGCTCCACAACACAACATGATATGCTGCCACAACACCTCATTTGCAAATAAGAATTGAATTGTGAATACCGTAATATAACTTTAGCAAGGAACAAAGCTTCCTGATGATGATCTGACAAGATCGAAACATGTCGGAGTGTTTTAAAGTGTTTTTAAAAGTGTTTTATGTGAAATTGTATGTGCGTTCGTTGGTTGAGAAATTGAAGTGATTCTACGAAAATTCACGGTGCTAGAATAAGATTTATACAAAATGAGAACTTCTTCATGATTGTACTCCTCACGAATTATTATTCCCATAATCAGATCAAGAATTAGATGGAATAGGCATGTGGCACGTATGCGGGGAAAGGTGCGTACAGCGTTTTCGTGGGGAAACACGAGGAAAAGATAACAGTCTAACGAAAAGGCGTAGATGAAAGGATACTATTAAAATGGATCTTACGTGTGGGAGCGTGGACTGGATTTATCTGGCTTAGAATGGGAACAAGTGGCGCGCTCTTGTGGAAAGAGCGAAGAACCTTCTGGTTCCATAAAGTGGGGAGAATTCCTTGACTAGCTGACGAACTCTTAGTTTCTCAAGATGGACTCTGCTCCATCGAGCTAGTTACTCAGTTATGTCACACAAAATTTATGACACTGTGCTAAGTGTCGCTCTGGGCTCTGCAGCTCGCAAGACGACAATGTTGATATTATACATAGAAGGAAACTGGGGAAAAAAACACAGCTGTGGTAGCATCCAGTTACACGACACGCATACAGTCAATTATAACAGTCCGCATACTGGTTCAAAAGCTTTAGCCCCATCTCGCGATATTTGCGGTTGTCGCGTTCGTTACCATAATTATTACCAGGAGTGCACAAAAATTCTGATGACCAGGTCGCCCGGGCGACTGGATTTTGTGCAGTGGCACGTAACGTTTGTTAAGTCCTCGGTACTGAAATTGCTTCATGTCACGCTTCTGGCGCCTTCAATCATAAGGAGGCTCCTAGATTTTGGGGAAATTTGAGCAACCCTGACAATTGTTGTCTTTTGGAACTTCCAGCTGTATCATCGTCTGGAGAAACCTGCTACCCGCATCTTCAGGATCCACGATGACGACATGTCTCTCTGAAATGTTGACAATTTTATCGGACTGCAAGGCGTCTTATCACTGAAGCAGAATATGTTTCTTAATCCCACTTCCTGCACGAAACAAAGAAAGCAGATTAACGGGTTCGATTTTAGTTTTGTAATAACATGAAGAGATGTTACAGACGTTTGCGATTAAACTCCTTCTACCTGTTTCAGGTTATTCACTCCTCGGTAGAAGGAGAAGTGACGATGCCACAGAAGAACAGGAATTGTGTACTGCAATGATTTCAATGCTATAAAGGTCTGTGATCTCACATAAAGAATACATGGAGCAAAACCGTAAACCTTGACAGACATTAAAATATCTTCCTATGAGTGCGAATTCCTGGCAAAGTCAGAACAAACGGTGCAGCGGAACAGGTATTAAGTTTAATACTTGGTTCATGAATTTAATGACACAACGTTACTGAGTGTTATGAGATTTATTACATCAGTGCATTAGTGTTCACTTTCGACACCACAATTAGTAATCCATCCTACAGTATCTCTGTCCATTCTTTCCTCGAAGATTCTAGAGTTAAAAATCTTGAGGTGGGGGGGATTACGTAAATAAGTGCAGTATGGTAAATTAGCAACTACACGTTCCACTTTGTCTTCGGATTGTAGCTAAGCTGGTAACTCGGAGCAGAGCACTCAAACGTGTACCAAAATATGTGACCTCACAGTCCGTGTCACGCTGTTAAAATATTCAGCTGAATCTAAATATAGGTTTAAGTTATTTTCTTACTTAATGAGCGTTCCACAACCAAGCGTGGAAGCGAAAATACCCATCCCATGGATGGGCGTGACAAATAGGACAGCGTAATAAGATTATGTGAGTAGATGTTCCACATTTTTTTAGGTTTTGTTGACCGTGCATCTTAGTATATTTATCTTAGTAATTAACCAACTTGATGCACAAAATTTTGTTTTACAATAAGTTTATTTCATGCCTCTATATGTTTCGAGCACATGTGCTCGAAACATGTAGAGGCATGAAATAAAATTATTGTAAAACAAAATTTTGTGCATCAAGTTGGTTAATTACTAAGTTAAAAAAATAGATGTTCCATAGTTTCCGAAGAGAATTACGAACCATTGCGGACAGACAGGTGCCTAAATGAAAGCAACAATTATGGGTCCCAGCTGCAAAGTTCTGTTACTTATTTATTGGATACAAGGACTGGAGTACTAACAATCCATCCTTGAAACTATGAATCAGAGCGTATGGTTACAAATGGAGTTAATCTCCTGGAACTTCAGTTTAAAAATGACTCTCTAAAGCAACACAAAGGAAATTTATAACAAGAACATGTTACAGTCATTTATTTGGACTGTAAGAGGAATTTAAATACAATAGAATAGTTAAACACAAAATAAATAAATAGAATTCATGAAACTACAGATCCGTCTGGAAACGCTAGATTCGTCTTATGCTACAATCACGATCAATTTCGAATTCTTAATGACCATCCAAAAGAAAACCTGTACAAATTGTGGCAGGATGGCGTAACCGGCTGCTAGGTATAAGGCTTTGAAGGTAGTTGTAATTGCTATTGCTACTGTTACTGCTATTGCTACTGCTATTGCTACTGTTGCTACTACTGTGGATAAGGCCTTTACAGCCACTGTACCCTCAACCTCAAAACTTACGTACACCCACAGCTAGAAACTTTAGTGCACATATATACAAGTTCCATACAGAGATGGCAGAACTTGCCTTCTGCACACAATCTGAAGAGCGTATAACAAACAATTTAAAAGCACAAAAAACCCGAGCAGTACAGGCCGGTTTCAAAATTACTTCCTGTGTAATTCTGTAAGGTTCTAACAACGGTGTAATAAAGACATACTGTTCACGGACCGACCATGTACCCTAAACCAGTGTTTCTCAACCGCCGGGCCGCAACCCGGTACCGGACCCTGGCATCAATTATACCGGGCCGCGAGCTATCCTCCTAGAATTGATAATTAATTTAAATGTAATTTTATGTTTGTCAACATGCCACACCGTACACATAATTGTACTAATACTCTTTATGATTATGTCATAATTAATTATTAATACTTATGTTGATTTAATGTATGAACTTAAAAAAAATTGGAACAGTACTGAGAGTAAATCTGTTGGGACCGGGCCCTCGTCTTATGAAAAAATAATTTACCGGGTCGCGGTCTCACAAAGGTTGAGCAATACTGCCCTAAACTTTGTGTTTTATTATTCCTCTAAATGTTGAGTTTTTATTATTTTATGTACTTTTGACACGAGACGACGGACAAAGTCCACGAAATAGACGGTTCCCAGTACAGACACTGTGTAATAACAACCAAAAATTTACTAACCCGGTATTAACGCCAATGACCACTTTCCATCTGACAATAAATACAAACTAATGATTACGTAAGAAGCCGACATCACGTGTTACTATTACGATATTTGTTTCTTCATTTCTTTTAACGACGATTTCAATTGTTCAAGATTTCTCATAATGATCGATATAATACAGAATAAGGTCAAACACAAACAACTTATCACAAAAACAATAAATCTTGTTAAAACTGCTGCATGCTTCAATCATGAGGCTCATGAAAATGAGCAAAATTCAGCTGTATGGAATGAGACCTCATCCTAACAGCCATTTCAAGATTCAGATAATGGACTGTAAACGAAACAGAAGCGGCCGAGGCCTGCTTTTAAGCGCCGTTCCGGCATTTACCTGAACAGACTCAGGAAAATGAAAATGACTCAACAGCCGGTCTTCTGGCCGAGATATCAACCCGAAACCATCTGAATTCGCAATAATGGTGCTAAACATTTTATAGTACCGCGACACTAAAAATGCTGCCATGTGTTCGGTATGTCGTGAACATTTGAAGCCATTATTATCAGTTCCTTGTCCCGTGGTCCCAACCTTCATTTGCCTTCTGTTCACGAGAAAACATGTTTAGCAGGAAATCTGGGAAAGCAGACGACAAAACTGCCACGTATAAAAGAAAAAGCAAACAAACTAAAGACTGTTTCAGAAATGAAGAGTGACGCTCACGTTACTTCAAATTACTCCGATAAACACGGAAGCCAGCAAGACATGGCTTAATAAAGTTACAATTCAGTGATATAGACTTGTGTACATAATATCATCTTGCTTATTTCTTCTAGCTGGCAGTTCCAAAAGTTGCTTCGTCGAATTTATGTTAACTTTTCCACATAAAACATTTGTTATATACAATTAGTATTTAGGAGCCTGGTGGCACAAAACAGCACGTCCCGATCTGGAACGGTTCTTTATATACTACCATAAAGTTACGTCACTCTTTCTGTGGCAGTATTTCATTATATTTAACTACATACGAAAACGTTTCGAGAAACAACATGAGGCTTAAGACTGCACTTTGCAAAATTCAGTTCTGAGAATAACGTGCCTATTTCGTCACGCTACAAAAACATTAACAAAAGCATTTAGTCGATGTTCAATTTTAAGGTCTGAAGTGTCCTAACGTTATCCTGCTGGCACCGTTACCCAACAAGCATTGAGAACCCCGTATAGGTTTTCTCAGCCCTTTAGAAAATCAGTGCTGGCTACATGTAGCAACAATTTGACGTTAGACAGCTCTGTATTTTTAGGATGAGAGCGTATTTATGTGTCAGGTAATTCTCACAATCAACAGCAATTATTTTCCTGTAGATCATCTGCCGATTAGGCTCCATATGTAACAGCCTGTGTTCGGTGAGGAATAAAGAGAATCTTAAAATATAAATCGCGTTAATTTTGGTCTTCAAATGGCCGTACCGTGGCTACGGCAGTTAGTCGCCGGGATTTCACCGCGAAGGTCCAGCTCTGGTCGTGGTCCAGTTATTCGCCAGTTTTGATGAACAAAGTGGCACTGGGCCAGATCTCTCCCCATGTACCTCGGTTGTACAGTCAGTATCCTCACCTATGCTTCATACACTTATTCACCTTAGTAATATCCTTATCGAAAGAAAAAGCGGCCGTATGTTGGGATATTGGACAGACAAGTCACTTCACACTTCATTTAGTTTTCAACGGGTCAATAGGAAAATTATCTAGAATTTAATTCGTTCTGGATATACAGATAAAGCAGCCAAACCTGATTACATAAAAACGAGGTTATTAACCAGAGTTCATAGGGCCTCGTGAATAAAGCTTAATACAGTAATACTACTGCAAGGAAAATGGCTGATCTTTGTATTTATCATGTGGGCATTCAGCATGCATGGCCTGTATCAACGCCACATCCGTAAGTTTCTGTCTGAAAGAATGCAAAGTGTGAGGAACTTGAGGTACGAAGTAAATGACATAAAGGCATACCAGAGAGTAAAGCTACAGCTCCACTCATTCATAACCTCAGCAGGACATGAAGGTAAGAGATCAGCTTGACGCCCCGGCCGCCTTATTCCCAGTACCCGTTGAAAATGAGGCTGGGCGCTTAGGAAAAGAGATAATTTCTTGCCCATGCTGAGCCTCCAACGAGTCCTGATCCTAGCCTAGTCATTATACCGATTATGATATCCCGAGTAGGCGTAATACATTCGCGTAACACGGTTTGGGCAATTAAATGAAAATGGGATGGAGATTTGGCATAAAAGGAAAATAACCACATGCATAATTCTGGCGAAAAACGTCAAAGGAAGGGATCATATAGGAGAACGGTTGCAGATAGAAGATAAGGCAGGCAATATACGTATATCGTTAATAGTGAGTTGGATTCATGCACCTACTGTGGCAGTGGATAAGGAATACGCATCACACATTAAGTGGGTGTGTGTGTGTGTGTGTGTGTGTGTAATCTTACGTATCCAGCATGCAATGCGCATGCGCCATATTGTCATCTGTGGCCTGGCCGGCTGTACATTATCTCATAAACGGCAAGATTTTCGAAAAAGAAAAACGGAAGGTTGCTGAATATAAAATGTGCGTTTTAATTTTCTCTACAGTACTTATCTGAAACATTTATTATTCTAAGAAGAAATGAACAAGATATTATCATAAATGCACCCTTATCTTCAGGTAAAGTGCCCATCATTCTTATCAGATTTTAATGAAATCAAAATTTTCTCAACAGATTTTCGAAAAGCAATTAAACATCAAATTTCACAAAAATCTGTCTACTGCGAGTGGAGTTGTTCCATGTGGACGGACGGACAACATGACGAAGCTTGACAGTCGCTTGACACTAGTTTGCAAACGCGCGTAAAAAGTAAAACGTGTATTAGAGAATTTGGATGTAAAGATGACTATATAGAACGTTGTTTTAAGAAAGGTCCAATGATGCATTTTCCATAAAAGATGGGAATTCGCTGGTCAAATGAGTAAGAACGTTTTGAGAAGCATCCTACATCCTAACGTTGGTTCGTTGAAGAATACTTGAAGAATAAAAGACCAGCTTGATGTCGCTTACTGTTTTATTTCACTTCTTATGTGCTCAACATGTTTCGGACGTTAATATATCCATCATCAGGAGCTTGCGACTATTCTGTTGAATTACCACATTGGTCGTATTGTTCTTGGTTCGATGTGTGTTGG
>Ga0123355_10010844_pt1 | contig 14013 bp, 8 predicted proteins | sample TergutEmb28metaG_3_FD_89872 | JGI IMG/M metagenome (GOLD analysis project Ga0123355, IMG submission 89872) | Embiratermes neotenicus P1 segment gut microbial communities from Petit-Saut dam, French Guiana - Emb289 P1 | ecosystem: Host-associated > Arthropoda: Insects > Digestive system > Gut ... | reverse complement strand
ATACCCATAAGATTCATGCAGTTAGACATCAATATGACCAAGGAAACGCCCATAAATGTCCGGAGGACACTGCCGCGCCCGCCCAACAGCGATGTGCCGCCGACCACGACCGCCATGATGGCATCTCTCTCAAAGAAAGTTCCCACAGTCGGCACGGTGACCGATACGCGAGAGAACAGCACAATAGAACCAATCGCAACCATAAATCCGCCCAGGGCATAAATAAAGATGATAATCCGCTTCGTCGGAATACCGCCCAACTCTGCCGCTGTCAAGTTGCCGCCCGTGTATGTAATGGCTCTTCCAAGAAATGTCTTTGACTGGAAGATAAGGAGCACAACGAGACAGATCAGGAACATCCAAAAGGAGATGGACAGAGGACCCCACATGCCGGAACTGATGGCACGAGTCACCGGCATCGCGTGCTCAAGCTGGTTTTGGTTTATCGGGAAGCCACCGGTGTAGAGAAGCGCGAGTGACCTGAAAATCTGGCTCATACCAAAGGTGATAAAGAGCGCCTTCGCCTGGGTATTTGCTCCGACGGCCACCAGCAAGGTACCGTTCACTGTGCCGAGCACTGTACCAAATGCAAGACCCACAAGCAATGCGGGTATTTCACCGATTACATCGACCAAACTTAGGGTTACCATCGCAATCAGCGACATCATACCGGGGACAGACAGATCGATAAAGCCGCCCATGATGATAAATGTCATACCCAGAGCAACAAAGCTCAGGGCCCCAAATTGACGCATGAGGTTTGTAAGGTTACCCCCCGATAAAAACCGTGGTTCTACAATGGCGGTTACAATAACCAGCCCAACAATAAGAAACAAAACTAAGTATTCCAGTAGGAAGTCAATAGCTTTTGACCTTCCCAACGCATGTTGTTTCGTCATGATTTCCCCCCTATCCGATTGCGGCATCCATGATAGCATGGGCCGAATCTGTTTCTGGATTGAACTCTCCACTGATGTGTCCCTCACAAATCGTCAGTACACGGTTGCTCATAGCAAGTACTTCCGGTAGTTCTGAGGAAATCATGATGACGGAACCGCCATTTTCTGCGATCCGTTTAATCAGCAGATAAATCTCATATTTCGTACCCACATCAATACCCCGCGTGGGTTCGTCCAGGATGAGGATGTCGGGGTCAATCTCAAACCAACGTCCCATGATACATTTTTGCTGGTTTCCACCCGAGAGGGTTTTCACTTTCGTATTGGGAGACGGGGTTTTGACGGAAAGGCTTTTGATTTGCCGTGCGGCGATGTCTTTGTCTTTTCCTGTATTGATAAAGCCAAATCTTGAATTGCCCTCTGCACTGGACATGGTAATGTTCGACTGTACGGAAAACGGCAACACCAGGCCTTCCAGCTTACGGTCTTCCGGCAGCAGGCCGATGCCGTTCTTTTTACCGTCTCTCGGTTTCCTCACTTTGATCGGCTTTCCATTTATACATATCTTGAGCTCTCCTGCTTTGTCTGCACCATAAATTGCTCTGACAATTTCTGTGCGCCCGGAACCGACCAAGCCAACGAGCCCAAGGACTTCACCTTTTTTGAGTTCAAATGAAATGTCTTTGAGTTTGCGCGTATTGAGCGCCTGGACTTCCATAATCGTCTCACCGACACAGTGCGGACGATCCGGGAATTCGTTGTCAAGATCGCGCCCAATCATTTTGGAGATCATTTCTTCACGAGACATCTCATCAATGGGCTTCGTGTCAATGACGTACCCATCGCGGAGGATGGTAACAACATCACAAAGCTCTTTTATCTCATCCAGCTTATGGCTGATATAGATAATGGCAATACCCTTTGCGCGCAGGTCGTGAATAATCTGGAACAATTGCTTCAGTTCGTCCGCTGTCAGACTACTGCTGGGCTCATCCATAATAATGAGTTTGGAGTCAAAAGCCAAAGCCTTACAAATCTCAACCATTTGCTTCTCAGAAGCGCTGAGATTCTCCACCCAAGTGGTCGTGCTGATTTTACTCCCGATGCTGTCCAAAATCGCGCGCGCTTCTTTATGTATGTTGCGCAGGCCTTTTTTTTCTGAAAAGCGGCCCAAGAAAATATTTTCCCCGACCGTAAGTGTATTTACCAGATTGAATTCCTGATAAATAATGCTGAGTCCTTTTCGGATTGATTGGATGGGTGTGACATCGCCCATCTCTTTGCCGTCAAATATAATGGTTCCGGAATCTCTTTTGTGTACGCCGGAAAGAATTTTCATGAGCGTAGATTTCCCCGCGCCGTTTTCTCCGACGACAGCGTGTACAGTTCCTTTCCGCACTTCAATGGAAGCATCGGTCAGCGCTTTTACCCCGGGGAAGGTTTTGTTCACGTTTTGAACCGATAAAATGATATCCTGCTTATCCATGTTAGGAAACTCTCCCTCTTTCTCGCAATGCCCTCCCGTCAGGCAGGGAGGTAGATTCTAAGCGTAGAGTTCCGAGCCGGCTTTATCAGCCGGCTCGGAATCGTTCTTGTAATTACTGATATTTATCAGTGTTTACCAACCGGGCCACGGGAAACTGTGGATTGTGTCGGGTGTTACCATATCCATCGGGATAAAGTTATCAACATTAACTGTGCCGCCTTCAAGTACAATTCTTGCATTGATGAGAGACTGCTCTGCCATGTTGGTGAAGCTTTGGCCAACACTAAGTGCTTGCTCGCCGTCAAGCACTTGCTGATAGCCTGTGCTGTTGCCGTCAACGCCGACTACGAATACACCTTCGATACCTGCGTTTGCAAGTGCTTCGATAACGCCAGTTGCGCCGTTATCCCAGTGACACCATACGATGTCAATGTCATCGCCGTACATTGTGATGAAGTCTTCCATGATAGCAAGCGCTTCATGCGTGTTCCAGCCTGTCGGTGCAAACTGATAGTCGAGCTCAATGATGTTGTCAGCAATACCCGCGCGGAAACCGTTGTGACGGTCCATTGCAGCGGAGTGACCAGCTTGGCCGCCTACTTCAACAAAGTTTGCGCCATCCGGGAAGTTCTGAGATACGAACTCACCTGCTTGCTCGGCGCCTAAGAAGTCGTCAGAGCCTACGAAGAAAGTCATGACATCTCTGTGTTCTTCCGGAAGTACGGAGGAGAACATGCCAACAACGAGACCCGCGTCTTTCGCCTGTTGCAGTGCTGGGATGATGCCTTCAACAGAGCTGGGGTTTACAAAGATTGCATCGTAACCGTTTGCAATCGCTGTCAGAACGCCGTCAAACTCTACTGCCGGCTCATTTTCGCCTGCGAATACAGTCATCTCAAAGCCGTGATCCGGCGCTAAGCGCTGGAATTCGCTCCAAGAGAAGGCTTGAGATTCGTTGGACATCGCCTGTGTGATGAATGCCGCTCTGAATGTTTCTTCGCCATCTGGTTCTACTGGTGTTGGTTCTTCTTCTGTTGGTGATGGTTCTACTACGTCTGGTGTTTCGTCTACTGGTGGTTCTTCTGTGCCGTTACAACCCGCCAGTAGGCCTGCTGTCAATAGAACGACGAGCAGTAGTGCTAGGATACGCTTTTTCATTGATAGTTCCTCCTTTTTTATTAAAACAAGCTGGAAGCCTGTTTTATACATAATACATTCGGACTATATATCAGTTGCGCTATCATATGTTTCGCATTCGATTGCGAACTAAAGCAGCGCGAAGTTGATTTTATTGTAAATGGTTTCCGCACATCCGTAGATAATGGTATCTTCGTCACTGTCTCGCAAAAGGAGCGCACGATTTTCACTGCGGCCGTTGAGACGGCGTACCACTTCGGTTTCGATAACAAGTTTCATTCGATCAAAAAGGGCAGATATACTTCCGCCGACATAGATGACTTCAGGATCAAATAAGTTAACTAATATAGAAGTCAACTTGCCAAGAATTTCCGCATTTTCATTGACCACCGCCAAAGCCTTTGGGTCCTCAGATTCGACGGCGGCCAGAAACTCTTTCCAGTAGTCATATACTTTTTTCTGGTCCCATGGGGCATAATCAAGATATTTAGTGATAAATCCAAAGACGGACAAATCACTTTCCACACAGCTTTCATTTCCGCATTTCACGCACAAAAGCTTTGAGACTCCGATGGGAATGTGACATGCTTCCGCTGCATACCCATCGCAACCCGTCAATTGTTTGCCCTCAGCGATAACGCCAACCCCAAGCCCAATGCTACAAAATATGTAAATCAAGTTTTTCGCATTCTTAGTATGGGGGGCGCTGTTTAGCGTAACAGCCATAGAAGAGACAGTAGAGTCATTCTGGACGAGTACCGGAAGATCAAAGGCGTCCTCCAGTAGGGATTTGAGGGGCTGCTTGTCAAACAAAGCAATGCTTGATCCGACGACCAATCCGATGTTATTGTCAAAAACCGCAGGAACCGCAACACAGAGCTCAAGTAAATTTTTCTTACTGATTCCGATTTCCTCGCATATCTGCATACACACGCTGTAGCAAACATCTACGACATCAGACAAACGATCATATGTTTCCAAACAAATTTCTTTTTTGATTACGATTTCATTACGAAGATTGGTAAGTGCTAAGACAATTCGGCCTTCCTTGTGCACATCGATACAAACGCCGAAAAATTCATTATAATTTAGTGAGACCGTATGCGGGGATCTTCCGACGCTCAAATTAGGTCTATCTACCTGCGTTTCAAGGATCAGATTTTTCTCTCTCAATTCACGGCAAATATTTGAGACGGTAGCAAAGCTAAGGCCTGTATCAGAAGCGATCTCTTTCTTTGTCAGGCCATCATTAAAGCGAATCGCATCAACAATTTTGAATGTATTTTGCAGCTTAATATCCTGAACGCTTTGCATGAAGTCCACCCTGCGAACAATATTTTTATGGAATCGGAATGCTCCGCCAAGATCCGCTAAATTATAGTCGCTATTATAACACATATAAAACAGATGTCAATATGGAATTCTACATCTTTTTTAAGAGCGGCGCAATCGTTCGCAATATATTTGTAATATATTCGTAATATACTTGTTAAAATTGTTGTCGCGCCTATGGAAACAAGAACTTTCGTTTGAAGTTCAAAACTTTTTATGAACGGATGTTTCATGCTGTACTATATTTATAATGGTAGACGCAGATGAAATGCGCAGGGACAGCTCTGGAAGGCGTGGGTCCACAGGTTCCCCTGCAAAGCTAAACGGGCGCAATATGTCCGCGCCCGATTGTTTGAATTGCATATTCTCACGCTATCCTGTATGATAATGGAGTAATAGATCACACAATGATAATTAGGCGATCAATAAGAAGGAGAGGAAAACTATGGCCGGAGGACCGGGTTCGTACGTATTTGGAGAAGAGGAGAGAAAAGAACTTCTTGATGTCATGGAGAGCTGGCATCTATTCCGGTATGGTGCGGCGGATGATCCAAACTTTAAGCGAAAAGTGTTGCAGTTCGAAGCGGAGATGGCGAAGGCCCATGGGCTCAAGCATGTCGTTGCAACCAGTAGCGGTACAGGCGCCCTGATGTGTTGTCTGACCGCCTTAGACATCGGCGCGGGCGACGAGGTTATTGTACCGGGGTATACCTTCATTGCCTCTATCTCGTCCATTGTGCTCAGAAATGCTGTTCCCGTGCTGGCGGAAGTAGATGAATCTTTAACCATCGACCCCACACGGATCGAAGAGTTAATCACGCCGCGCACAAAGGCGATCATGCCTGTACACATGCTGGGGAACCCCTGCGACATGGATGCGATCATGGCGATTGCGAAGAAACATAATTTATGTGTAATCGAAGATTGTTGCCAAGCCGTCTGCGCCTCTTATAAAGGAAAGCGTGTCGGCAGTTTTGGTGAGATGGCCGGATATTCTCTCAATCTATTCAAAACTATCACAGCGGGAGACGGGGGAGCTGTCGGCACCAATGACGCTATGCTGTATGAACGCGCATTTGGGTTCCACGACCAAGGGCATAAGCCCTCACGCATGGGCGTGGAGGTGGGGAATCGCAGTATCATTGGCATGAATATGCGCATGAATGAACTCACCGGTGCGGTCGCACTGGCGCAGGTACGCAAGTTGGACGATGTGCTGGCGATGTTACGCAACAAAAAGGCGAAGCTCAAGCAGATGCTACAGGGGCTGCCCAATGTTACGTTCCGCAAGCTCAACGATGAGGCGGGGGAATGTGCTACGCTCCTCACTCTGCTGTTTGACACGGCCGATCTGGCGGAAGCCTTTGCGGCGAAGATCGGAAGCAAGCCGCTCACCCATTCTGGCTGGCACGTATACAACAACATGGAGCAAGTGATCGGTGCATCGACAGGGACGACGGCAAACTGCCCCTATGACTGTCCGCGCTACACGGAAAAGCGCACGTACCACAAACATATGCTGCCGCAGACGGACGATCTTCTGTCCAGAGCGGTGAATATCAGTATAGGTGTCGTCGATGCGGGCCTCGGTGCCGGTGTGGGCATCAACATTCATTCTGATGACGCGGAAATCGAGCGTGTTGGCAAGTATCTCGCGGATGCGATTCATACTAGTTCTCTGTAAAGTCAAAAACTTGCACAACAAAACGCAGGATTTTTATTGTCAGACGGTGCGGCAAAGCCGCAGGAATGCTTGTTGCCTTTCAAGGTTTTGCCGTGTCGTATGGCGATAAAAAGACATGTTTTGTGCAAATTTTAGACTTTACAGAGCACTAGCCCCCAATAAAAAGATACCTTTTTCTTTATTATATTGGGACTTAAATAGAGACGAGCATTTGCACGCTTTTTATGCAAATAGTAGCCCGCATAGGAAGTAGACAAACGCATTGTTGGATTTCTTGTTCTCCCGCCACAGGCGGGGGAGAACAAGAAAATCTTCAGCGCGTTTCCCCTTCAACTATTTTAGACGTGCCCGTTCATCTATATAAATTTGAACAGTACTTGTCCAAACTCGACAATTTCGCCGTTCTCGATATAAACCTCTGTAATCTCGCCGTCTTGTTCGGCGGTTACTTCGTTCATCAGCTTCATCGTTTCGATGATACAGAGCACGTCCCCGCGCTTGACTTTGCTGCCCACACTGACAAAAGGCTCCGCATCGGGAGCGTCTGCCGTATAGCACACACCTACAAGCGGCGACTTTACCGCATTCGGTATGCTGGAATCCATGTTTGACACTTCAGAAATGGGCGGGGGAGCAACGCTATGCGGCGGTGCCGATACAGGCGGACTCGACGAACAATCTATTTTGATTTTCGTCTCGCCATCTCTGACCTCCAGCGACGACAGGCTATATATCTTTGCAATTTCTGCCAGTGCCTTGATATGTTCGATATCCATTGTTTATACCACCTTTTTAAAGATTTTTCGTGTTCTGTCTGGAGAGCACAGTGAAGCTTCCGACTTCTCTGTTTCGACTATACATGCAATAGCGGCATGGGGCCCGCCAAAGACCAAAGAAAGTGATGGCCGACTCACTCGACACTTTTCAGTGATTCCACCATATCAATACGGATCAGCTTTCGGTGTGTTATGAAGGTTACAAGCAGTGCAAACAGAAGTGAGAGCGCAGCGGCATACAAAAAACTTCCCGCATGTGTTCCCCTTGGGAACTTGATCATATTGACCTCAATGGATGAAATCACAAAATCGTTCAAGTAGGCGCCAAGGATGAGACCTATAGCAATGCCAAAGCATGTGACGGCAAGCGTTTCTCGATTAATGTATGTGGCAGTTTCCCCATTTTGGAAGCCCAATACTTTGATTGTGGCCAGCTCGCGCCGCCTCTCCGCTAAATTGATTATGGTGAGATTGAATAGCACAATCAGTGAAAGCGCACAGGATGAGAACAAGATTAGGAGTACTACTATGTTCAACGCGTCAGTTGAATCGCTTACGCTGCGTTCTCGATCTGACATTTCAACAGCGACCCGTACCTCGTCAATCATTAAAAGTTCATGGAGGTCAAACGTGCCTTTTAAAAGCAGAGTATTTGGATACGGCGATGTATCGAATATCTCTCTATAATATTCTGGGGACATATACACGAAGTGAAAAACATAGTTTTCTGCAATGCCCTGCACAAAAACCTCATAGGTCTCGCCGGTTCCCATTCTAAGCTCTGCCGTATCACCGATACCGGCGCCTAGATCCCGTGCTAGTTTTTCGGTCAAAATAACGCCGCTGCTCGGGATGTCAACCGGGGTCCCATCCATAGAATCCAAGCGGATAAAATAGGGCAATAAGCGCACATGCTCCGGCACAATGAGAGAAGCTGTGATTTGCCCGGAATCTGTTAGTACGGTTGTTGTTTCTTGACGAGAGTACATTCTCGAGTCAGCGGGTATGAATGCATCCAGCTCCAAGCGCTGCTCGGGATATCTCATTTCCTGTGTGTAAGCGATTACGTCATAGCGCAATATCTCGCCGAATTGCAGTCTCGCTACGCTATTGAGGCTGTCGCGCATACCGAACGCGGTTACAATAAGAGCTGTACAACCTGCTACGCCTGCCAGTGTCATGAAGAAGCGCCGCCTATAGCGAAAGATATTTCGTGCAGTTACTTTTCCGATAAAGCCCAGCCTGTTCCATATAAAAGGCATCTTCTCGATAAGCACCCGTTTCCCGGGCTTCGGGGCTTTTGGGCGCAAGAGTTCTGCCGGCATGCCAGATGTTGTCCGCACACAGGTTACAATTGTGATCACCAACACCGACAGCACAGACGCTAAAATTGCGAATATAGATATGCCCCACGGAACCGGGGTTTCAATAGGGGGCATGTCATACAGGTACCCGTATGCACTTGCTATAATGCGCGGGAACAGTTGGCTTCCAACCGCCACGCCGCCTATTCCACCCAAAAGGCCTGAACTGGTTGCATAGAGCGCATACTTCAAGACCAGGGAAGAAGAACCGAAGCCCAGCGCTTTATAAGCCCCCATTTGTGCTCTGTGTTCCTCTACCATGCGTGACATAGATGTTAATGCGACAAGAACAGCGACAAAGAAAAATACCATTGGAAATACATAGCCGACTTGTTGGAGCCGCAGGGTGTCCTGATAATAAGCGTCAAAGGCGGTACCGTCTCTTCGCGTAAAATAGTGCCACTCCGGTGCGGGGATAGAATCTAAGGCTTCGGAATAAGCATTCCACTCTTCAAGTCTGGCATAATACGTTTCCCAGCCTGCCGCTATTTCTGCTAAAACAGGCTCGCGTGCCTCTTCCGGCAGGTCTTCACTTTGGCTCAGAGCGGATTCAAGCTCTGCTCGCACCTCGCCCAACTCAGTGCGGGTGCGTTCGAGTTCTTGCCGGGCATCGTCAATTTCTATGTGAAACGCTTCTATACGGGCCTCTCCGGTTACCATTAACCAGTTTACCCATTCATCTGCCAAATCGTTATATGCTTGGGAAAGATTGAATATGTCGCGGGAACCTTCCATCGCTATGTACACATCTGTAAATGCTTCTGCCGTGTAAATATCCGGGTGCAAGTAGGCATAATAGTGGATGACGCCGCTTCCAAGTGTTGTGCGGCCACGCTCGAATGTGAGAAATAGGGGGGATGACACAACACCGACAATTGTAAATTCGTCGGCTGAAAAAATGGTTTCAAAGCGTTCCATGTCGTCCAAACTTAGCGTAATATTGTCGCCCAAATGGTAGCCACCTTCACTTAAAAGGCGCTGTTCAACGGCGATTTCATTGTACCGCTCAGGAATCCTTCCGTCTACTAAGGTGACGTGATTGAGTGTATCCGGCAGAGAGAAGGTGCGTACGGGGCGCAGTTCGTCCGCGATGGATACATAGACGTCGAAGCGATTAGAGGCCATGACCTCAGCTACGCCCCGTGTATGATATATTGCGGCAATGTCATCGGTAGAAAAGCCGGTCATAGATTGTAAATGCAGATCATACAACGCGTGTTCTTTGTAGGTCTGATCAGCGATATTTCGCATATTGATGGCTGCCGCCTGTATGCCGACAATTGTCATCGCGCCAAGAGCGGTTATGAGCACGAGTGACAGAAACCTTGCTTTTGTACGGCTTATTTCTCGAACGATATCTTTCCAAAGAGGATTCACGGCACTCACCACTCGATCTCTTCAACGGGGGAGGGGTTGGGGTTGTCCACAACGTATTCAGCCTTGCCGCTGTTTATTTTTATTACCCTGTCTGCCATGGGTGTGATAGCGGAATTGTGTGTGATCACAACGACAGTCATGTTTTTGTTTCGGCAGGTTTCATGAAGCAGTGAAAGGATGCCTTTACCCGTTTTATAGTCCAGCGCCCCGGTTGGTTCGTCGCATAGAAGTAGCTTTGGATTTTTTGCTAAAGCTCTGGCAATTGCAACGCGTTGCTGTTCTCCGCCGGAGAGTTGTGAGGGGAAATGATTGATGCGGTCAGATAATCCCACGTCTTGCAGGATGGTTTTAGGATCGCATGCATCTTGACAAAGATGTGTCGCCAACTCTACATTTTCCAGTGCGGTAAGATTTTGGATTAAATTATAAAACTGGAATACAAAGCCCACGTAGTGGCGTCTGAACATGCAACGGCCACGCTTATTAAATCTTGTGATATCCCGCAAAAAAACCAGAACTTCACCGCTTGTAACGATATCCATTCCCCCGAGAATATTCAAAACCGTGCTCTTTCCTGCGCCTGACGGTCCGACAATCACATTAAATCCGCCATCCAGCAGGGAAAAACTGATTCCATCTAATGCACGTATCGTTACCTCTCCGGTAGTGTACTCGCGCACCACATCGGTAAACTGGACAGCGGCTCTGGATGTTATAAGGGCAGGTTCTTTTTTCAATGTAGGTACACCCCTCATACAAGTTCATCTTATTATATGGGCAATAGACAAGCACCTTGTTGGATTTCCTGTTTCCCCCGCCGTAGGCGGGGGAAATAAATTAAAATCAACGCCATTTGCCCACTGCCGCCCGCATGGCGGGCACGTTTTCGATTGCTTTTTATCGAAAATTAATATTGTTTTTCACAACTCCGTTAAAACAGAATCAATGAAATAGGCATGATAATCGCTATGGCCACAATGGTGGCAAAAATTACAATGGATCCGCCATACTTAAAAACTTCTTTACTTGTTAGCCATTCTTTATTGCTCCATAGCATAGCGGCAAAAGCCGAGGCGGACGGTAGTATAATGGCATAATGAAGTAGCAATATGGATGTGGCGGCGACTGCAGGCAGGTTTGCCCCGGCGGCTATGCCGAATGTAACGACAATCGGCATAAGCGTAATACCGACGATCGTATTCATCGCAAAGCTTGTGGCAAAAATTGCAACTAATAACATGATTACAAAGAACACGATGGCCGAATGCCCGCCTAGTATCGGACTAAAGGCTGCTATCATCATATCGATCACGCCTGTTGCCGGGTCTGTTAAGGCACCGGAAAGAGCGATGGCGGTTGCTACCATAACATAAATTTCCCAATTTATGCTTTTCGCGGCAACCGCTTTAAAATCTAAAACGGGTTGCCCATCGGCTTTTAGTACACACATAACACCGATTACCAATATTGCAATGCCAAGCGGGCCAAGATTGTTCAGCGCTTCTGTCACCATAAAACTGTCCGGCAAGAAACTGGGTAAAAGTACAAGAAATACGAAACCCAGCATACCAAAGAAATTAGCTTTTTGCAAAGTGCTCATGGGTGGCAAGGGGTTTCTGTTAAATATTTCTATATTAATATTGGCCATATTGCTTACGTCCGGCCGAAACACAAATTTCATAAACAGACAGTAGATGATAAAAACAATAACAGAGAATATAAAGCCAAGAAGCATATATTCCGGTATCGGCATAGCCACGCCGGATGCCGTTTCAAAAACACCAAGGATCGCAAGCGTCGAACCTGTAAAAGGCAATGAAGCTTGACCGGATATAGCACCTAAGAACGTACCAACAACCATGAGAGAGCTATATTTATCACCAGGTTTATAATTAAGCTCTTTTAAGACGGAATGAAGCACGGTCCACATAAGGATTAGAGATGGCGTTACATTTACGGCCACAGACAGGGCATAGGTGGCAAAAATGAAAATAAAGCTAAATACGATGGGTCTGCCATTAGAGATTTTTCTGGTCAAAAACCATCTGACGATATAATCTGTAGCCCCTACATGCTGGGGCGAACCAAACAATATCATAGAAAACAGGAGCAGTGCGGGTACTTGATTCCCGAATGCCGATGTTACAATTTGTCCGAAACTTGCATAATCTGTCATGCCAAAGGCGACAAGTGCAATCAGGCTAGGCCATAAGAAGCCGACAAAACACCAAAGCCATACAGCGCCTACAAACACGCCTAAAACCTGCATGCCCACCTCAGTAAGAGGCGCTATCGGCGGAAGAACGCGCCCGAAAAGAAACATTAAAAACAATCCAATGGCAAGGTGTAGATAAAACCCTATATTCTTTGTTTTTAGAGTCTGCAACATGATATTGCCTCCTGTAATTTGATTGTGCGGCCATTTCTTTTGCGACTTTGACGGTGGGTTCGAGGCAGTGGGAAAACGAGAAATCCAACGCTATTTGCCCATGCCCGGGATCGAACAGTCCTGTGTGAATATGCCTTGGATGGGCAAGCTGTTGCTGCCATGGAAGCGATTATCTTTTTTGGGGTTGATCGAGCACTTCTGCGGTTGTGACCTTGTCGTCTTTTGCTACACTATGAAATAGAATAGCACAGACGCGCTAAAAAATCTATATTATCTCAAAAGATATGCACTAACTTTTTTGGAGATAGTCCTAACAATTAGGGGTAGGGCAATTGCGACAGGGTGGATTGACGTACCCGAAACACTATGATACAATCGTACAAGTCAGCAAATTTTTTGTGAGCTACATGCATGAATGTGATTGGGTGACTAGGATCAAATTGACGATAGATCTAGTGCTCTGTAAAGTCTAAAATTTGCACAAAGCTTGTCTTTTTATCACCATACGGCACGTCAAAACCTTGAAAGGGGGAGTGGACAGATCGCGTTGATTTAAATTGGTTTTCCCCCGCCGCCGGCGGGGGAAAACCAGAAATCTAACAACGCGTTTGTCCACTGTCCTTGAAAGGCAACAAGCATTCCTGCGGCTTTGCCGCACCGTCTGACAATAAAAATCCTGCGTTTTGTTGTGCAAGTTTTTGACTTTACAGAGAACTAGGAAGTTTTATAAGGGCGAGATGATATTTGATGGAGGGAGGCACTCTGATATGGGGAAGCGAGTGATTGTAATTGGCGGTGGCATCGCAGGACTTTCCGCGGGCGTGTACGCACAAACGTGTGGCTTTGATGTCACTATATTAGAGAGCCACAGCATAGCAGGCGGCAATTGCACATCATGGAAACGAAAAGGATACCTTTTTGAGGGCGGTATGCATTGGCTGACCGGTTCGAACAAAAACGAGCCGCTTTACAAAGTGTGGCGGCACATAGGCGCTTTGAACGATGATGTAACCGTGCATTATCCGGAGCCGTTCAAAGAGTATATGCACAAAGGCACTTCGATCAGGCTGTATCGGGACATAGACCGAACCGAAAAACACATGATTGCACTTTCGCCGTCGGATGAAAAGGAAATCAGAATGCTTTGCAATAACATCCGAAAGGTACGAAAGCTTGTTATGCCGATTTGGGATGTACGCGGAGTAAAAGTAACAAAAAAGAACCGGCCGCCCCTTCGGCTGCTGTTCCATGTTTTATCTGCCAATCGCGCTATGCGCAAATCTTCCAAAATCCCGAAAGAAGAATATATAAGCCGATTTCATCATGAAGGTTTGCGAGAGTTGTTCAATCACCTATGTGCAGGGAAATATAGCGCCACTTGGCTGTATTTTTCTATGGGGACGCAGGCGCGCGGGGATGGTGGATTTCCCGAAGGCGGCTCGTTGCCTTTCGCCGGGCGTATCGTGAAAACCTTCAAGGAAGCGGGCGGCAACATTGTCTTCCATACACGGGCAGACCGTGTTGTGACTGAAAACGGAAAAGCAGTCGGCGTTGAAGCGGGCGGCACGT
>Ga0123355_10010843_pt1 | contig 14015 bp, 10 predicted proteins | sample TergutEmb28metaG_3_FD_89872 | JGI IMG/M metagenome (GOLD analysis project Ga0123355, IMG submission 89872) | Embiratermes neotenicus P1 segment gut microbial communities from Petit-Saut dam, French Guiana - Emb289 P1 | ecosystem: Host-associated > Arthropoda: Insects > Digestive system > Gut ... | reverse complement strand
GAACGTGGATACGGAACAACCCTGGGCAACTCCTTACGCAGAATTCTACTGTCGTCACTTCCGGGTACTGCGGTTACAACAGTTAAGATTGCCGGAATACAACATGAATTTTTAACTATCCCCGGCGTAAAAGAAGATGTAACGGAAATAATCCTTAACATAAAAGGGATTGTAGCCAGACTTCACACTCAAAGAACGAAGACAGTTTACATCGAAGCCTCGGGAGAGTGCGTTGTGACAGCAGGTGATATAAAGGCAGATGGGGAAGTGGAGATACTCAATCCTGAGCTCCACATAGCTACACTCAGCGCAGATGCATCGCTGAGCATGGAACTTACCATAGACCACGGGCGTGGATATATGTCTGCTGAGAGAAACAAGCTCCAGCAACCGATTATCGGAGTGATTCCGATAGACTCGATATACACCCCGGTTCACAAAGTTAATTATACAGTTGAAAACACTCGTGTCGGGAATGTCACAGATTTCGACAAGCTGACGATAGAAGTCTGGACCGACAAAACCATAACTGCGAGAGATGCGGTTTCTCTGGGTGCAAAGATTCTTTGTGACCATTTCACATTGTTTACAGATCTATCCGATACAATCGGCAGTAAGTCAACAGTAGTAGAAAAGCCGGAGACACAGCGAGACAAGGTTCTTGAGATGACTATAGAGGAACTTGATTTGTCGGTACGCAGCTTCAACTGCCTCAAGAGAGCCAATATTAACACGGTAGAAGACCTTATCTCAAAGACTGAAGACGAGATGATAAAAGTCAGAAACCTTGGACGTAAGTCACTTGAGGAAGTAATACACAAACTTGCAATGATGGGCTTAGCCCTTCAGAGCGAGGAAAGCTAAGGAGGAAAAAGGATATGCCTGGGACACGCAAACTCGGAAAACCAACAGATCAACGCATGGCAATGCTGAGACAACAGGTCACCGACTTTCTTGATAATGGCAGAATGGAAACAACAGTAACACGTTGTAAAGAAATTGCGCCACTTGCACAGAAGATGATTACGCTTGGCAAGAAGAACACTCTTGCATCACGCCGTCAAGCACTTGCATTTATGACTCGTGAAGACGTTGTGAAGAAAGTGTTCGACGACATCGCTCCCGGATACGCAGAGCGAAACGGTGGATACACCCGTATTATTAGGGTAGGTCCTCGCCGTGGAGATGGTGCTGAAATCGCAATCATCGAACTGGTGTAAGTTCAGTCATTGTATCAAAAAACGCTGCCATACGGCAGCGTTTTTACTCGATTTACTGTATTATTGTATCTTATCCGGCCAAGGTACTATGACATCATCGTCAATAGTGATTGATCTGATAACGGGTCTGTCAGCTACTGCTACCGAGCCGTTAGGACCGTCATTTTCGGTTTCCATGATTTGGTCAACGATATCCATGCCCTCGGTCACCATGCCAAATGCGGCATATCCCCCGTCTAGAGAGCTTGCAGAACGTCCGTCTACATGAATGATGAAAAACTGTGAGCCGGCTGAGTTGTAATCATCACCACGTCTAGCCATTGACAGCACTCCACGTGTATGCGGAAGGTCATTGTCAAAGCCGTTATCTGCAAATTCGCCGAAGATTGACCAGCCCGGATTGCCACCGCCGGTGCCGGCAGGACAGCCACCCTGTGCCATGAAGCCGCTTATGATGCGATGGAAGGTCAGACCGTCATAGAAGCCACCACGTGCAAGATAAATGAAGTTATACACGGACTGTGGTGCAATATGCGGATAGAGCTCAAATCTTATAATTCCGCCGTCTTCCATCGTGATAGTTCCGGGAATTGATTCGGGAAGCGGACCTGTTGGTACAGGTGGTTCAGGTTCAGGGTCCGGCTCGGGCTCAGGGGCAGGTTCCGGCGCAGGCGCAGGGGTTGGGTCAGCAGGTGCAGGTGTAGCGCCCGGAGTGTCGTTGCCACACCCGGCTACAACAAACAAGCAAAGTAACAAGCAGAGTGTAATTGAAATATATTTTTTCATTATAATCCTCCTAATATTTTAGATTACCGCAAATAAATATATCAGGAAGTCGCCACGAAGTCAAATTAACATGCGGGCACCCATCTTTACACTCTAAGAAGATTGCTATATAATATGACACATAACAAGAAGGTCGATAAATCAAAATGACGAAACTCTTTAAGCAGCCGAGGATATTCTACCGTAGTGTAGTGTCACTCATGGTGCCGATGGTGCTGCAAAATATAATTATACATACGGTTGGACTTACTGATACATTCATGGTCGGAATGTTAGGGGAACGATATTTGGCTGCAATGCCGATAGCTATGGTTCCGCTATTTATTGTGCTGATTTTTTCGTTTGGTGTACAGAGCGGTACAAGCATATTAGTCGCTCAATATTGGGGCAAGGGCAATATACCTGTAATAAACAGAGTAATGGGAGTAGGGCTGTATATCGTAATAGCTGTGACCTTGGCTTGCGCTATGGCGATGTACTTTTTTCCGCACAACATACTGGGCTTAGTAACAAATGAAACGCATTTGGTCGATATAGCTGCGCCATATGCACGTATTGTAGCATTTGCGATGGTGCTCAGTGCTATAAGTATGCTCTATTTCGCAGTTCACCGTAGTATCGAAAATCCCAGATTAGGTGTAATCATACTTTCAATTTCAGCATGTTTTAGTATTTTTTGGAACTGGGTTCTTATTTTCGGAAATCTTGGGTTTCCGGCTCTTGGGATACAAGGGGCTGCAATTTCGACACTTTCGGCAAGGGCGCTGGAAGTTATCATATGTATTATCCATGCGATGTCAAACAAGAGATTTAGAGTAAAGCTTGGATTGCTGCTTAGACCGGGTATTGTAATATTTAAGGACTTTATGAAGTATTCGCTGCCGGTACTGCTCAATGAGGCACTATGGGGCTTCGGGGCGATGATGCTCCCGGTGATTTTTGGGCATATGATAGGTGCACAGACAATTCTTGCAGCATATAACATATCGAGCAATCTTGAGCGGATTTTCGGGGTGGCGATGTTTGCTTGCGGTGGTGCCTCGGCGGTCATTGTAGGCAGAGAGATCGGCGCAGGTCGCAAGGCTCAAGCGCAGAGTTATGTTAAGACACTTATAGCTATGGCATTTCTGCTGGGAGTAGGCTCTGCGATACTGCTTATGATCTTGCGTTTTACCATTTTAGAGCCGATAATTTTCCCATTATATAATCTATCCGCAGAGGCATCAGGTGCTGCAACGATAATGCTGACTATTTATGCGGTTATTCTTCCGCTGCGGGCAATGGGCGTGACTATGGGGCTTGGTGCAATGAGAGGTGGAGGCGATGTAAAGGCTCTCATGCTTATAGATGTCGGGACACTTTATATCATTATGCTTCCGTTGGCAGCATCAGCCGGACTGATTTTCAGGTTAAGCATAGGCTTTGTATATGGTGCGATACTCATTGAGGAAATAGTTAAGACATCGCTTATCTACAGGAGGATAAGAAGTCGGAAATGGGTTCATGATGTAACACGTGAGCAGATTGAATGATTTGACAAACGGTCAAAAAACCTATACTATATACAATTACTGATAGGCTGTCGAAAGCTGGATTTAGATGTCGGCAGCATAATGGAAATTCCCAACCAGGAGAATATAATGAAGAAGTTGGCGGATTCTTCCGAAAATGGCTTAAAGCCCGCTCGGAAAAAGCCAATAATTGGATATTATGGAACATGGGTTATGCTGACTTATCTCAGCATAGTGTCGGCGGTATTCGGCATGTTCCTTGCGCTACAGGGTTACATCGGTTTTGCTGTTATCTGTTTGATGGTCTGTGGGCTTTGTGATATGTTTGATGGTACGGTCGCACGAATGAGGGACCGGACGAAAGATCAAGAGAGCTATGGAATTCAAATTGATGCGCTTGCCGATATAGTCAGCTTTGCTGTATTTCCCGTTGTATTAGGCTATTCGGCAGGAACTCACCAGATATTTCCCGGTATACCCTCTTTAGGCATAGTAATCAGCATGGGTATTGCAGCAATATATATCTTGGCAGCACTCATAAGGCTTGCGTATTTTAACGTGATAGAAATAAAACTGCATAACAATAATGAAAGGCGCATATATTACGAAGGAATGCCTGTCACATTTGTTGCAATTTTGATTCCGCTTATTTATGCGATCTGCCTGGTATATGATATAGCGCTTGCGGGTGTGTATAATGTAGCACTCATTATTATAGCGGTGGCATTTCTTGCCAAAGTTAAGATTCCGAAAGTCCGTGGGAGATATCTTCTGATATTTTTGATAATCGGATTACCGATTGTGATTTATCTTATTTGGAACATTGGAGCACGTATGTAATGCAAGATAAAGAGGTACTGACATTTAAAACAGTGACTATACCATATGATGATAGCGCTGTAATTAGATTTTTGTATAAAACTATCCCCGGCAGGGCGATTCTGAACCTTATAACAAGAACGCCTGTTTCTAAATTTGTCGGGATGATTATGGATAGTGCGGTTTCTTGCTTGCTTATCCCGGGATTCATAAAGAACAACAATATTGATATGGAAGAATACGAGCCGGTAAAGTACCGCTCGTTTAATGAGTTTTTTGAGCGCAAGATTAAGCCGGAAAGAAGGTCTTTTAAGGATAGTCCGGGCGAGATAGTCGCACCTAGCGATGGGAAGCTTACGGCATATACGATCACTACTGATAGCGCATTTTATGTAAAGCGCTCTAAGTATTCGCTTGCCGATTTATTGCAAGATGAGAAGCTCGCTGCGGAGTATATGGGTGGAGTGTGCCTTATATACAGGCTTGAGCCGACGGATTATCACAGATATGCTTTTATAGATGATGGCGAGATTGTTGCACATAAGAAAATAAACGGTGTGTTGCACACCGTTCGTCCGATTTTGGATTGTAAGTATAATGTATTTGCCCGGAATGCAAGAGAATATGTACTGCTAGAGACGAAAAATACAGGTAAGATAATTCAGATGGAAGTTGGCGCACTGTTCGTCGGCAAAATTGTAAATTACAAGAGCTCAGGCAGTGTGGAGCGTGCAGAAGAAAAGGGGCTCTTTAGGTTCGGTGGCTCGACAGTGATTATGTTTTTTCCGAAAGATACACTCGATGTACATGCTCAAATCTTCGAAAATACGCAGCGAGACGAAGAAACTCTTGTCAAAATGGGCGATAGTATCGGTACCAACAAAATTCCCCCTACTGTATAGTGGGGGGATAGTCATGGTTAAATATAATTATTTGTTATTTGTGCTATTTAATTTGGGTGACGTCTGTTTAGTCTGTGCGGCTTGCTGACGTGCCTTTTTTTGCATACGCTTGTGTTCGTACATACGCTCGTCGGCGACACTTAACAGGTCGCTTGCTACATAACTATGGTCCTTCTTGACATCAATAATCCCGTAACTAATACTGCCGGAATATGGCTTTTCTTTAAATTGGGCATCGTTTTGGAAGTTTTCGATGACTTTGCCCATTGCGGATTGCGCTTGATCATGATTCATATTCTCGATGAGTAGCATAAACTCGTCACCGCCTATGCGACAGGCAACGGATCTTGGAGAAATTGCCTTTAGGTGCAGTGCAGCTGTTCGAATATAGAAGTCACCATCGCTGTGCCCAAATTCGTCATTTACATATTTAAGATTGTCTAGATCTGCAAAGACGAGCGAAAACGATCTTCTCTCATGAAGCCACATATCGAGTGTGAGCATTCCGTATGTCCTGTTGTAAAGACTGGTCATATTATCGACATAAGCCTTTATCTCAAGCTCCTCGATTCGGTTCTTTGTGACGGTTATATCACTTATGGCGAGAACTTGCGCACTTGTGTTGCTCCACTCAAGCGGGTAAGTCTTAATCATGAAAAATCTCTCACGATGTGGCTGTGAATATGAAATCTCTAACTCACGCTCAGTGTCAATAGCGTTGTTGCTTGAAAGGCTTTGCAAGATATGATCCACATATTCGGGGTCATTTTTGATTTCGCTCTTGGCAATGTCGTTCATAAGGAGTATTTCGTGGGTATTTTGGTTTATGACGATAATCTGTTGCGGAACATAGTGCATGAGCGCTGTCAAGAGCAAATTACTTTGCTCAAGCGATGAAGATTTACGCTGGATTTGGACGATTTTTTCGTTGAGTGCGTACTCCCTTTCGGCAAGCTGTTCAGTCATAGTGTTAAAGGCATGCGAAAATTCACCCATGAAATCCACTCGTTGATTGTAGTCACCTTGAGCAATCTGCTGGGCTTGCCAAGTAAGATGCTTAAGTGATGCGTGAAGTGATTTCAGAGGAGCTGCAATATCATTACCACGAGAGGGTACAGGTACGTTAAGATCACCCTTCGACAGAGCCCCAGCTAACGCTTGTATTTCCTCGATGCAACTGACATAGTACAAGAGTCCTTGCCCAAATTCGTTTAATTCGTTGGGTAACGTATTTAAGTCCAATTTAGCGTTTGTAGGGTCATATATCGCATTTTTTAAAAAGGAAAATAAAATTTCGGCAGCAGAATCCAACGTTCTACCTCCTCATATCGTCAAAACCCCGGAGATTGGATTAGTTATTCGGAAATCGGCACACTAAACTCTGACACCTTCGAAACGGCAAACTCTGTCGCCACTCGCCCAGCAGTCTATCTCACGGACTTCATACTTAGCACCTGTATATACTTCGAGAATTCCGGCGATAAAGCCTTCGTCATAGACACATACGCTCTCGTCTGTTATTGGTAGTCCGCTACAGTCGAGGTCTTGCGCTACAGTCAGAATAATGCTTCCGGTATTGGCATCAAAACTTTCCATACGCAGAATGCCGATCTTTAAATCTCTAAGTGCCTCTTGAAGGCTTGCTACAAATTCGTTAAACTCCAAAGTCAGATTAAGGGCGTTCTTTGCAAATTCACTGCCTGCCAAGAAGCCGGCATCACGAAAGTGACTATTGGCAACATCAAGACCATATGCTTTACTAAGGACATCAATCATTGTAAACTGCATTAAGCGGTAAACGAGAACAGGCATTTCTTCGCCCAAATCTCCACGGCCTTCTTTAATATTGCCTAATGAACTCCACTGAAACTCCTTGCGTTTCATATCTTTCAAAAAAACATTGCCTTCCATATCAAAAATCCTCCCACTTGTGATTTATTATAGTAATTTATTATATTAGGTGAAACCCTATTGTCAGATAACACAATATTATACTATTAAAATAAGAAATGTCAAGTGAAACTGCCGGAAAAGCCCCGAATAATGCACGATTTATGTAGCATTACTGCAATATGATTAAGGGTTGGCATAAATGCATACACATGTTATGATATGAAGGAATAAGGACTTTGAAAGGAAACCCATGGAAAGAACAAAAGAGCAAAAAGCAATGCGAGCCAGTGTCATTACAATTTGCGGAAACATTGGTCTGACTGCATTTAAGTTATTTGCCGGAATCGTCGGCAACTCTACTGCGATGATCGCCGATGCGATGCATTCATTTTCAGATATGTACACAACAATAGTTGTGATGATAGGTGTCAAATTAGCAAATAAGAAAGCTGATAATGACCACCCGTATGGCCATGAGCGCTTCGAATGCGTAGCTGCTATTATACTTTCTGCCGTGCTGCTATTTACAGGTGGCGGAATAGGCTGGGCAGGCATTCAGCGGATAATCGCTATGGAGTACGGATATACTGAGATACCGGGAGTGATTGCACTTGTAGCAGCGGTTACAACTATAATTGTTGCAGGACTTCTGTATATTTATAAGCGCAGAGTGGCAAGGGAAATTGATTCTAGCGCACTAATGGCAGATGCCTGGCATCACCTTTCAGACTCCCTATCGTCTATAGGTAGCTTCCTTGGTATCTTTGGGGCACGGCTCGGCTTTCCCATACTTGACCCGATAGCTGCGGTAGTGATATGTCTGTTTATCTTCAAAGTTGCGTATGATGTATTTAAAGATGCGATAGGAAAGATGACCGATAAAGCGTGTGATGAGAAAACACAAGAAGAAATGCGCAAAGTCATTTTGGCTCAGGAATTTGTTTTGGATATTGATTCTCTCAAGACACGTGTTTTCGGAGATAGAATCTATGTGGATGTGGAAATCAGCGCAGACGGTTCATATACACTTTACGAAGCTCACGAAATAGCTCATAGTGTACACGATGCCATTGAGGAAAAGTTTGAAAAAGTAAAGCATTGCACAGTACATGTAAACCCTAATGTTTAATCAGAAATAAGGAGTGTTCACATGAGCGGAAAGCAATCTTCAAGCGAAAAACTAAAGACTAAAAGCAAAGGGCTGCACGTAAGCTCTTATTTCCGCACACGTGTTGCTGCCCTTATCATGACGTTGGTGGTCATTGCAGGGCAAATGTGGATAGCTCATGCAATTAATCTCTACATTGTCTGGGCATTGCCTCTTGTTTCAGGCATAATGCTGACCACTTCTATTCTTATCTATTCGGGCAGTCACCAAAGACCGTCAAAGACGGCACGTGCGCTGTCGATAGCTGTTGTTATAGCATTACCGCTGTTTAATTTTATCTGTATGGGGTGGTTTGTTTATGACATGCTTAACCCGGCGACTGTCACGCTTCCGCACCAGTTACTTCTTGCGGGATTTGCCCTGTGGGTTGTAAATATAGGCGTTTTTGCATTAGCGTATTGGGAGCTTGATACCGGCGGACCTGAGGTTCGTGCACTTGGATTGCCTACTGTGTTTCGCAACAAAAATTATCCGGACTTTGTGTTTCCGCAGCAGACTTCAGATGATTCACGGTTTGCACCTAAGGACTGGACTCCGGGATTTATTGACTATCTTTACTTATCCATAACGACTGCGACTTCGTTCACTCCTGCGGCACTCATGCCATATAGTCATATGGCGAAGATGATGGCGGGCTCTGAGGCACTGGTCAGCTTGTTTATTCTTGGTCTTATTATTACCCGGGCGATGTCACTATAACATAAGCTGAGGGGAGTTGAACCGATTGGGGCTTGACTCCCTCTCGGCTTAAGCACACAAATATGAATGCATGATTGCACATGATAATGAGAAGCTTCGGCTTCTCATTTTGCTTTTTTAAAGGCATTTAACACCCCTTGGGGTGTATTAATAATTTTTTATACAAGTATAATGAAGATAACTAGCGTTTTCCGGGAGGAATTAACCATGAAATATGTAGTAACTATGATTTTGTTATTGAATCTTCTGCTTGTAGCACCACTCGCCTATACAGTAGAGGCTATGCGACCGATAGAGGATGAAGCATGGAGCGAAATAGCGGAAGAAACAGAATATGAGCAGGCGGTCTCAGATGATGACGAGAATGCCGGTCTTGATGACGATAGCGATTGGGTTGAGTCTGACAGGCATAGCGAGGAAGAACTCGAAGAAGATCATATTCATGAGCTCGAAGATGCACAAGAAGATACACCAAGCACCGAAGATACTAGAGAAGATATTCCTGATTTCGAAGATATGGGAGAGGAAATTCCCGACTCCGAAGTCGTGGAAGAAGATGCCCTAGACTTTGAAGATGCTGAGGAAAATGAGCCTGAATCCGAAGAAATGCAGGAGCAGGAAGATGAAGATGACATTGAGGATACTATAGCCGTGAGCGATGGAATGTACTTCTATGACAGTGATGGTATTCTCTCATCTACAATAGAGATTAGTGGAACTATCGATACATTTTTGACCTCTGAGCTACACGCTTTTGGTGTCTTAGGCGAATTAGTAATAGACCATGATGCGATGCCACACGGATTCACAGCTGGTGTGGCGAATAAATGGGGTTGTGATTGCCCGCACGATGGAGTCATATTCATAGAAGGGCAGAGCGAAACCATGTTGTCAGCGAGACGAGGGGATATATACAAGATTACGGTAAATGATATTGTAAATGATGAAATTATCCAAACAGCCGAGATCACTTTGACATTTAATGTGCAGGAGATATCAATATTCCAAGCATCGAATTTTGAGCCTTCTTCCGTTGTCACAAGCACTGATAGCTTAGGGCGCACTGTTCATACATACAGATTTTCGTCCGAGGGAACTCAAGTGCTTAGCGGATTGCGCCCCGGTCAGCCTTACTTATTGGAAGTTTGGGGTGCACAGGGTGGCAACGATGGTGGCTTGGGTGGTTATGCCGAAGGTACTTGGATTGCTCCTGATAATGCAGAACAATTGTTTATTAATGTTGGACAGACACCTTTAAGTGCCGGCGGTGGTGGCGGAACAGATATACGCACCATAAATGAAAACAGCGATGCAGGTCTTAGCAGTCGAGTCGTCGTCGGCGGTGGCGGTGGCGGTGGTGGTGGCTGGCGCAGCGGTAACGGGGGTGGTCTCGGTGGTGGAGGTACAGATGCAGAAATTGTTCCGCCGGAAGGTCTTGTAGGACCGGGTGGCGGAGGGTTTACAATTCACATATCAGCCGGACATCCCGGTGCTGACGGCACTATTACCGAAGGCGGTTTAGGCGGTGGCGGTAACGCAGGTGGTGCAGGGGGGTCGGGTGGCAACCGCAATGCAGGTGGCGGTGGCGGAGACGTCGGTGGTGAAAATGAAGATGGTGGCGGAGGTGGCGGTGGAGCAGGACTAGGCGGTGGTGGTGGCGGTGGCGGTCACAGACCGATCTATGGTGGTGGTGCAGGTGCAGGCGGAGGTCTGCGTGGCGGTGATGCTGTTATTGATGGTACAGCCAATGCAGGTGCGAATGTTGCTCCCTTCAATGGTGGTGATGGTAACTATGGCTTCCAATTATGCGGTAGTGGCGGTGGCGGTGCCAGCGGAACTCTCGGTGGTAATGGTGTTGGCATAGGTGGATTCGGTGGTGGCGGGGGTTCAGGTGATGGTAGCGGTGGCGGTGGTGGTGGCTGGTATGGCGGTGGCGGTGGTGGTTGCACCTCAGGTGGAGGCGGTGGCTCAAGTTTCGTAGCCGGGCACTTGGGAAGGATGACCAATGCCAGGACTATTGCCGGTATTCGCTCAGGTCACGGGCAAGCACAAATCACAGTTTTGTTCAGTACCATAAACTGGGTTGCGACAGGGCCTGACGGCACAGACACGAACAACGCAAATATAAGAGCCTTCATATACAATGGAGATGAGCGTGGAGCGGAACTCACAAACGGGCAAATTATTGACAACGGAGCTGATATACGCTTCTATGCTTATTTTCCCGAGGATCACATAATGGTTAATCCCTACATGACTTTCAGTGTGACTCGTGGTGGCGAGGTGACAGGGGCGATTTTTGAAGTTACGCCCGGCGATCTTACAGATCAAGGCACAGCGACGGAAGCGCTATCTGAGTCTATGGAAGTTGGCAGGATAAGCGACATACAAGCAAGCAACCCGACACTTACTTTTGAATTTACATACGAAAGAGTCATGCCCCCACCTACAGGATTTAATTCAGGTGGTTTCGGATTAGCGATTGTGCTGTTATCGACAATGAGTCTGATTGCATTTTTTGTAGTATATGTTATCTGCAAGAAAATTAAGTGCTAAAAAGCACCCTATGGGGTGTAGCGAGAAATATAAAAGGGGAGTAGTATAGCAAAGCTTTTCTGATAAAATCGAAAGCGTAACGAAGCTGTGTACGTGTGAGAGCGTGTATGCGATTTCATAGCAGAATATACAAACTTGCGTTTGGTGCCCGAGGGTCTTCGGTTAATTTGTACAATGTTATTTTAGCGGGTGAGGGGGGGATTCCCTCTCATCTTTTGCCTATTTTTGACCTTTTATGGGTATTTATACCCTTTAGGGTGTATCGAAAATATAATATACAAGTATAATAAATGTATGAAAAGAAAGCTCTTTTCATCATAAAAGTGTGAAATTAAGCATTATAAACTAATTAATTAGGGGGTGTAGTCATGAAGCGAGTCATAGGCATTATTTTACTGCTAGCACTCCTTTTTAACGTTTATATCCATGCAATAGCTTCTGCTACGCAGATGGCACGGATTTCGGACGATGAAGTATGGAGCGAAGTAGCAGAAGAAGTCGAATATGAGCTAATAACTTCGGATGGAGACGACCATGCCGAGGCAGCTTACGACGAGGAAGAATTATTAGAAGAACATGAAGAAGATAGTGATTATGAACATTCTCTTGAGCAAGGTGAATCTGAGAATACGCAAGAAGATGACCTAGCTTTAGAAGATGCAGAAAAAGATGATTCTGATTCCGCAGATATAGACAAAGATGCTTCCGAAGCTGACGGCGCAGAAGATGGTCTTGACGATGCACATGAAGACAAGACTGATGAAGCGCAAGCCGTTGGGGTTGAGGAAGAAGCTACAATAGACGAAGGCGAAATAGAGGAAATCGAAGCAGAGGAAGATGGCGCCGAGGAAGAAACCGAAGAAGTCGGCGAAGCCGGAGAGGCCGAGGAGACTGAGGAAGTCGGCGAGAGCGAGGAAACCGAGGAAACCGAGGAGACCGAGGAAGTCGAAGAAACCGAAGAGACTGAAGAGACCGAAGAGACTGAAGAGACCGAAGAACTAGAAGAAGATGAAGAAGACGAAGAAGAAAAAGAAAAGGAAATCGAAAGAGCAGTTGAAGATATTCTGAGTGTGTCAAATGCACTTGAAGACTTTACAGTTTTAAATATGGGCAACGCCCCTAACCAATTCTCTGACTTTGCACAAGCTATCGCAGATCATCCGGGAAATCTTGTGTTGGTTCTGCATAACGGCTTTACTTGGGGAGGTGCACTGACTATCCCCGCAGGTCGTAATATTATCGTCACGAGTGCCGGTACAGACCTGTCGAATCATACTAACTCGAATGCACCTTTCATAATCACCCACAACGGAACTGTTGGGCGGCACTTTTGGATTAACAGTGGTGCGAGATTAACACTAAGTAACATTATTTTAGATGGCGCAGCTGCTACAGGGTCAACACAACGCGGAGGCGTATATGTTGGACCGAGTGGAACGCTGGTGCTGGAAAATGGAAGTGTTATCCGCAACTGCTTTGCACAAAATCGAGCTGAAATGGGACCTCTTATTGGTGCCGGAACTCTAACCGGCAGTGGTGGCGGTGTTAGGGTACACGGCGGAACTTTGATTATGGAAGACGGAAGTCTTATCACACAGAACCGCTCTACACTCGGCAACGGTGTACGAGCTGACACCGGGGCAACGCTTATTATTAACGGCGGTGCAATCAGCAACAATCCGGGCTCAAACGGCAGTCATGGTGGCGGCATCCAAGCGGAGGGTCTCGGAACAACATTAACCATGAACGGAGGCGCTATCTCCGGTAACACAGCCGGTGCTCGTGGTGGCGGCATAAGATTCTTAGGCGCTGAGTTTAATATGTACGGCGGTACAATCAGCAACAATCAATCTTTTGCGACAGATACTAATGCCACAAACCGCCAAAGTGGTGGCGGTGTGTATTTGGGCATGGGGACATTTAACATGCATGGCGGCATCATAGAAGGCAATAATGCAGTGTTCGGCGGCGGTGTGTCTGTGCCGTGGGACGAGGCAGTATTCAATATGTACGGCGGCATTATCCGCGACAACAGAAGTCAAGCAGGAAATAACGACCCCATTACCGAAGGCGGCGGTGTGTGGATTGCCGAAGGAGCTATGAACCTGTACGGCGGCGAAATCAGAAACAATCGTGCACTGCGTGGCGGCGGCGTGTGGGCCGGTAATGGCGGAAGATTCGTTATGAATCGTACAGCCAAAAGTCCTATGGGCGGCATCATTGTGGGCAATGAGGCGGTTGGGCGTAGCGGTCAATGCGGCGGCGGCGGTGTGATGATTCATTCTTCCGAATTTGAGATGAATGCCGGACTGATTGAGGGCAATACTGCCGTTCTGCGTGGCGGCGGCGTGAACTTTAATAATGTGCAAGGCCGTGTATCCGGCGGCACGATTCGAAATAACAGAGTCACCGAGGGCAGCGGAGCCGGCTTGCACCTAACAATGGGTAGCAACATTGTTAT
>Ga0123355_10010842_pt1 | contig 14015 bp, 9 predicted proteins | sample TergutEmb28metaG_3_FD_89872 | JGI IMG/M metagenome (GOLD analysis project Ga0123355, IMG submission 89872) | Embiratermes neotenicus P1 segment gut microbial communities from Petit-Saut dam, French Guiana - Emb289 P1 | ecosystem: Host-associated > Arthropoda: Insects > Digestive system > Gut ... | reverse complement strand
CGAGCGGGAGCTGTTCCGGCGCTGGCGCCACCGGGCCTGCGGGCTGACGTCACCAGCGGGCCTGTCGCTCTGCTCGGCACCTACCACGAGTTCCAGGTGCGGGTGATCGGCAGCGCCGCCAGCGTGGCAGCGGTCGCCGGCCAGTCCGGCGGGTACCTGGTGCTGCCGCGTCAGGTGCTCGGCAATGCCGCCCCGCAGCCGAACGCGCTGCTCGTTGGCGGCCCGAACCTGAACCGGGCGGACCTGGCTGCAGCGGTAACGCGGTACGGCCGGGGCGCGACGGTGCTGCTCCGGTCCCAGCTGCTCGCGGGGCTGGAAGGCGCGCCGCTTCAGCACGGGGCGTATCTGGCGCTCGCGCTCGGCGGCGTCGCGGCAGTCATCTGCGGCCTGCTTGTCCTGCTGCTCAGCCTTCTGCTGTCCGCGCCGTCGCGGCAGCTGACGCTGGCCCGGATGAGCACGATGGGACTGTCGACCGGGCAGGGCAGGCTGATAGCGGTACTCGAGGCGTTGCCGCAACTGCTCGCGGTGGTGGTCGGCGGAGCGGCGACAGCAGCGGCGCTGGGCCCGCTGCTCGGTCCGGCGCTCAGCCTGTCGGTGTTCACCGGGTCCGCGAGCAGCATCCCGGTGCGGATCGAGCCGGTGTGGCTGACGGCGGCTGCCGCCAGCGTGCTGGCTCTCGCGATCGTGACGCTGGCCGGCCAGTCGGCGGTGACCACCCGCAATGCAGCCCGTTCCGTACGAATGGAAGGGTGACCGCCGCGCCGTACCCGGTGCGGCGGCGCAGACCGAGTTCACCAGTCTGTTAACGTTTCGGCCTGAAATCTTCCTGACTGCGGCTGTCCCGCATAGCGTGCGTACGGGTCAGTGTTCAGTGAGGGGAGCCGGGTCGGCGTGCTCGGATCGTTCACCGCGCGGCGGATGCGGTCGGCCTGGTTGCTCGTCAGCTGCCTGACCGCGACTGTCCTGGTGACGTCCGCGCAGGTCGCCGCCCTTGCCAGCTTCTATGCCGTCGCGCTGCCCGCCGCGGTGACCAGTGAGCTGCCCAGATCCGGGCCGGTGGCCGTGGCTGTCAGCGGTGTCATTGGCAATGGCCAGTCGCCAGCGCGCGCGGCGACGAGACTGTCGGACGCATTCGGCGCGGTGCCTACCCGGGTGTATCCCTCCACCTGGTCAGACGACATGGCTGTGCCGAGACCGCCGCAGCACGGTCAGGTACCGGGAATCCAGGCTGCATCCATCGGCAGCATCACGGCCAGCGCAAGCCTGACAGCGGGCAGCTGGCCGACGGCCCCGCACGCTGGCCTGCCGATCCCGGCTGCGCTGCCCGCGGCGGCAGCCGCCGATCTCGGGCTGCACGTCGGCTCGCTACTCAGCGTGCGCGACCCAAGCACCAGCGGCACCGCGACCCTGAGAGTCAGCGGCTTGTACCGGGCGAGCCGGCCGACCGCACCGTACTGGCAGATCGACGCCATCGGCCCGACCGGCGTGGAGCAGGACGGCCCGTACGTCATCTACGGCCCCGCGGTCGTCAGCCCCGCGGCTTTCGGCCGGCCGGCCAGTGGCCTGCTCCATGCGAGCCAGTTCTCGGTTGTCGCGCTGCCGCAGCCGGCCGGCATCCAGATGAGCGACCTGCTGCCGCTGGCTCGTGACATTTCCCGGGCCGTGAGCGCGTTCAACAACGCTGGCTCGAGCGCCAGCTCCGACCTGCCGCAAGCGCTCACCAACGCCGCCGCCGGGCTGGCCACGGCCAGGTCGCTGGTGCTGATCAGCGGACTGGAGTTGCTCCTCCTCGCCTGCGCTGCGCTCGCGCTGGCGAGCCGGCTACTCGCCGGCTACCGCGAAGGGGAGACCGCACTGCTCGCTGCCCGCGGCGCGGCCCGCCGCCAGCTGATCAGGCAGAGCCTGACGGAGGCAGCGATCGCGGTCGTCCTCAGCTCGGCCGCCGGCGCGTTCGCTGGCAGCTGGCTGGCGGCCGCCCTTGACGCTCATCTGACAGGCCTGCCCGCGCAGTCACCGGTGCCGGGTGAGGCAGTATGGCTGGCGGCAGCCGTCCTTGCAGCTATGTGCCTGAGCATCGTGATCTGGCCCACCCTGCGGCCGATGCGTCCCGGCGACGCGCGCACGCGACGTGGCCGGACGGCGCGGATGGCCGTCGCGATCTCGGCCGGAGGCGACGTCGCGTTGGTCGTGCTGGCCCTGCTGGCGGTCCGCGAACTGCGCCATTATTCGGCGGCCGCCCAGGTTGCCAGCGGATCTGGCATCGACCCGGTCATCGCGGTCGCGCCGGCACTCGCGCTGGCAGGCCTCGCCATCGTGCCGCTCCGGCTGCTGCCCATCGCGGCTCGCCTCCTGGAGAGGCTGACCGCTCAGGGCAGCCGGTTCGGGACTGCCATGGCCAACTGGGAGATCAGCCGCCGTCCGCTGCGGCAGAGCGGGCCTGCACTGCTGGTCATCCTCGCCGTCGGCACGAGCACGCTCGCGCTGGCCCAGTATCAGAGCTGGCGCCAGTCGGCCCACGACCAGGCCGGTTTCGCCACGGGCGCGCAGGTCAGCGTGCAGTCGCCGGAGTTCGCACCGGCGTCTGAAGCAGCACGGATAGCCAGGCTGCCGGGCGTGACCGCGGCGATGCCAGTCAGCGCTGTCCCGCAGGCGACCTCGGGGCCGCTGCTGGTGCTGGACGCGTCGTTGGCGGCCCGCACGGTAACGCTGCGTCCCGACTTGTCGAGCAGCACGGCGGGACAGCTATTCGGAGCGATCACGACGCAGCACCCGAATGGCCTCACGCTGCCCGGCCAGCCCGCGCGGGCTGAGCTCACCGCGAGCCTCTCCGGTCAGGCCAGCGGCGCAGTTGCTGACCTCGGCCCGGTGACCGCGACGCTGACCGTGCAGGACGCCTATGGCGTCACCCATGCAGTCCAGACGACGGCGATCCAGGCGGACGGCAGATCCCACGACATGGTGGCGGGGCTCAGCGCAGCGGGCACCGCCTACCCGTTGCGGCTGGTCGGAATCTCGATTGGCTACACCATGCCGGCGTATCCGCAGACGGCTGCGCACGCCGGCCAGCTGGCTGTGCTGCACCTGGACGGTTTCTCTGTCAGCCAGAGCACGACCGGGCCGTTCTCCCGGCCCTTTGCCACCGGGCAGGCGATCGCGGCGTGGCGGGCCCAGACGGCTGATCCCGGGCTCGCCTTCGTGCTCTCGGGGCTCGGCGGGGCAACCGACGGTGCGCTGAAGCCGGCCGTCACGCTCAGGACCACGAAGGGCGGAGCCGAGCAGATCACGTTCTCTCCGGGCAACGGGCCGCTGCTGACGGGGCCGCCGCCGGGCACGAGTCCCACGCCTCAGCCAGGTGAGGCCGACGTGGATATTGCCATCCCGCCGGCCCGCGTTCCTGTCCCGGTTATCGCGACGTCCGAGTACGCGACGACCAACAACCTGCGCCGCGGATCGGTGTTCGCCGTGACGATCGCCGGTCAGCAGGTCTCCTGCACGCTGGTAGCGACTGTCGCGGCGTTCCCCGGTGGCGGCGTGATCGTGGCGGATCAGGCTGCTGTGCAAGACGCGCTCGTGAACCTGGGCGTGGGTGGCGCGCTGCCAGTGACGGAGTGGTGGCTGGCCACGGCGACAGGCGCGGCTCCGGCGGGCCTGCCGCATGGGTGGCCGGTCAGCGACGCGGGCGCTGTCGCGAGCCGGCTGGAGAGCGATCCGCTATCGGCAGCGCCTGTTCATGCGTTCGTGGCGGTGGCGCTCGCCGTCGCGCTACTCGCGGCGCTCGGCTTCTGTGTCAGCGTCGCCGCTAGCGCGCGGGAACGCCGTACGCAACGCGCGCTACTCGGCGCGCTCGGAGTGCCCGCGTCGACCCAGGCCCGCTTGTTCTGCCTGGAAGAAGCCCTGATCAGCATCCCTGCGGCGGCGGTCGGGCTCGCGATCGGCGTCATACTCGCGCGAGTAATGGTGGCGCCTCTCACCGTCACGGCCACCGGTGCGGTGCCAGTACCGCCGGTCCTGGTTGTGCTGCCATACGACTGGATCCTGCCGCTGACCGCAGCGCTCGCCGTAGTGCCTGTCCTGGCGGCTGCGGTGAGCGCGCTGCGGCAGCCCGACGCGGCGGCAGAACTTCGCGCAGCGGAGGCGATCGCATGATGCGACGGGCTGGCGCCCGGTGGCGTTCGCTGACCGGATCGGCGTCGACCGCCGCCGTGGCGCTCGGAATCCTGATCTTCCTGTGCACCCTGCTCGCCGTCGTCGGTCCGCGGGCGACAGCGCAGCTGCGCACCAGCGCTTTCCGGCAGTTCATCGCGACAGCGCCGGCCGTGGACAAGGGCGTCATGGCGACCATCTCCGACACCGCGCTGGGCGCCAGCAATCCGCTGGGACTGACATCCGGCCAGATCGAAAGCGCCAAGGCCCAGCTCAGGAGAAACCTGCGGGCACTTCCGCTGGCACCAGCAGCTGCCGACTGGGGCAGCCTGACCACCCCTCTGCTGGCCGTGACCGGCTACGCCCCCTCGGCAATGGCTGTGCTACCGCCAAAGCTGGAGCTGAGCTACCGCGACGCGCTGGCGCGCAATGTCCGGCTCGTGGCCGGCCGGCTGCCGGCTGGCACTGCACGCACCGGGTCCACGGTCATTCTGCAAGCCGCCGTCAGCGAGGCGACAGCGCGCCGGTTCGGGCTGCGGGTGGGCTCGCAGCTTTCCCTGCCGGGCACGAGCCTCGTGGTCGCCGTGACAGCAATCGTCCAGCCACGTGATGGCGCCGCGCCGTTCTGGAGTGTCGACCCGCTCCTGGCGGCACCTGAGCTGCAGAACCCGCTGGGTCCCGCCCCCTCGTTCTGGATTGGCGGCCTTTTCATCCCGGCGAGCGCGGTCATCGCCCTGCAGAGCCGGGTCAACGTCGGCCAGGCGCAGGTGACCTGGATGTTCCCGCTGGCCATCGGCAAGCTCACGGCAGCGCAGGCAACGCGACTGCAGTCGACTCTGGCCGGGGCCCTCGCGACCGCTGGCGGCGTCACCGAAGGACGGACCAGCCAGGGAAGCGTGCCGATCCCGGTGCAGGTCACGCTGAGTTCCGGGGCTGGCCAGCTCATCGCCGAGTTCGGGGCCGAGGCCGCCTCCGTCGCGAGCGTCCTCGACTTGCTGTCGGTCAGCCTGGCGGTGCTAGCCGCGGTGGTCGTGCTGCTGGCTGGCTGGCTGCTGACCGAGCAGCGGCGAGGGGAGTTCGCCATGCTGCGGGCCCGCGGCGCGTCCCGGCGGCAGCTCGCAATCGCCGTCCTGGGCAGCACGGCCGTGACAGCGGTGCCGGGCGCGGCGGCCGGCGCGGCTCTGGCGGTGGCGCTGACACCCGCCAGCCCGGTCGCGCTGAGCTGGTGGCTGGCCGGGCCCGTGGTGCTGGCGGCGCTGGCAGGGCCGGTGCTCCTCACCGTCAGAATCCATCGCGGGTACGCCGCGCCCGCCCGGGCGGATCAGCCGATCGGGCGACTGTCCTCGGCCCGTCGCTGGGTCGTGGAGGCCGCGCTGGTGCTCGGCGCCGCCGGTGGGCTCCTCGTCCTGCGCTACCAGGGCTCGGGCGGACCGGAAGACTTCTACACCAGCGCCGCGCCGGCGTTGCTCGCGATCGGCGTGGCGGTGGTGGTGGTCAGGCTGTATCCGCTCGCGGTGCGTGGCGTGCTCAGGCTGACGGAGCAGCGCGCGAGCGCTGCCGCGTTCCTGGGTCTGGCAAGAGCGGGGCGGGCGTCGGGCAGCGCGGCGCTGCCTGCCTTCGCCCTGGTGCTGGCGCTGGCCCTGGCGTCCTTCGCGGGCATGGTGCGCGGTGCCGTGCTCAGCGGCGAGGTCAGCTCGTCCTGGCAGCAGGCGGGGGCTGACGCAGTGATCAGCGAGCCTGTTCCGGTCAGCGCGGCATTGCAGCGCGCCGTCGCGAAGGTGCCGGGCGTTGAGCACGTCGCGGCGGCGGGCGTTGCGACGGCGGACACCACCGGCGGCCAGCAGTTCACTGTCATCGTGGTCGACCCCCGGCAGTACGGGGCGGTCCTGGCGGGCACTCCGCTGCCGCAGCCGCCAGCCGCATTCACCGCTGCCGTCGGGAGCGCTGCGGTGCCGGCGCTGGCCGCTCCCGGCCTCGTGGCACTGGTCGGCAAGGGCCCGGTCGACGTGATCGGCTCATCTCGCACCATCCGGGTGCGGGTGGTAGGGCGCGCGGCCAGCATGTCCGCGCTCGCCGGGCAGTCAAGCAACTACCTGCTGCTGCCTCGGCAGGCGTTCGGCGACGCGGCGCCGGATCCGAGCATTCTCCTCATCGGTGGCACGGGCCTGGACCGGGCGGCGCTGTCGGCGGCGGTGGCCCGGTACGGCCGGGGGGCGACAGTGGTCTTCCGGTCGGCGCTGCTGGCGGGTCTGCAGGATGCGCCGCTGGAGCACGGGGCGTATCTGGCGCTGGCGCTGGGTGGCGCGGCGGCGGTGGCGTGCGGGCTGGTGGTGCTGCTGCTGAGCTTGCTGCTGACGGCGCCATCGCGCCAGCTGACGCTGGCGCGGATGAACACGATGGGGTTGTCGGCAGGGCAGGGACGGGTGATCGCGGTGCTGGAGGCGCTGCCGCAGTTGCTGGCGGTCGTGGCTGGCGGTGCGGCGACAGCGGCGGTGCTGGGTCCGTTGCTCGGCCCGGCGCTGAGCCTGTCGGTATTCACCGGGTCGGCCGGTAGTGTTCCGGTGCGAATCGAGCCGGTTTGGCTGGTGGTGGCTGCAGCCTGCATGCTGGTCCTGGCGATCGTCACCCTGGCTGGCCAGACGGCGGTGACCAGCCACAACGCAGCCCGTTCCGTACGAATACAGGGGTGAGGCAGACGTGAGGATAGGCGCATGACAGAGCGCGCGGATACAGGAATCGCGTCGGCGGCCGGCATCGCGGAACTGGGTGCCGAGGCGCGGCACGCGCACTCGGGCTACGGCGAGGGCGCGCTGGTGGTGTGCGACCAGGTCGTGCGGATCTACACCGGGGAGGGCATCGAGGTGCAGGCGCTGCAAGGCCTCGATCTGCTCATCGAGCAGGGCGAGCTGGTCGCCATGGTCGGCGCCTCGGGCAGCGGCAAGTCCACGCTGATGAACATCCTGGCCGGGCTCGACACGCCGACAGCGGGCCGGGTCCGGGTGGCCGGTCACGACCTGGGCGCGCTGACCGCGCGGGAGCGCCTCGGGTACCGGCGGTCTCAGGTGGGCTTCGTCTGGCAGCAGGCCTCACGGAACCTGCTGCCGTACCTCACCGCCCGGCAGAACGTCGCGACGCCGATGCGGCTGGGCCGGGTCGGTCGGCGCGAACGGGCCCGGCGGTCAATCGAGCTGCTGGAGGTGCTCGGCGTGGCGCACTGCGCGGACCGGACCCCGTCGCGGATGTCGGGCGGCGAGCAGCAGCGGACGGCGATCGCGACTGCGCTGGCCAACAAGCCGCGGCTGCTGCTGGCCGATGAGCCGACGGGGGAGCTGGATAGCCAGACAGCTCAGGAGGTGTTCGCCGCGCTGCAGACGGCGAACACCGAGCTCGGCGCTACCGTACTCGTCGTAACGCACGATCCGGCCGTGTCGGCGCAGGTCCGGCGCACGGTAGCGATCAGGGACGGCCGCACGTCCAGCGAGACGCTGCGCCATGACGCCGCGGACGAGCTGGGCAACACGGTCCGGCACGCGGTCGAGTACGCGGTGCTCGACCGGGCCGGACGGGTGCAGCTGCCGCGCGAGATGGTCGAGGAGCACCGGATGCGCGACCGGGTCCGGCTGGAATCGGAGGCCGACCACATCGGCGTGTGGCCCGACCGGCCGAATGGGCAGGACCGGCCGGACGGGCAAGACCGATGACCGGGCCGGCGGTGGCCACGGACGCAGAGCTGGCGGGCGGCGGCGCGTCGGTGCTGGTGGAAGCGCGCGACATCACCCGCACCTTCGGTCACGGCGAGACAGCCGTGCAGGCGCTCCGCGGCGCGTCGTTCACCATCAGGCAGGGGCAGCTTGTCGTGCTGCGGGGCCGGTCCGGCTCGGGCAAGACCACGCTGCTCAACATCGTGGGCGGGCTGGACGTCCCCACCAGCGGCTCGGTTCACGTCGGCGGGCGGAACGTGTCAGCCATGCCGGCGCGCGAGCGCACGATGCTGCGCCGCAGCACGATCTCGTTCATCTTCCAGTCGTTCGGCCTGATCCCGATGCTCACCGCTGCGGAGAACGTGGGCATTCCGCTGCGGATAGCGAGGACACCACGGGCCGACCGCGAGGAGCGGGTCCGGTTGCTGCTCAGCGTGGTGGGCCTCGACCGGCACGTCAACCAGCGGCCGGGTGAGCTGTCTGGCGGGCAGCAGCAGCGGGTGGCGATCGCCAGGGCGCTGGCCGTTCAGCCGGAGCTGCTGATCGCCGACGAGCCGACCGGGCAGCTGGACTCCGAGACCGGCCGGCAGATCATGCGGCTGCTGCGGACGGTGGTCACGGGGGAGGGGATCACCGCGCTGGTGGCGACGCACGACCCGGCCCTGCTCGACCTTGCTGACGAGGTGCTCTCCCTCGATGACGGCCGGCTGACGCCGAGCTAGCTGTTCGCTCGTCAGCGGGGCTGGGCGGCGGAGAGCAGCTCGCGCGCGATGATGAGCTTCTGGATCTCGCTCGTGCCCTCATAGAGCCGGTAGAGCCGGCAGTCGCGGTACATGCGCTCGACGACCGTCGAGCTCATGTAGCCGAGCCCGCCGTGGATCTGAACGCCGCGGTCGGCGACCCGTGACACCATTTCGCTGCAGTAGAGCTTGGCTGACGACGGCCCGGCGGCGATGTCCGTGCCATCGTCGTAGCGCTCCGCCGCGGTCAGCACGAGGCTGCGGCCGGCCGCCAGCTCGGCGTAGGACTCGGCCAGCATGGCCTGCACGAGCTGGTAGTCGCCGATGGGCCGCCCGCCCTGCCTGCTCACCGCGGCGTGCTGCACGGACTCGTCCAGCACCCGCTGCGCGGTGCCCACGCACATACCCGAGATGTGCAGCCGGCCGCGGGCGAGCACTGTCATCGCGCTGCGGTAGCCGCGGCCTTCCTCGCCGATCAGCCGGCTGCCCGGCACGCGCACGTCATCGAAGTGCACCTCGGCAGTCCACGCACCGCGCTGGCCCATCTTGTGGTCGCGCGGGCCCACGGTGAGGCCGGGGCTGGCGGCGTCGACGGCGAATACGGAGATGCCCCTCCCGGCTTGCGCCGCCGGGTCGGTGCGGGCGAAGACGACGAACAGTCCCGCCAGCGGGGCGTTGGTGATGAACCGCTTGCTGCCGGTCAGCACCCAGTCGGTGCCGTCGCGCCGTGCGGTGGTCTTGAGGCCGGCCGGGCTCGAGCCGGCTTCCGACTCCGTCAGGGCGAACGACGCGATCAGCTCGCCGGACGCCAGGCGCGGCAGGAACTCCTGCTGCTGCCCCGGCGCGCCGAACTTTGCGATGACCTGGCCTGCGATGCCGTTGTTCGTGCCGAACAGCGATCGCCAGGCCGGAGTCGTGTAGCCGAACTCGAACGCCAGCCGCACGTCCTGCGACATGGTCACGCCGGCGCCGCCGTACTCCTCGGGCAGCGCATAGCCGAACAGCCCGAGTTCGGCTGTCGCCGTGCGCAGGTCGACCGGAATGGCGTCGGACGCCTCGATCTCGTCCTCACGCGGGATCACCCGTTCACGGACGAACTGCCGTACCGCGCCGAGCACCTGATCGAACGAGGCCTCGTCCACGCAATCCTCCCGCTGGTCGCCGGCTGCACCATGCTGCCACTCACCGTGGGGCGCGGCCGGCTGGGGCGCTTGTCGCGCCATGGGTGCCTCGCTGCTACCCCTATCGGGGTAGCAATCGGCCACCCATCAAGATCATGTACCAGGTGGCGGTCAATACTTGGGGCCGACGAACTCGTCCAGCCTGGCCACAGCCTCGCGCCGCGCCACGGAGATCGTGTTCGGCTTGGAGTGCCGCCAGTTCACGCCGAGCTTGTCGAGCGTCTCGCCGCACAGCGCGCGAATATCCGACGACTGGTTGACGAAGAGGTAGCGGGGATAGGCGTACCAGCGGTCGCCGCTCGGGAAACTCCGCCTTACCCGGTTCAGCCCCCGGTAGCCATCGGAGTGGAACAAGCCACGCGCAAACTGACCGGGGAATGCATCGACAATGGCTTGCTGCCAGGGCTCAAGCACTATCCGGCGCTCGTGCTTTCGGCCGGGGCCATGCTGCGGGAATAGGCACGACCAGTGCTTGGAACAGCTGTCAACTGACGTGCATCCTTGCTGTCGCCTGCGGAAGACGCTTGAGGTCGGCATCACTGTTGACATTGCAACCTGGGCGGCCTCGATGAGGCCAGGCCAGTCGTTGCAACATGCGATTTGGAGTGCGTAGACGCCTTTCCGACTCCTAGCGAGACAGCCATCGCCGAGGTACAGGCCGAGCAGGTAGGCGTACGCTGCTCCATTCAGCGGCTCGCCATCGCAACGCGGGCAGCGGCTCACTCGGTGGCGGTTCGCCGGATTGCGCCGAGTGCCGCTGCGCCAGTGACGGATCGCCCCTGTTGAGACACCGCAAATTTGCGCGTTCTCGCGATCAAAAACGCCACGAGAGGACAGCGTTAATGCGATCACAACAGTCTGATTTGGATACATAAAGCCATTATCGCTACTGGCTCTGACAATTCAGGAGCTGTTGATCGTCTAGTGCCGAGAGCGGGATTCGAACCCGCACGCCCTTTCGGACAGATGCTTTTGAGACATCCGCGTCAACCAATTGCGCCATCTCGGCATGATATTCACTTTTCATTCATATCGGACGAGCTCATTCTGCTGACGCGGCCAGCCGGGCTGCTGCCGGGCACCGCGCCTGCCAGGTAGGCGCTCAACGTTAATGTACCGGGGTTTAGGTACGCTTCGCTCGTGACCAAGACGCCCTTTAATGTCGTGATAGCTGAGGACGAGGCGCTGATCAGGCTTGATCTGCGCGAGATGCTCGAGGAGGAAGGCTACGTCGTAGCCGGCGAGGCTGGTGACGGCGAGGCCGCCGTCAAGCTGGCCGAGGAGCTACGTCCCGACCTCGTCATCATGGACGTCAAGATGCCCGGCCTGGACGGCATCTCCGCCGCCGAGAGCATCACCGGGAAGCAGATCGCGCCGGTCATCATCCTCACTGCGTTCTCCCAGCGTGACCTCGTGCAGCGGGCCAGCGAGGCGGGAGCGATGGCCTACCTGATCAAGCCGTTCACCAAGGCCGACCTGGTCCCCGCGATCGAGGTTGCGGCGAGCCGGTTCGCCGAGATCGCCGCGCTCAACACCGAGGCTGCGAACCTGCGCGAGCGCCTTGAGGTGCGCAAGCTGCTCGACCGCGCCAAGGGTGCACTGCAGGACGGCCGAGGCATGACCGAGGCGCAGGCGTTCCGGTGGATCCAGAAGACGTCTATGGACCGGCGCCAGACGATGCGCGCGGTGGCCGAGCAGGTGCTCGCCGAGGCCGAGGCCGCGAACACCCCGGACGACGCGCAGGGTCAGCCTGAGACCGGCGCACCCGAGGCGTAGCCCGGCGACTGACCGACCCAGACGCGGCTACCTTATAGCCCCTCCGCGGCGCGGGCGGGGCGATCGGGCCGGAGCGCGGTTGCGCCGGGTGGCAGCCGGGGAACTCGCCGACGCGTTGAGGCGATGGAATGGCGCGGTGAAGTGACGCTTAACCCGGCTGCGGCTACCAGCACGTCATTCTGCCTGCCGTTTCCAGTAATCCAGAGCTTTGCGCGCGGCCTGGGTGGAGGGGTGCTCTGGCCCGAACATCCGCTCAGAGTCGCGCAGCAAGGCGGCAAGCTGGTCCCGCGCGGCCGCCGGATCCCCGGCCCGCCCGGTGTGGGTGGCGAGGCGGAGCCTTGTCCTCAAGGTATCCGGGTAGTCCTGGCCGAGTGCCCGCTGCTCGTCGGCCAGCACCACGGCGAGCTGGTCCCGCGCCGCCGCCGGATCCCCTGCAAGCCCCGTGTAGTGGGCCAGCTCGGCCCGGGTGGCCAGAACGTACCGGCCTTGCGCGCCGGGCGCCCACTTCACGTCGAGCAGGAGGGCGGCGAGTTGGTCCCGCGCGGCGGCCGGATCCCCGGCGATCCCGGTCCAATGAGCTAGCTCGAACCGCGTAGCCAGGGTGGATTCATGGTCCCCGCCGAGCGACCGCCTTGCGTCAGGCAGGAGGGCGGCGCACTGGTCCCGCGCGTCGGCCGGATCCCCGGCCTGCCCGGTGAACATGGCGAGATGAAGCCGGCTATTGATACTGCTTAGGTTGTCGGCGCCGAGCACCCGCTCCAGGTCAGGCAGCAGGGCTGCGCACTGGTCTCGCGCGGCGGCCGGATCGCCGGTCAGCGCGGTGAGCATGGCGAGCTTGAGCCTGGCCGCCAGGATGTCCGGGTGGTCCGGGCCGAGCACTCGCTGCCTTTGGGGCAGCACCGCCGCCAGCCGATCCCGCGCCCGAGCCGCATCTACTGGCGCTCCGTGTGCGGGGCCAGCGGCACCGAGACCCGAGGTCGCTTCACTGTTACCAGCTCGCCTGGACAGACCCCGCATGAGCAAAGCCTGGCATTCCGGCAAGGCTCAGGCAACGCCGTCGGCAAGCCGACGGGGGCCGGCCATAGACCCCCGTCGTGGCCGGCACCCGTCGCTTGCAGCCGCCGAAAGCCGGAAGCGGTCGACGGTTAGCCGAGCCAGCGGACCTTTGGTGCCATGTCAGCCTTCCCCGGGCTGGCACGTTCTCTACTCGGTCCCCTCGCTCTCTGCCCACCAACGTTAGCGATGCGTGGCGGCGGCGCGCAAAGACACAGCGAATCCACCGCAGGAATGACGGAAACATCACCGCCAGGCAACATTAGCCGCCGATGTGACGTGCCCGTTCTGACCGTTTCGCTCCGTTGGGAGGCTGCCGCGCCAACGGCAGTTCCGGCGGTTAGTTCGGCCGGTCGGACCTCAGGCCGGTCCCTGCCCGCCCGGTACGGCGTCGCGGTGCAGGCAGCTGAGCCTGGCCGTGCACACCCGCCGGCCCGCGTCGTCGGAGATCGTGATGTCGAACGTGGACATCGTCCGGCCGCTGTGAGCCAGCGTCGCCTCGCCGGTAACGAGTCCGGACCTGACAGCCCGGTGATGCGTCGCGTTGATCTCGATGCCGACGGTAACCCGGCCCGGACCGGCCTGCAGAGCCGAGCCGAGCGAGCCCAGTGTCTCGGCCAGCACGCACGACGCGCCGCCGTGCAGCAGGCCGTACGGCTGAGTGTTGCCCTCAACCGGCATGGTGCCGACAATCCGCTCAGGCGACGCTGCCACGATCCTGATGCCCATCCGGCCCGGCAGCGACCTCTCCCCGAGGTCGTTGAACATCTCGATGATCTGCCGCTCGCGGTCGGCCGAATCCGGTGCCACTGATTCCACGTACCCTGCCTGAAGATCTTGATGGTTGGCTGGGAGCCAGCGTAGGCAGCCGCCAGCCGAGCTGAGCACCCGACCGCCAAGCCGGCTGGGACACCGGCATCAACGCCTGCCCGCTGTCGGACCCGCGCACTAAACTTCCGTTGTGGCAACGACGGACGGTCCGGTCAGGGAAAACACCGCGGGCCAGGACGAAGCTCGGGGAGGCGGCGAGCAGGCCCAGGCCCAGGCCCAGGGCCACCGTCAGCGGCTGCTGCTCCTGGACGGGCACTCGCTGGCCTACCGCGCGTTCTTCGCCCTCCCCCCGGAGAACTTCGCGACCACGACGGGACAGCCGACCAACGCCGTCTACGGCTTCACCTCGATGCTCATCAACGTGCTCAGGGACGAGCAGCCGACGCACGTCGCCGTGGCGTTCGACCGCGGCGAGCCGACCTTCCGGCACGAGCAGTACGTCGAGTACAAGGCCACCAGGAAGGAGACCCCGGCCGACTTCCGCAGCCAGCTGAGCCTGATTTTCGAGGTGCTCGACGTGCTCGGCATCCAGCGGCTGTCGGTGCCCGGCTACGAGGCCGACGACCTGATCGCCACGCTGGCGACGCAGG
>Ga0123355_10010841_pt1 | contig 14016 bp, 20 predicted proteins | sample TergutEmb28metaG_3_FD_89872 | JGI IMG/M metagenome (GOLD analysis project Ga0123355, IMG submission 89872) | Embiratermes neotenicus P1 segment gut microbial communities from Petit-Saut dam, French Guiana - Emb289 P1 | ecosystem: Host-associated > Arthropoda: Insects > Digestive system > Gut ... | reverse complement strand
TAAGCCAGCCGGTTAAAGCTAAGTACCTGCACCCGGGTAACCGCATCCCGCCCGGTAAGGATAAGCCGCTCCGACTGCAAAGAGAACTGCTCCGGCACAAGATAATACAATGGCCGCGCCCCGGTTAGTTCGGCCTCAATTTCCTTTAGGCAAAAAGTAGTTTTACCAGAGCCGGGCGGCCCAAGAATAAACTGCAAAGACATAGTAATCACCATTCCAAATCCCGTGGTACAAATCTTACAATATTGTAACACATCTATACAAAAGCATATAAATGGTATAAGCTACTGGGCAGAAAGGTTTTGTCTAACCTCTGCCCATCTACTCCCCTACGAAATAGACTTTTTGCATACCAAGACGTATTTATAAGCAAGATAAAGAGAAAACGAATGGAGGAGACTCAAATGAATGAAAAAATGCGCGTACTAGACCTGCTGGATGCTGGTAAAATCAACGGCAGTGAAGCTGAAGCATTGCTGAAAGCCCTAGGCAAAAGCCAAGGTGTCCTGCGCAATGAAACCCGCGAAAACATGGAAGAAAGACTGCAACGCTTTGCCCAAGACTGCGGCAAGCTTGCCAAAGAAGTAGGTGTCAAGGTACATGAAATCTACAAAGGCGTAGAGCCAAAAATCAAAAAAGCCACACAAACCGCATTAGAAAAAGCCGCCTGCGTACTTGAAGATGTAGCATGTTCTATTAGCGAATCTTTGGAAAAAGCAGAGCAATGCTGCGAAGAAGAAGGATGCTGCCCGGAAGCAGAAAGCTGCTGTGATGAAGAAGCCGCACAAAGCTGCTGTGGCGAAGAAGAGCCGCCACGGTATAACTAAGCCCCCCAACCCTCAATATAAAACGCCCCCGGTTATCAGTTTTTGATGCCGGGGGTGTTTTAATTGTAGGGGTTAGAGGGGTAGAGGTTAGAAGTTGGATAAAACCGATGATTCTGCTCGCTATTTTGGGTTGGGTTGGGTATAATCTTGATAATTATTATGATTGGAGGAGTTTTTGTGAATTTGGCAAAGGTCTCTCATGGTGGGCAAATAACTGTACCTGTAGAAATTCGTCAAGCATTGAAAATCAAGGGCGGAGATAAAATTGTTTTTTTTCGAAAAGATAATGGTGAAATTGTAGTAAATAACACATCTCTTGTGGCTATACAGGACGCACAAAATGCGGTTGCTGGTAGCGAATATTCTGAAGATGAGGTTCTTGCAGATATCATGGATTTGCGTTATGGAGACAAGCGGACATAAGAATTATGATTGATTCAAATGTAATCGTGTCGGCGGTTTATAACCCAAAATCTAAGCCCGCACGGGTGATTCATCATGTTTGTGAGAATTATAAACTTGTATTATGCGATTACATAGTTGCGGAATGCTATGGGGTCATATCGAAAAAATTTCCGCATCACACTCCTGCTTTTGATAGATTGCTGGAGTCATTAGGGTATGAACTAGTCGCAACACCAAGAGGGGGAGTATCTATGTCTGACCCCAAGGATGCCCCTATTCTGAACGCAGCAATTATTGCCGATGTTGATATAGTGGTTAGCGGAGATAAGCATTTTTTATCTCTTGGGATAGAGCAGCCAAAGGTGCTGACCCCAGCACAGTATTTAGCAGATGAGGGGTTATTATTTATGGCTAATGCTTTAACAGGACAGGAAGCGAAAATTGAAAAAAGAGTCTGCCAAGTGTGTGGTAGTTTTGCCGTGGATGGTATGACTCTTGATGAAGAGCAAAAGGATAGATTGAGAAGATTGGGGCGTGGTGAAATTACTCTTGATGAAGCGAAGCTAGAAATAATTGAGAAGTACCATGCATAAGGGTTAATTGAAGCTTTAACTTGCTTAGAAAGGTGGATTTTGTAATGGGTGATAATATTTATGACAAAGGAACGGGTAATGATAAGAAATATGTTATCGGTTCTATTCGGGTTGATGGAATCATGCCGACAGATGACTTTTTGGAGTTTGCAGAAAAAGAAAAGTATGGACTTGTAACCGATGAAGATGTAATAAAAATAAACCCAAGAGGGTATACGGCAATACCAAACAAGTAAAGGGGTATAACTTTATGACTCGTAAAACAAATGAGCAAGCTTGGAGCTTTGCAGTTGGTATTGTGCAAACAGAGGGTATTAAGCCGTCAGAGTTTATGTTAAGTCTTATTGAGAAAGAAAAGCGAGGGGAAATCAAACGTTCCGACATAAGGCAAATACTAATAAAACACTATACCGCCGTAGCAAATAAGGGGGCATAATTATGTCAATTATTTTTCATGACCCCTATAAATATCCTGATAGTCCAGTATTAAAAAATAAATTTGGGATAAAGGATGAAGAAACGCTTGCCAAAGTTGAAGCTGACATAGCATGTAATGTTATTCGTGATATATCTACTACTCCTATCAGTGGTAAATTTGACTTTGAACATCTCTGCAAATTTCATGAACGTATTTTTGACGATGTTTATGAATGGGCAGGAGAATCAAGGACTATTGCTATTGAGAAGCATGAAAAGGCATTGGGCGGTTTGTCCGTTGAATACGCACAGCCTAAAAATATAGAAAGTGAAGCATCTGGTGTCTTGGGTAGGATGAATAACGTAAAATGGGATACCCTTAACCCAGAGGAAAAAGCAAAACAGTTCTCTGACCATATGGCTGAGCTTTGGAAAGTGCATCCGTTTAGGGACGGGAATACTAGAGCAACTATCACATTTATGTGTCAGTTTGCAGAAACTAAGGGGATTGCGCTTGACAATGCTTTATTTGAAAATAACGCCGCATATATGAGGAATGCTCTAGTTGCGGCTAGTGCTGTGTATAGTGATGTTGATCTGAGAAAACCAGAATATCTTTATACGATTATAAAGGACAGTATGGAACGTGGCGCAAATATTCAAGAGCAGCAGAATGACAACCAGACAGATAGAGCACCTCGAGGCAATCATAGTTCGATGGCAGATTGGAAACGTGATATTTCTGCGATGAAGGATAAAGACAAGGCCAGAGACAAAGGAATTGATGCTAAAAAAGCTTTTGATGTAGGACACAATGTAAAAAGTAAGGACAATAGATGAAAATATGGAGTTCACGGTTAGATTATTCGATAAATTTAAAGTTACGTTGTAGAAAGGGTGTAGTTTATAATGGCTGCTATAACAAGTAATAACTATTTAACCGATTGGGCATGGATTAGAGATATTGTCGGTGGCCAGAATTTAATACTAAGGGCCGAAACAGCGTTGCTATATCTGCAATTATTTAATGGCTACCTCAATGAAGATAGGATTAACGTATATGCGAGGGAAAGAGGGCAGTATGCTAATATAGCTTATTATGTTGTAGATAGATTTGATGGCATTGACTATTTCCTAGATGGTAATGTAATGTGTTCTTCGTTTAATCAAGCAATTAATGATATGCTTGCTGATTTTGATACAGCGGATGAAGAAGCCCTGGCGCAAGCTTTAAGTAACTATTACCACTCAAATAATGAGAGCTTTGCGGGGCTTTTTATAAGACCTGAAAACTCAGCAAACTTTGAATATATGAGAAATTGGGCTATCGAATATTATAATGAGTCGTAAAAGGTATCTTTTTAATTAGCCGCATGGGGGTGGCATTTTGACAACAGATAGAGAGCAGTTAATGTATAATATTATGGGTAAAATCTCATCTTCGGATGCACCTATTGTTTTTAAGGGTGCAATGATAACGCAGTTGATTTTATCTGAACACGGCTTTGACAGGACGGCGAGAACAACAAAAGATGTGGATTCTCACTGGGTCGGTACCCCGCCGTCTATGGATAATTTAGTTGATTCTATAAATGATTCTCTTGGTGAATTAAGTGATGTATGTGTGGCAAGAGGTATTAGGCCATATAGTGATGAGAAATCTGCGGGAATAAGTATTGTAGACAAGGCCACTGACAAACAACTGTTTTCTATGGATATTTCCGTAAAGCCTGTTGTTGATAGCCGGACATATTACGTAGGCGATATTGGAATTAAGGGAGTGCTGCCGGATGAAGTTCTGGCAGATAAAATATCGGTTATGTCCAGGGATCGTATCTTTAGAAGAATGAAGGACATGGTAGATGTTTATGCTCTATCCCATTGTGTTGATGTTCAAACAAAGGCAATTTTTGATGTTTGTGACGCCAAAGGCAAGAACAATGAGATAGGGCAATTTGATGCGCTTTACAATCGTAAACCAGAAATAGAACATGCTTATAATAAGTTAAAAGGAGTATCAGGCAAGCCCGATTTTGAAGTTATCCATTCGTACATGGAAAAATTCGTCCAGCCATTTGCAGAAAAAGACCCTGTAAATAAAGTTTGGAACAGTGATACGCAGGGATGGGTGCAAGATACACGGGATTTATCGCAGCCAAAGGATAATGTGGTTGTAGCTACTGCCAAAAATGATGAACAGTCACCGAAGAGTAAACAATTTTCAATGGCGGATTGGAAGAGTGGTATCTCTGCGATGAAAGATAATGATAAGGCCGGTGACAAAGGCGGCGATGTTAATAAAAGTATTGATATCGGGCGTAATATTAAAGGCAAAGAAAATAGGTGATAATTTGTCCTCACGGTGAGGATATTCAATAGCACATGCAAAGGAGACATGATCATGAGTGAAGCATATTTAACAGCAAGTGAACTTTATGAACTCGACAAAGTAAGCGACTCTGGACTTGCAGAGCATCTTAAAAAACTGCCGTTTGAAAAGCGTGAACTGGCATCTCATGTGTACTCAAAAAATAGAGCCTTGAGGGTAATGGATGTACGAGTTAGTAATAAAGACGCAGGTATTAAGAGGCTTATAGGCATACTTGAAAAGAATGGGATAAACCATGTCTGATGATAAAACATTTACTCTCTTTGCTGGGGTAAATGGTGCAGGAAAATCGACATTCTACAGTCAACTATCCGATAAAAACAATTTTGGTATACGGATAAATGCCGATGAAATTTTGAAGTCGCAATTTAAATCTGACGGAGCATGGAAAAGCCCGGACGCTCAAATTGCTGCTGGTCGTACAGCGGTTAAAATGATTCGTGAATGTGTAAATGGCAATAATTCGTTTAACCAAGAAACAACTCTTACAGGCAGAACCATCATATCCAACATGGAGAAGGCAAAAGCTAATGGTTTTAAAATTAATTTGTTTTATGTTGGATTGGAAAGCGCACAGAAATCCATAGATAGAGTAGCTGCAAGGGTTGAAGAAGGCTTGAAACATAACTAGGGCCTATGCAAACATATAACTCATCATTAGATTAGATGGCCGTCTTACTAAGCTGCCATGTAACCCCATATCTATCCGTAACCATACAATAAAGCTCGCTAAAAAACGTTTCCCCAAGCTCCATTAGCACAGTTCCCCCATCACTTAGGGCAGCATAAAGCCTTTTAATTTCAGCTTCATCCCCGGTACCAAGGGTAAGGGCGATATTTGTCCCTTTTACATAGTTATCCCCAGGCGGGCAATCGGAAAACATCATATTGCTGCCAAACACCGGCAGGCTTGCATAAAGCACCCTGTCCCCGCCCTCACCTGATGGCGCAAACCCTGCTTCCCCGTAGGTCATAATATTTGTGGGCATATCCAGCTTAAACACCCCGGCATAAAACTCCAAAGCCTTTAGGCAATCCCCGTCAAAGTTTAAAAACACATCAAATGACATATATGTCACTCCTCTCTTAGCTCTTAGCCAATTCTAGCACTTTCTGATATACTTGCAACAAGGAAAGACAATATAGGCGTTTCGTTTTGAAATGGGCTGAAGCAAGCTTGGAAATGCTGGCAGTTGGTCATTTCCAAGCGCAGCCTGAAGCCCACTTTCAATCGAAACCGCCATACATGCGCCCACATGGCGCAAAAAGGAGTGAAATATGAAAAGAATCATTAACAAAACCTTGGCATTATTGCTCGCGCTGGTATTAACAACAGGGATACTAGCCCCCGCAGCCCTTCATGCCAACACCCCATCATTAAGGGACCTGCACCCACTAAGCCAAGAAGAACTTATGGAATGGGCAGCATTGATAGAAGAAATTGCTGTCTACTTCGGTTTTGAGCTAATTACCCTAACCCCAGAAGCAAGGGAAATAGCCCTATCCGACTTCGAGTACCTATTTAACATGGTGATGCAATCCGCCCCAACCCAAAACATAGCGGAGCGGCTGACCGGCACCCCCATGGAAGTCCATTTCGCCACATTTCATCAACTAATCTATAACAACATACCCATCATATCTGACACGGCTATTTTTATGGGAGAAAGATGGGAAAACATCCCTGACGAACCCCTGTACATTGCGGCGGACTATCTATTCTCTATTTTGGTTGGGCTTGCCTTTTCCATTGATTTTATTGGGCATATGAGCCCCCAGCCGGGCCCCCATTTAGAGGAGGTATTTTTTGGCGCGGCCTACATCGTTAATGTATGGTCCGACTTTATAGAAAACACACCATGGGGCATCTTTTTTAGGCTGCATTACGAAATATTTAACACCCCCTCGGTACTATGGTTCTATGATATAGACCCGGCGCAATTTGACTTTGGCACCCCCTTAGATGAAGTACTTGGCAGCTTTGACCCGGACAATATTGTAACCAGGGTTATAGAACCTGGCCGCATTGCCTATATTTCCGTTGCCAGCTTTATGAACAATATCTTATTTGATGGCGAGACCCTTTTCCCCTTTTACCGGGAAATACAGGATTTCGAGCATCTGATTATAGATTTGCGAGGAAACGGCGGCGGCTGGGCAAGCTCGTTTCCCGAAAACTTTTTAAGGATGCTGATAGATGAGGAAATCGGTTTTACCAATACCGAATTTTTCATTTACAGCAGCTATACATCAGGCTTTTATGTAGACCCCTCTTGCCCCCACGGAGGTATTTTGTACGGGATTTTCCCTGCTGCAGAGTTTGCGCAGGAGCGTGGGATGACCCTGTTTAACCAAGAGGATTTAGCACTGCTTGATTCTGTAGTTATATGGGAGGTGAGTTACCTTCCTGCTGATAATAATATACCTTTTGCCGGTGAGATATGGCTGCTGGTGGATGAGTGGTCGGCCTCTGCATCCGAAATGGCTGCACAGATAGCACTAAATACTGGGTTTGCCACCGTCGTGGGCCATCCCACTGCCGGTATTACCGGTGTGACCTATACCTTTGCCGCGCTGCCTAATACTGGTATTGTTTTTAGGGTTGATATCGGCTATACCGTAGACCCCCAGGGCCGCTCCTTTGAGGAGTTTGGTGTTGTGCCTGATGTAGTAATAAGAGACAATCAGGACGCGCTGGATGTTGTTTTAGACTTAATAGGCGAGGCACCGGAAGTACCCGAGACACCTGAAGTGCCCGAAACACCTGAAGTGCCTGAAACACCTGAAGCAGGCTTTTTTGATACGGTTACGCCCAGATATGTAGATGGAGTAGCCTTTGTGCCCGTTAGATATGTGGCAGACGCCCATGGCTGGAGCGTTGCATGGGACGGGCCTAATAATGCGGCGGTGCTTACCGATACCGATGGTTTGGTTTGGGTGCTGACTGTCTCTACAGATGGTATTTTTAATGCCGGAGGCAGGTTGTATATGCCCCTGGAGATGGCAGTTGAGATGTTTAGTTAGGTTGCTGTGGCCGCCCTTTCTAAAAGAATGGGCTAAAAAGCCGCCCCTGGGGGCGGCTTTTTTCTATGCCTACGGCTTGCTAATTTGTGCTTTCAGGTCGGCTATAATTTCGTCAAGTAAGGGGGCTTCGCCGGTTATTTCTTTCCGTGCAAGCACTAACAGTTTAAGCGTATCGGCTAGGTGTTTGTTAAATTGGTTGTCTGTCATGCCGTGTACTTGTGCCATGGTGTACCCTCCTTTCGTATGCTATTCAGTTTCAGCCTCGAGTTGCGACTTGAATTCCTCATAAGGCGGTAGTGTGATACCCTCTACACTTGCGGCTCTCACTACAAACCCGTATGCTTCTTTCATAGTTTTTGCACGGGCTATAGCTTCTGCAATCATGGTGAGTATGACTTTTGTTTCGTATGCCATGGTGCCCTCCTTCTGTAGCGGTTTCATTACTCCTTATCCCTCAAAGCCTCCAGCTCCAGCTTACGCATTGTTATAACCTTCTGCTGCACATCGCTTGGGGCCTCGTCGTACCGCTCAAACCCCATTGTAAAGCTGCCTCGTCCCTGGGTCATGGACCGCAAGTCAGTTGCGTATTTCTGCATTTCGGAAAGGGGAGCTTCGGCGGAAATGGATTGTTTCGCGCCTACCTTTTCCATCCCCATTATTCTGCCCCGGCGTTTGTTCATATCGCCCATTACATCGCCGGTATAATCGTCGGGTACTAATATATTAACTTTCATAATAGGCTCTAAAAGAGCGGGTTTAGCACTCATGAAGGCTTCCTTGAAACACTTAATCGTAGCCATTTTAAAGGCAATTTCCGATGAGTCTACAGAGTGATAGCTGCCAAATACAAGGGTAGCTTTAAGCCCCACAACCGGATACGCCGCCAGCGGCCCGGCTTTTACACTCTCTTGTATACCCTTTTCAACCGCAGGGAAGTACTGCTTGGGCACCGCGCCCCCTACGATTTTTTCTTCAAATACATAGGGTTCCTCGTTATTGCCGGAGTTTTCAAATACCATTTCAACATCGCCAAACTGGCCACTGCCGCCGGATTGCTTCTTATGCTTGGCCCTTAGTTGGACTCTTTGCTTAATCATTTCGCGGTATGGGACAACGGGGAGGCTTAGCTCCGCTTCTATTTTATATCTGGAGCGCAGGCGGTTTATTAAAACATCCAACTGGCTGTCGCCTATGCCGGAGATTATTGTTTGCTTTGTTTCGGCATCTACCTTGTATACCAGGGTTTTGTCTTCTTCCAGCAGCTTGGAAACAGAGGAGGCAATTTTATCTTCATCGCCCTTGCCCTTTGGTGCAATAGCCATTGATAATAGTGACGGCGGGAAATCAAATTTAGGCACTTGCAGCGTGTTAGCCTTTGTGCATAAGGTATCCTGGGTAGATGTTTGCGCCAGCTTGGCAATGGCACCGATATCACCGGCCCTAACTTCGCTGGCCTCAATTTGCTCTTTGCCCCGCATTAAATAGATATGGCCGGGTTTTTCCGGTGCGTCTTGGGTGCTGTTGTATAACTGAACATCCCGCTTTACTGTGCCGGAATATACCCTAAACAAACTAAGCCGCCCAACATACGGGTCTGCAATGGTTTTAAATACAAAGGCGCATAGCGGCCCGCCATCAGAGCATGGCAGCTCAATTGTTTCGCCTTTGCCATCTAGCACATTGGCTTTGGCTTGTAAAACTGCGGTTGGCGGCAATTGCCCTACCAGCATATCAAGTAATGGCGCAACCCCAAGGCAGCCTGTAGCAACGCCGCAAAGTACAGGGGTTATTACCCCGGAGGAAAGCCCGGCTTTTAGGCCTTTTTGCATTTCTTCCTCTGTAAGGGCCTCGTCGCCGAAGAATTTTTCCATTAGTTCTTCATCGGTTTCGGCTATGGCTTCTACCAAAGTTGCGTGATGCTCTTCGTAAAGGTCTGCCATATCGGCTGGTATGTCGCAGGGTTTTATATCTGTGGCATCATAGGTATAAGCTTTGCCTGTTAGCACATCTACGTATCCCGCCAGCTTATTGCCTTGCTTAAAGGGCAGTTGCAGCGGGGTTACCCCTGTGCCAAAAAAGTTTCTCATATTATCCACGACTTTAAAAAAGTCGGCGTTTTCGTCATCCATTGCATTGATAAAGATTATGCGGGGCAAGTCCTTTGCCACGGCGTTTTCCCAGGCAATTTCCGTTCCTACTTCTATGCCAGACTTCGCCGAGGCCAAAATAAGCGCGGCATCCGCTACAGATAAGGCCTCTGACACGGGACCGGCAAAGTCGAAGTACCCTGGGGTATCTATAAAATTGATTTTGGTGTCCTTCCACTCTATGGGGATGATGGAGGAGCTTATGGACACCCTGCGCCTGATTTCTTCTGCGTCATAGTCGGATACTGTGTTGCCGTCCTCCACGCGCCCCATGCGGGTTGTTACTTTTGTGGCACTAAGGGCCGCTTCCATTAATGTGGTTTTGCCGCAGCCGCTATGGCCCAGTACTGCAATGTTGCGGATTTCATTTGCTGTGTAAACCTTCATGCGTGACACTCCAATCTAAGTTTTTGCGTAAGGCAAACAGTGCAAAATTGGCTATGCCAATTTACACACCAACCTCCTTGAAATATTGCGGTAGCGTTGTGTATATTGTCCTATGGCATTATAGAGTCAATTGACCGGGATTACAACTATGTAATAAAAAAGGGGATGTAACTTAAGCGAATTACATGCACCCTTTTTATGCTTGTGTCGGTCATATAGCGGTTTCGATTGAAAGTGGGCTTCAGACTACGCTTGGAAATGCCCAACTGCCGGCATTTCCAAGCTTGCTTCAGCCCATTTCAAAACGAAACGCCTATATTGCTGCCTGTTTTGCTGGAGCATCTTGAACGATTGTTTTGCGCCCTGTATTTGTATCAACTTGGACAACCTCATCATATCCATCATGTTCTACAATTACTGTATATTTGCCGTTTTTTATAAACTTGCCTACATGAGGATTTTTAACAGCTCTTGCGAAATCTTGTATAGTATATTCGTCTTTCATGTTCAAACACCTCCGTATAACATGGATTCTCTTTTTTTTGCTTTCCTTGCTGATATTATTCTAACCAAATTTCCATTTTCTCTAAAACAGTGGCAAACTATTAGCATTCTCATGTTTATGCTTGTTCCAATAATCACAAAACGGTCTTCATCATTGGAATGGTCAACATCGTATGCGCTAACAGCATTGGGGTCGTCAAAAACCGTGGCGGCTTCGTAAAAGTCTATTCCATGCTTTTTGATATTGGCATCGTGTTTATTTTCATCCCAGATAAAGCGTTCATTGACTTGATACAACTTCACCACCTCCTCGTGTTACTTTTCAAGCTTTGTCAAAACCGCCAAAATAGACTGTTGTATAACCAGCCGGTCATCCAATGTAAAAAGATTATTTGCACCCACAAGGGAATGTATGTTAAAATGCATTTGCTACTAAAAGACGTAGTGACCGTGAGGTGTTCGAACCACCCCACGGCGAGTGTAGGGATTGACAGCATCACCTAACACACACAGGCCTTGCCTGCCACTACTAAAGCACAGTTTAGCACTGATTTTGCCCTATTTCAATGATGGTTTTTGTATTGAATGGGGTGGGTTGTGTTATATTTGGGCCATGTAGTTGCGGCGGGGTAATATGCAGTATTTATATGAATAACCTAGGTGTGTAGGTGATGGCAGGTTTCTGCCGTCCTTGCGCACCTTTTTTGTTGTCGGCGTACCCACGGGGTGAAAGTATTTCTCCCTGTGGGTGTTGACTATGTACATTAGGTATTTGGAACAAAAATTTTGGCTTGAAAGGAGCCCGCTTCATGAAAAAAATGGCAACAATGCTTCTGGGCGCACTAACGCTTGTACTGTGCGCAGCATTACTTTTTGCTGCACCCGTCCACGCCTCAGAAGATGAAGAAATACCTGTTCTCATGGCTGTTACTGTCAGGGGTAATGATGCGCATGGGTGGTCTCGCCCTGTCTCAGGTGCCAGAGCATATTTTTACAATGAGTTAGGCGAGCAAGTTAGTATGGTATACACCGATTTTGGTGGCATTACCCAGGGTGTTCGGGTATTTTTCCACTGTAGAAGCACTCCCCCTGTTTTTACAATTAGGATTGAGGCCGAGGGGTTTGAAACCCTGACACAACCCATCACATTTATGATATCGACAACACTGGGAGGTGAGGATAGGTGGAGGGCCCATCCGTCTGTCATAAACTTGACGCGGCTGCCATCCGATGTGGCTCCAACCCCAACCCCACAGCCAACCCCTAGACCAGAACCGACTCCATCTCCTCAGTACGTCGTAGACGCGGTTGACAGGATACGAGAGATGGACGCTGTAGTTAGAGTCCGACAATCTGTCAATGGCGAACTGCTCCCCATACCCGGTGTGGAAGTTGTAATTTATATAGATGACCTTCCTCCAGTAACCGTAACAACGAATGATCGGGGAAATGCGCCTCATTTTCTGGGTAGTGGTCGCATACCTATTCCTGTTGTGTATGCCCGTATATCGCGGGCAGATGGATTCCAATTTGGTTCTGAAAGATTGCGTCTTAACACAATTGTAATAGATGTAGCTGGGGTGCCTCTTGTTGAATTGAGGGGCACATGGGTACTGGAGCCAATAGAGCCGGAACCTGAGCCAACGCCAATACCTCAACCAACACCTGTTCCCACACCTCAACCCGAAAACGGAATAATCATTAACGGGGAGCAAATAGACACAGGTGACAATTCACCCTTTATAATGAATAACCGGATGATGGTACCCCTTCGTATTTTCATCGACCAGTTTGGTGCAAGGGCTTACTGGAGCTCTGAAAACCAGAATGCAGTCATTATTCTTGATGGCGTAATTCTCCGATTCCAAATAGGCGACCCCATGGTTACTATAACCATAGAAGGTGTTGGTCAACAACAAATTGATTTAGGTCAATCCGCGATGCTTCACAACAATCTAACATGGGTTCCACTTAGGTCTATTGAGCATCTGTTCCCAGGCGTAACCGTCGAGTGGGACCCCGAAAATAGAAACGCCGTAATTACGACTTCCTAGTTTCATGCCACATTCTTTTCGCACAATCTAATACAAAAACGCCCCAAGCTGCGGAAATTAATTTCCATCTTGGGGCGTTTTTAACCACTATGACTACGCCGGAATAAACTCCAGTTTCAGCTTCATATCCAATCCCGAAGCCAGCCGCTTTAGTGTGTTAATGGTTGGGTTGGCTTCCCCTACTTCAATTTTACTAATATCCCCCTGTGCTATCCCGGTTTTTTCTGACAGTTGCTTTTGTGTCATCCCCGAAGATTTTCTTGCATCTATCATTGCGTGGATTATAGCAAACTCTGGCTCTAGGGCATCATATTCGGCTTTATATGCCGGGTCTTTTAATTTTTCGGCTACATATGTGTCAAAGTCTGTCATTCTTATTCTCCTTCCGACTTAGATATTCGTATCTATACATTTTTGCCTTGTTGATTTCGGATGGCGGTGTTTTCTGTGTTTTCTTGATAAAGCCATGTGTTAGTATAAATTGTTTGCCAGTAAAAAAGAAATACAGGACACGTGATATGTTAGAGCCAACTTGTGCTCGCACTTCAAATATTCCATCCTCCAAATGCTTTGAGTATGGCTCTCTAACCATAACTCCATTGGACTTTAATATCTCAATGGCTCGTATTAACTTCGCAAACATTTTTTCATCCTGCTCGTCTAAGAAATCTTTTGCAGGCTCCGTTCCATTGGGCAAGTCATAGAATACAGCTTTATATTTGTACATTTTCTGCTCCTTAGTAGTGACCCTATTGTATGGGATATAAGCTATATCGTCAATCGGAACCAGTATGTTCCTGAATAACCCTCTTTCACGTTAGCCCCTGCAAAATAAGATACGCCCCTGCAATGTGGGGCGTATCAATAACTTCTTTATAAACATGGTTTTACCCTACTCCGCAATCCCAATAACCAACCCAACAGTACGCAAATACTCCGGCTCCATAACCTGTTTAGCCGCGTAGGACTTATTAAGAGACTCTAAAAAAATCGCATTCTTCTTACTATCAATCCTTAGCCTTTTACAATACGCCTCGCCATCATAAACAAAAATACCAACATTATCAGGCTCTACCTTGGGGGCAGATTTTACAAATACAATATCCCCATCGCAAATCTTAGGCTCCATGCTATCGCCTCTGATACGCACACAAAAATCCGCTTTCTTGCTTACGGGGGATGCCACAAAGCGCATTACCTCAAAATCCTCATCGCTGTCGTCGGTAAGATAGCTGCCAAGGCCCGCAGAGGCTTCCTGCTGGTAGACAT
>Ga0123355_10010840_pt1 | contig 14016 bp, 14 predicted proteins | sample TergutEmb28metaG_3_FD_89872 | JGI IMG/M metagenome (GOLD analysis project Ga0123355, IMG submission 89872) | Embiratermes neotenicus P1 segment gut microbial communities from Petit-Saut dam, French Guiana - Emb289 P1 | ecosystem: Host-associated > Arthropoda: Insects > Digestive system > Gut ... | reverse complement strand
TGCAACTGTCTGCGCCTAGCCGTGCGCACAACTGTGACTCATGCGGCGCTGCATGCACCATTCTGCCTCTAGCCGCATGCCTCGAGTTGCAAGAAAAGAGGCACCGTCTAAACGCGCCTTAACGTTTGCAACCCACTCAAAAAAATTCAGAAGTTTGTCCATCCAACCAGGTCTCCGCGGCAGCAATGTCCTCCGCGTCAGACGAAAAATGGCGACCTTTCAATTGTTTTTTCTGTCCAGGGAACAGGTGGTAGTCTGATGGCGCCAGATCCAGAGAATAGGGTGGGTGATCAAAACAATGAAAGTCCAGGTAGGCCAGTTTCTTCTGGGTTGCAAGTGCCTGGTAAGCTGGGGCATTGTCGTGCAAGAACAAGACCCCGTTGGTGACCTTCCCGAGGCGTTTTTCCTTCAAAATGTCCTTCAATTGCACCAGCAGAGATAAGTAATACTCCGCGTTGATAGTTTGGCCCTTTGGAAGATAATCAATGAGGAGGATGCTGTCTTGATCCCAAAAAATCGAGGCGAGAACTTTTCCAGCGGATTTTTGCACTCAGAATTTTTTGGGGCGGGGTGTGTCACTATGCCGCCACTCCATTTATTGTTGCTTTGTCTCCGGGTCATAGTGATATAACCAGGTTTCGTCCATGGTCACCAATCGCGACAGAAAATCATTTGGATCGCGCCGAAAAAATTCCAAAACTTGCTTAGACGACTGGCACCATTGACTTTTTGATCCGCATTCAGGCATTTCAGGACCCACTTCGCGGAGAGCTTCCGCATGTCCAAATCTTTATGAATGATGGACCCAACCCGCTCACGTAAGATGCCCAGTTGCTCAGCTATTGATTTAGCCGAAATCCGGCAGTCTTCCAAGTTTAGCTCGCGAATTTGATCAATAATCTCCGGGGTGGTCACTGTTTTGGGTTGTTCAGGACGAGGCACATCACAGATAAAAAATCACCACGCTTAAACTGGGCCACCCATTTTTTGATGGTGGCATACGACGGTGCATGCTCCCCTAATTTTTCTGTCAGAATAGCGTTAATTTCCTTCGGCGCCTTGCCATGCAGGGAAAAAAAACTTGATGACAGCTCGCGTCTCCATGTTGTTTAAATAGCGCGCATCGCCTGACATGCTTCCTTTCAGTCTCTGTAACAAGAAAAGACTTGCAATTCGGCACATGAACAGACCCCTCTTTCCAACGACACTATCAATTCCGTCCTAAGACATCGGGAAGTAGGTCGGGCTAAGGACTTATCAGCACTCCCACGTAGCATTTAGTCCTTAAGGCTGCTTTATGGGGTTTAATTTGCAGAAGATTTCTCTCTTCACCACTGCATCCTGATAGGTTCTGGTGTCCATCCAACCTGCTACCCAGTTACAACCAGTTACTCTTTCGCTGGGGTAAAATTGTGGGGCATGAAGCTGATCACTTAGCTCCATCTAGTATTAAGTTTAAGAATGTATGGAGTTAATATGTTAGTCGGACACAGACGCAACTGTACCCTAACCTCTAAGACTGCTTGATGCTTATCTCTGTGATAACAAAGATGTGCACTATTTTTCCTCTCCCCTCTTTGTGCTTCCCCAGATTATCTGTAGGAACTGAGGCTAGGTCTTTATAACAGACAGTGACTGTGGGGCATTAAGAAATGTCAGCATACACTCAAATCAAGACACAACATTAGCTGTCAGTTGAAGGTCAGCTGAGAGGTCAATAAATCGCTCTTCCTCTGGATGACATAATTGCTGCCCACTTGAGCTTGTTAAAGATGCATCACATTCTTCACTCCTGTCTCATCATGAGACTAAGTTACACTAGCTTGGTTGGGGACTGATGGTGTGGCTACAGTAGCAGTATGAGTGTGATACTGGTGACTGCAGAAGTAGTAGTAGTAGTAGTAGTAGTAGTAGTAGTAGTAGTAGTAGTTGTTTTTGTTATATGAAGGGAAAAGTAAGTTGGTTGCACCTGTGCCTAATCAAGCACCAAGGCATAAAATGCATAGGGGGAGTGGAGGTACATTTCCATGAATACTTAACTTCGATACTAAAAGGTGGTTACTTTCAAGCCACAGCTGCTTTAATGCCAGTGTTCATTTGAAAGCAAGTTGGGTGGGTCCTAGAATTAGTATGGACATGGAGGTGAAGAGAACACCTTAACCTGTAACAGGAACCAAACCCTGTTCAACAGGCTTTTATCCTATATTTGCATCAGAAAAGTTGTGGGAATTTAAATTGCTAAAACCTGCTCTGCCATCTTACCTACACTGATACTTATGATCCATTAACACCAACAACAAACTAAGAATGCAAACTGACAGAAAGGAAGAACACAACTGGTATAAGTGAGAGTGGGATGTGGAACACAGGAGGTGGCTGCTAGGCAGATGGGTGGGAGAAAATCTGTGTTCAATCTTTAGCTGTCCCAGCCATTATATAGACTGAGGTACCATGGCTTCCAATATCTTACAATCTAGAATGATGACAAAATATTACCTCCTTATGTATTCATACAGTGAAGAATAAACACAGCCTTATAGTGTAATCTGGACTAGGTCATTGTGATTCAACGTGGACAGTGGTACTACTGGTACTACGCTTGGCCAGTGTTTGAGAGAGCATGTGTGGAGACACTGCAGCTATGAAGTGGCAGGTAAACTAGAATGAGCATAATGCATTATGACAAACAGACATTTGAGCAAACCTTACAGTTTGTCAATTCTAAAAAATTCTGGCAATGGTATAGTACAGTTAGAATTACTGGGTTTTTGCATTTTGCACATTACATAATAGACAGAAGAGTTTACATTGTGTTTGACATCATACATGCTCAAGAAAATTTAGTGAGCTCACTTAGGTTGTCCAGTGATAGAGATTAACTCATTCTACTTGACTCAATTTAGTAGGTGTCTTCCTAAGTTTCCATTTTTTTACAGAACGAGAATTGGTTTTCCAATATCACATTCTGTTTTGAATATTAGACAACAGATAAAGAACAGAAAACCAGTAATAATAAGCCTAGATTTTGTTATAGTCAAGACATATGAAGAAAGCCTACATTTATCTTACAAGATGAACTTGATCTAAAACATTCCTTCAAGCATAGAGATCATGGACATCTAGGATTTCATGCTGCATGATTTTGCAGTAGGTACAAGCATATTGGTAGAAGAGTGTTAAATCTTCCACCCTGAAAATGGAGACATCAGATTCCTCCAAGCCGTTGTTACATATGTACCAGGCCACACGGTGTCACATCCCAAAGACAAAAGTCTTCATAGTTGCCAATATTAGAACCTCATATCTTATTTTTTCAATGTCATATACACTGAAATAATACCTAAAGCACATAATGGTGTATTCCAGCACAGTAATATGTTTTAAAAATCAGTTCTATTTTGTTTTGTCTGTCTCAGATACCATGAGTCATTGCAGGTACAGATCTGTCTTTGCAAAGCCCATCAAACTCCAGGCATTACACAACATAATCAGATGAAGCTGATCCTTGTATTTCATTACATATTCACTGCAACAATTTCCTTGTAGAATCAACATTACACACGAACCTGCTGCCTCCACACTGCTCCTGAATGTGGAGGCAGCATATTTGTACTCACCTACATGGTGTCTTGACTGAGAAGACTACCTTTTGTATACATATTTGTGTTTATATTGCAGGCAGCTGTTGTGGTACTGTGTGGTGCAAGTAGTCTAGCAACCAGGCTTGCACATGTTTACAGCAAGCAACAGCTGACCATTGTGTCTTACCAGCTCACAGCATTACAAACCTGGACAGGTATGTTCCAACATTCAGAAGGTGTGCTGTCTAATGTGTGTTAAATGACAAAAACCAATAAAATTTGATTCTACTTGCAGAGATGCCTACATTATTAGGGTGCCTTCTGTCATGGCTTCCACTACGTTACCTGGGTCGCCGAGCTACTCTGCAGTTCGTGGTGGCACCATTGCTTACTGCTGGATGCTGCCTTCTGTTGGCATACCACTATATAGCCAGGGCAGTTTCTCCTATTCTGCTCCTAGGAGTTTCCTTCCAGGGGGCTGCTCTTGGAATTGGCTTCTCAGCTGTACCAATCTACCTCTTGGAGGCACTGTGTAAGCCTGTCAATGTTAAAACTTGTATAATGTTTCTCTTTGAGAGTGGTGTAAGAGGGACTTCACTTCCTAACCCTGTAACCAGCAATGTGGTTGGTACAAGATAAAGTCCCCAACTGAAAGACCAAAGATGATTATGCACTGCCTGGGAGAAATCATCACACACCTCAAACAACTGTGATAGAAGAAGATGGTAGAAATGTGAAGCTGTGTCTACCATTATATTCATCTATAATATTATTAAGTTTCTCAATTAATACAGAGCTCTAGCCATATGCATGACAAGACACCAGTAAGGACTATAAGAATATTTGCATGAAATGCATGGAATAACTATGGATGAACAGATATTGCTAAGTGATTATAGAGAAGTCACAGAAGTTATTACCATGGTTGGTGGAGGTGATGATGGTACTCAAGTCTTTCTGTCCATTGTTAATCCCGATTTGGCTTCTTCTGGCCTATGCAAACCAGCCTAAGCATTTGTTGCCAGTGGAGATTATCATGTGGTTATCACTCCAACATTCCTGCGGATGCAAGAAAACATACGGAGCCATAATAAAAGTGAAGCATGACAGTCTGAAGAAGAAGTTTAGGGGTTTGATGCATGCGATTCTTTCCATGGCTTCTGCCAAGCAGACATTATTGAGCACTGGAGTAAAATTTTTATTGTTGACAGCAAATATTACATAAAAGACACATGTATCCAGAATATCTGATTTTTGTGATACACTAATAGATATTAAGTTATCATAAATACCATACACCTCCACCTCCAGCTACTAGTTCTAAAATGTACAGATCTAATTATCTCTTTAAAGCACAGTGGCTACTATATGTACCATCAGGTATAACAATAAAAGCTCTGCATTATGCTCTCAAGCGTATTTTCATGTATATGTCTCACAATGAAAACAAAATATTTCCCAAAACTGTGCTAACTACCTAGTCTCTGTACCTGAGATGCAGTGCATTCTGTGAGGGAAGAATTATGTTTTATGTATAACTTACATATAAATTCCAGGCTTCAAACCATTAGACAAATGGAATAACAAGCCCCTTCCTTACACCAATGTTTTGAAGTTCCAGGTTGGCCCTGGGACACCAGTCTACATACCAAACCTGCTCCAGCCCTTATCATGACCACTGAGCTGTCTGCTGCCATAGGAAACCTGCTGGCACACATATTCCCCATCTCACCTAACACTCAGTACTTGCATCTCATCCCAGCCACCATCATAACGGCATCTGCACTTGGTATGTGCCTCACAACTGAATCTCCACGCTGGTTACTACTTTTTGGGCACCGAATTGAACAGGCAAAGGCCTCACTTCACCTTTTGCTGGGATCCAGTAACCCAAACCATAACATCTGTCAGGCAATGCAACGGTTTCAGAAGGAAGAGGAACAGTTCTGTGCCACAAGGACAAACATCATAGTTGTGAGAACATACCTGCGTTCATTAACACTTGCAACATGTTTACTGATCTTGCCATGTGTAAGTGGTATGTATGTGTACGACTTTTACTCAAAGTGGGTGGTGAAGTTTGCAGGTGTCATTTTTAATGACATGACTGTCACTTTGTCTGTGTTGAGTGCTTCTATTCGAGTTGCTGGAGTAGGCTTTGCAGCTGCCATGTTCTGTGTGACAGATGGTACTAAATCCCAGTGTGTGTGTCTCATCAGCTCAACAGGAATTATATCTATAGCACTTTGCACCACTGGAATGCTCCTCTTCAGCCTGGAGAAAGGCGAGAACTGGATATGGGAAGTGCCATGGTTGCCATTAGCAATACACCTCTTATTTCATACTGTGTTTTGGTTTGGAGTTGGGTCCCAAACTTTCATCACTGCCTTCCAGTTCACTCCATCGCCTCTCCGCCCTTCAGTCTTCAGCTTTGCAGGGGGGCTCCACTGGTTACTAGAAATGACATTCAATAAATTCCTACTTTTTATGATAGAGACAATCCACCCATTTGGAACATTCTGGTTCTACGCTGGAATGTCAGCCACTGGACTGATTCTCATTGTGTTTTTAGTGGTTCCAGAGATCAGTAGGAAGGAAATCAAAAGCGGCATGACATGTGGTGTAGTCACAGATGTACTGCAAACATCAACAGACAACACACAGCCCAGGAGGCCAACACGATGCATGCTGCCATGAACATTAATTGCTATCTAACAAGGCACAGTGGTAACTGTATTAAGAACAATAAGACATATGGGTGTAGGGAGGCATAGGTCTACAAATTTTTAGGTGCAAATTAGTGTTGAACATTATATCCTGCCCAGTTTAGCCTTTCGGAAAAGCATCCCAGTGCCTACAGGACAGGAGGCTAGGTGGACCACAGAGCTGGTCCAAATGTTACAGTGGTAAGTTTCCAACCCTGCAGGAAATGGAATCATGGTTCCCTAGCTCATGGCCTAGACATTACAATCCAGGCATGTTTACAGAAAGTGGAAGAAGTGCAAAATAAACATATATGTGATAATCAAGCAGATCTGATACCCACTGTGGACTACATAATTCTATTTGCAGTTTGTTTTATGACACAACCAGTTACCAAGTACCACTACGTAGTGTAAAAAATATGTCTAGTGTAATGTATTGCAAAGGACTGAGAAGGCGGTTGTCATGGTCTACTTGGCTATGAAACTGACGAAAACCATGAAAAATCTGTCAGGGTAACTGATGTCCCACCTAAAATATCTGAGGTATGTGTTATTTGGATCAAATGAAATGAGAATACGACTATGTACAGAGAAGTGGAAATGGACCCAGTTGATTTCAAGGTACTACATGGCCAAGTGAGCTACTACTACAGGACTCACTAGTGTGTATTGCAACAATTGTAGTTTACCCATTAACATGATCCAAAATTTAAATTTATATCTATCATACACAAACTCTATAAATCAGAAGAGTCAGTTCTTCTGTTCAATAGATGCAACCAGTATGTTTCTCTGAAATGCTGTTATCCTTCAAACTAAGAGATCCCTTTCTTAATAATCACTGCTATGAAAACCCCACCTTCTCTTTGTAGATGCTGTATTAGGTAAATGAAGGAAGCCAGGAAAACTAGATGTCAACATAATTTGAGTTGATAAACTCTTGAAAAGAGGTTACCTTGAAGAGCTAACATTCAGAAGATTAATACAGTATTAATATCAATTAAGGAAATGATGGAAACTGAATTCACGTGGGATGTAAAACTGTTAAGAGCTCTCAGTATCAAGACTGTGATCTTCTGGAATGGGACACTGTGCAGCCTTTTAGGTGGACAGCAATATTTTGGAGGCACCTGCTGGTTTTGTTTTCATAGGACCCTCTTCCGCTCTGAAGATTCCTCAAGAAAATCAGTACCTTTCTACTGAAATACATAGTGTCCAATCTCTTGGTTTGAGATGGCTCACAATGCAGCACACTGGTAATGACATTTTAGTTTCAATAAAATCCATATTCACCTTTCCATTTGATGGCGATACATAACACTACGGATTTTGAAATCTGGTAGACTATATTCTGAGTTACCAAATTTCTGTTACAAACTCTTCATGGTGTGAAGGCCTGCGCCTGTCTGGCAGTTTTCAGGTACTGGCAGTCTTTTATGTTATATAGTCTGCCAATAGAAAAGGGGGGACAACACATTAGATGTTCTAAGACAATTTTAATCATACTTCACAAGTTGGCATTATTGGATGTATAATTGAAAACAACAGCTATTCTCACTTAAGAACGAATGCTTTGTAATTGGGATCAACACAATTTTAACAGCAGCTGGGACAGTGTAAACATTACAGTAACTAGGCCATGGGCTGGATGATCTGGTATTTGAATCCCTGCAAGGGCAAGACATTTATTTCTCCAAAAACATCCAGACCAAGACTGGGACCCACCCAGGGTTATTTCCAGGAGGTAAAGCAGCCAGGGAGTGAAGCTGCCTACTCACCTACATCTAGTACTGAAGTTCAGGATGAGTGGAGCCATACCTCTGTTGCCCCTTTGTGCTTTCATTTCGTGGACAGGGACAACTTTACTTTATCTTTACACAATTTCAACATGTTTCATCATATTCATAGCACTCTTAAACATCTACAATTGGGTGTTTCAAATTTACCATCAACAATGTTTGCTGAACATTTCTTAATGCAGCTGAATTAAATTAGAATGGCTTCACAGCTATAAACTTCTTATCATATAACTCTGTCTCTCCTTAAAATTAACAAACACAGTATCAAGGTGAAGAGCACTGTTTTCTGGTATCGTCATCTGGCCGTGTGGTAGATGTGTACATGTTTCACAGGAACCTGTATCTATCAAGATGATGGAGGCAGCAAGTTCGTGTGAAACGCTAATACACATTGATCGCACTACACACATCTGTAACTCTGAAAACAGGAATCTTCACAGTCATGATCAAGAGAACCTCAAATCTGACCTGTATAAAGACAAAGTATTTATTTATGTTGCTGCTATATGTAATTGAATATGATGATGACTAATGAATAAAGAAATGGAAAGGAAGTGGAATGGTGGTTGTAATATAATTTGAGGAACTACCCTGCTTTTTATTTGGAGGAACTGCAGCAAACAACAACAAAAAAAAGTCAATTAGGATGATGCTAAGTCAAGATATGAATGGAAGAAGGACCTCACCAATATGAAGCACGAGAGCTACTCATCTGCAGTGCCTGTGTGTACAAAGACACAGCAGTGTTACGCACTTGCAATTTATCATAATGACATACAGCAACTGTGGGGGATCACTATTATCTCAGAAGCCAGGATTTCATGCCACTTCAGTGCTGGCAGCCACAGTTTAACTTGCAGGTACTGTATTTGTAGAGAAAACATGTGAAGTTAGGTCTGATGGACCATGCACACATATGATCAGATTGCCGCCACATACAATCAAGAGAGGTTATTTTAAAGCAACTATACCCTAACTTGAATTAGTCCCATCATATGATGGGACAATATAATCCTCACATTAATCCATGGTGTCTTAATATACTTAAATAATTATGTACTGATTCACCCACTCACTATGATTGCCACAGATAAAACTGCAATTGATCAATATGTATATATTACAGCATTTAAACGATCCTACAAAACACAGTTTCACTCTGTATTCATATTCTACGTTTGCAAGGTTCAAGTCCAGCTTGAAAATGTTATCAGCAAAGTAGGTAGCTACAATGCCAACTGCAACAAACTACTACACAATGATAGGTATCCATGGCACCTGGTATATCAAAGAAAAAGTCTGGTATAACATACTTACACATGAGGCGAAGATAGCAGTAAAATCTTTCAGGTTTATTCCATACCTAAAAGGAATAATTTACAATGCCACATAATAGTTTCCTCAGTATAACACATACATTTTTATGACTACTTCAAAATTATGATATAATATGATGGGTGAGTGAATGCCAGCAAAAGACATCATAGTGTAATCAGAATGAACAGTGTCTAGTGTGTCCTCATGTCAATTTTGCATTTATAGAGTAAAACTGAAATTGTACACCCTTAAGATTTTCTAGTTACAATTGGCAGCCACCATCTGCCAAGTTGCTTTAGGCATCAACTACATTCTACATCATCACTGTATTAATGATGTAGAATTCTCAAGACTCAGAATACATCAAGCCCTTATTTAATGCCCTAGTTGTGTTCTTGAAAATTTGGGCATAAATCAGAAATGATATACCCATCCTAATAATGAAATAGGTAGGGGTTAGCATAACCAAATGCAGCCAGCCAAAGTGCATTACCTGAAATGAGAGGGCAGAAATTAAACGGATGGTAAGGCAACAGATGTTACAACAAAGAGGTTTTACTAAAGGGCTGAAAAACAAGAGCTACATATACTGTGTTAGAGCCACTGAATGTAATAAAGTCAGTAATGTGTTCAGGACAATACTGGTTGTATTTTCTGAAGCTACAAGCATAAACATATGGAGGAGAGAGATTCAGACATGGTACAAACAGATAACATACAGAATATAGCATGGCTTTCTAGCTAGCATGTTGCCAAACAGCTTTACTTCAACATATTTCTTGCTGGTACAATTGTAGTTGAATAGTACCCCAGAACAAGATCTCACGGCTGCAACAGTTTCCATATGTCCCTGTACCTTCGCTGTATGGAGGCACATAGCTGTTCCCAACAGCACTCAGACACAGTGACAGTATTAAATACAACTCTGGCTATAATGGCCAATTTAATTACTATGTTTCCTATAAATAATGGATTTCAGAAATGGTGCAAATCTCGCTCCCAGTGCACAATCCATACATCCACCATCTTGATATTACCAATTACAGAAACTAAAAAGTAATGAAAGATAAAGGCAAAGACAGACACACAGACATAATCTCTCAGATGTACATTGTTTTATGCACCACATGCAAAGAATGTATAATAATATACATTTTTATCAGAAATAGTACTAACTGAACAGTTAACTGCGGAGTGACACCAGTGACCGACATTAGTAGATGCATAACATAGGACACACCCACCACAGCTCACACTTGGCTGCTAGCATCTGACATAAAAAGCTATACAGGACACTTTATACAGGTATTGGAAGGTCCTTGGCCACCATTACAAGAATATGATCAGTACTGAGACGCCAATTGCAAATGTCCTTTGAAACTTTGCACCACTGTTCACCATGGTGGGGCTCAGCTGCAACACACCGTTTCTTTACCTCCTCCTGTTGCTCTTCAGAACCATTCAGCAACTCAAACTTGTAGAAATATGCCCATGCATCTCCCAAATCTGGCTCAATTTTCACTGTTCGGTTGAACCACTCTCTGCACTTTTGTATTTTTCTCTCACACCAGAATAATTTAGAGACAGCCAAAAGGACATGTGGGTCATGCTCACACTTTTTCAAAGCATCCACACTTTTTGTCTTGCGCTGCGGTCTTAACTCGAGGAATATTGCCTCTGCCCACAAGATCCCCGCATTGGGACACTCTTGGAGAGCCTTTGCCATCAGAGTGTTGGCTATGTCCCGCAGCCCAGCACGGAATTCAACTCTTATGGCCTCCAACCACAGTTGTGCACATTTTGGATTTCGCAGCCGTCCTTTCTCAAGAACTGACCGTGCCTTGGTCAGCATTCCCCTCCGCTCTTCCAGAGATGCCAACAGTTTCCAGATAGGCACAGAGGTGGGGCACTTCTTGATGCCAGCACTGTAGGTATCCCATGCCTTGTCAATGTTTCCCTGCTGCTCTTCTATCTGCCCCTTCATAAGCCACAACTTTGCAAATTCAGGAAACACCTTAATAGCTTCTTCCAGGAGCCTAAGTGCCTGTTCTAGATTGTCCAGGGCCCATTCTAATTTTGCAGATTTCATCATAACCCTTGGTGTTGGCGCAGAAGCACGAGCTTTGGCAAGCAGACGACGTGCCCGTTCATACTCTGAATTCTCAGACTCCAACTTGACAGCAGCAAGCCAGATTTCCTCAGAATTAGGGTTGGCCTGGAAAGCAAGAGACAAGATGCCACGTGCAGCAGGCACATCACCAGCCATCCACTTGGACTTGGCCCCCATGAGCCACAGCACCTCAGACTTGGGACAGTGGGCCACTGCACGCTGCAGCAATGATTCAAGTGACTCTCGTGTGCCATGATTCTTCTCAAAGTAAGCTGCTCTCAACCAGATGGACTTCTTGCTGGGGAATGTGGCCAATGCATGGGCATACACAGCCCGTGCACATTCATATGCTCCCTGGGATGCACATGCTTCAGCATCTTCCATCCAAGTATGTTTCCTGTCCTCCTCCTCCACACCCTGTCCTATAATGGCTCGGACTAGAACTTGACAGCAGTGTACAGAACCAGACTTCTCTGCCTCAATTGCCTCTTTGAACCAATGCTCACGATTGATCTCCACACCATTAGAAGTCAGAGATGTTATGGCCCTCTCAATAATTTTGTCCACCATATGATTATTGCCATTTGCCTCCTCCAGTTTTGCTGCTGTGGTCCAAATCTGGCGATCTGTAGGTATGTTTTCCCGGGCTTTATTGAGAACCTTTCGGGCATTTTCATATGTCTCAAGCCTGGCAAGAGCCAACCACAGGTCCACACTGGTCGGGCAACATTCTACTGCTCTGCTGAGAAGAATCCTGGCATCTTCTGGATCTTCCAGCTCTACAGCTGCCTTCCAGAGTCTCACAGAGTTGGGAATATGTTCCAGTGCCTTGCGATACACACGGCGCTTTGCTTTTGTTTCCTGTTCCAGGTCTGCAGCCTTGATCCAGATGCGGACGGACGTTGGGATGTGTCGTACAGCTTGGGCAATCACAGCTCGCGCTGTATCAGGTGGCTGTAACCTAGCTGCCTCCAACCAAAGGTCCTCAGACTTTGGATTCACTTCACAACCTTTCATAATAAGGTTTCTGGCAGCTTGTACCTTCCCAGTAACCTCCTCTAATCTGGCAGAGGCAATCCAAGCAGGTGGATGATTTGGATTTGTTTCTCGAACAGACTTAAGAAGTAAACGGGCCTTCTTAATGTCATTAATGTCCCCTCCATATGTAGGAATCATACTCTGGAGATCTGTCAAGTAACCTTTGGGATCAACAACTGTCTGACCTTCAACAGAGTCAGACACTTGACTCAGTTTAACGTTCATTAATGTGTTACGTGCCTGTCCAATCTTACACAAATCCAGATCTCCAGTAGGCGTAAGCATACCTGTGGCTGTTCCTGATGGGAAGGCACTAGCAAGCCCACTTGACGGATCAATGGTGGTAGTAGTCTCGCCGCCTAGATTGCGAGCAAGGACAGAATCCGGCAAAGGAGTGAACTTTTCAGCACGGGCATTTCGCACTTTACGATTTCTAGCATCACCCACCTCGGGAACGTTACGCCACTCATCTTCTGTCACAGTCACCAAACCTCGCTTCAAGTCACTAAACTGTTGTTGGATTTTAGGACGTTCCTGTCGATATCTTTCCAATTCTTCTTTCAGTCTCTTTTCTCTATATTCTTTCCTTTTCTCATCCATTCGTTTATCGATGGCTTCATAAATGGCATCTGCTTCTTCATCGTCCTTGTCGTATGGATCCTTACTGAACAAAGACCCCCCATAACCTGAAAACTCGTCGTAGTTCGAATCATTGAGATCTTCGTCATCATCTTCTTCCTCTTCTTTCTGGTGGCCTTTCTTACGTTTGCTTGGTGGTGCATGTCTATCGTCGGATACGTCGTTGGCGTCTCTAGCTGGACCAATATCTGACCTGGTTGTGAAGCCTGTTGCACCTCTTCCTACCCCAGCTACATAACCTAATGGAGCTGGAACCCCCATAAAATGTTTTTTATTCCTGTTTACCAACGCTGCGGGAGGTACAGCCATATTCGTAATAACTTTATAATACACCTTCTACACAGCGAATATCGAAGACAAACTGGAACCGACTTTTATGTACGAAAATCACACGAACAACAACAACTTTTACTTCGAGTAGAATTATAGTACAACTTTCTGCCACTCCACACATGGCGCTGCAATTTCCAAGTCTCCAGCACAGATAACAGAACTAGGCATTTCCATGTAAACAAATCGCGGAAATATCGTTACATTTCGACCAAACGCCATAGCATGAGTTTTTGTGATGACAGCATGCCGCCCCCGACATCTGGTGAAGAACTTTAGAACTATGTGACATAATGTCGGTAAAATAGCCTCCCACTACCTAGGCGTAGATGGGTGGATAATATTAGGATGGATCTCCGAGAGGTGGGAGGTGTGTGTATGGACTGGATTGGGCTGGCCCAGGATAGAGACAGGTGGCGGACGCTTGTGAGTGCGGTAATGAACCTTCGGGTTCCGTGAAATGCGGGGAATTTCTTGACTAGCTGCAAGCCAGTTAG
>Ga0123355_10010839_pt1 | contig 14017 bp, 11 predicted proteins | sample TergutEmb28metaG_3_FD_89872 | JGI IMG/M metagenome (GOLD analysis project Ga0123355, IMG submission 89872) | Embiratermes neotenicus P1 segment gut microbial communities from Petit-Saut dam, French Guiana - Emb289 P1 | ecosystem: Host-associated > Arthropoda: Insects > Digestive system > Gut ... | reverse complement strand
GATGTATTGACACCGCAGATTTCAACCTTGTTATTTAGCATAAGTTTCCCTCCGCATAATTTGTCAGTCAGATAGTCATATAAGAATGATTACCCTACGGAGGAAAAATATACTTGGAAATTTTTTTCAAAAACTGGAACCCGCTTCAGCCCCGCAATTCTTCAGGGTACTCTTCGGGGCTTAAGCGTCGTGCGTTTAGGACAAACCTGGTATCGCTAGAGTCATTCGTGCAAGTAGATAGGGTAAGTATATGATCGCCAGGTTTAACTTCCACGCCTGTATCGTACATGGAGCGTGCTTTCATTTCTTTTACCAGCGACATGAACTCTTGCTCAGATGAAAAATACACCTGAATATATGGGAAGCTGGTTTCTGCACGGTAGAAAGAAAAGATTTCCCACACGTGGTTTTCATAGAGTGTGTTGAAAACTATATATCGGTGATCGTTGAAAAAACTCCAAGACTGGTAGTATCGTAAGCTATGAAACATAATGTCCTGGCGCATGTTGTGGCCATAAATAATGGTATTTAGGTCATCGTTTTCCACGTTATTCTCGAAGTCCAGAAAAATCCACCCAGCTTCACTAATATCCTTTCTAATGTTCCTGTTCAAATAAAAAGAATTGTCATTGCTGCGAGTTACTGGATAATCTATAGTTGTGCCGGGGATCCTAAGGTATCCGACAATATCATAATTACCATATGCAATGCGCAGTTCTTCGAACTCTGGTTGAATGGCTCTAGGCGTCGGGGTGGGTGATAAAGTAGGCAATGGCGTTTTGGTTGGCGTAGGAGTATCTGGCATACTAGGTGTGGGTGTATACAAGATTAAGGGGCTATTCTGTGCCTGGGCGTGTTCATAAAGTAACCTAGCCTCTTCGGCTGTCTTATTCTGTACATAATTGTTATGTGTTTGCATTGTTAACACAGTGCCGCATCCAAGAATAATTATAAAACATATAGATCTTATTAGGAGCCTTTTATTCATAAACATCATTCCTGTTAATGTATATGCCGACACAATCGAATATATATTTATAGTATCTTAATGGCAAAAAAAGGGGGTTGATAGAGTGTATTATATTGTTAGAACCGACAAGTATATAAGCGCGTTTTATTATGTTAGACAGCGTGGAATCGTGCAGCGGGTATATTTAAAGGGCCGTTGGCAAGCTGAAAAAATCATTGCCAAAGACAGTCGTGAAAACTTTACCATTCATCTCGAGGATGACAATTTATATCTGTTTTGCCAAGACTCGGATGGGGACATAATATCAGTTACGATAAATGCTTCAAATGATTCGATTGTCCATAAAGTTATGCTAAAGAACCAATCAGGTCAGGTGTCAGACGTTTTTCTGCATCCAATTGTATCGGAAGAAGGTTTAAGCATAATATATAACGCTGCTGATCCTGAGGATAATAGCAATTGTATAATGATGCGAAACAATCATAATAACGGCGAGTGGTCGCATGCTTCACAGATTGATAAGTGCCAGCCAGGCGACTTCGAGGTTCAACGTATTTCTGGAAAGCATATGCTATTATTTTATCAAAAGCGTACCCCAGATAATGTTTTGGGGTATAAAGAGGTTACGCCCAACAAGCAGGGCAAATTTAACGCATATTATACAACTAACCATGTTTTGTCAGACAATTCATGTCTAACTACTGACAACAATATACATGTGATTTTTGTGGTCAAGGGCATGTTTTCCAGCCAATTAATTTACCGTCGCAACGTAACAGGCGAGTTTAGTGCCCCGTTACTGATATGTGAAGCAAAAAATATTGACCGATGTCTGTTATTCTTTGTAGAAAACACCCTTTACATTACATTTTTGACTTCAGGAAACTTATTCATGTGCAAGTCAAATGATAAAGGCGAGACATTCTCGAGGCCGGAACGATATCTTAACAAGTTTTGTCAAAATCCAGAGAAAGCGTGTTATATAAGCCAATTGGAGCAGTCTGAAAGCAGTATGTATCTTCGGCAGATATATGTAGACCCTTCTGCTGCGTGGGATGTGCAGTTGATTCCCGAATTATTTGAAGATTTTTTTCCAGTCTTTTCAGAAACCACCGAAACTAATGAATCATATGACGTAGAGCCTGTTCAGGCTGATGAATTAGAGCGGTTGAAGAACCAGATAGCACAGCTGCAGAATCATACTTTTGAAAAAGATATGCAAATAATGGAGCTTATGCAGCAAATAAGTAAGCAAAATGAAGAGCTTGCCGATGTTAACCAACGTTTGATGGCTTTCGCATCACAGGAAAAGCTATAAAAGACATTTAATTAATCATTAGCAAAATGGCTTTTTTTTAAATAATTTGTTAAATATATATATATATCATTGTGTGCTGTAGCTGGGTTTTGGGTTCTGCTCGAATGCCGTACACATTAGTGCGACTATACTGCACAACGTTACAAATACGAGATTTATAGACGTTGTGTGGTCTTTGGCGGCACTAACATATGCCAAACGCAGTAAGCGCGCTTGGCATATGTTAGCTTGCGCTATTATGCTATTATATTATGGGCTTTCCAAATTCAGGAGTGTTTGGTATAATGCACAAGTGCTCGGTTTATGTTACATGGTGCTCTATATTAGAAAGCCCGAATTCGAAGCGAACGGAGGAAAAATTTATGGTATCTCTAATTGATCTCGACGAACTAAAGCAAATAATAGATTCGGCACATGGTGACCCTCATCATGTTTTAGGATTGCATGAAATTACAATAGGGCGAAAGCAGGCTTTAGCGGCGCGTGCCTTTATCCCCCAGGCTTCATCAGTAACATTGATCGACCCAGAGGATAGTTCTGTCCGTTATCCTATGAAGAAGATCCACGTGGATGGGTTTTTTGAAGTTATTATTAATGATCGTGATAAATGGTTTCTTTATCAGCTGGAAGTAGAAGGGGATGGGACATGCTGGGTAGCATATGACCCCTATTGTTTTTCACCTGTAATCACAGATTTAGACAGATATTTATTCGGGCAGGGAACACATTATGAAATATTCGATAAATTGGGAGCGCATCCGCTGACTCATCAAGGGGTCGATGGTGTTCATTTTGCTGTATGGGCTCCAAATGCCAAGCGGGTCAGCGTTATTGGTAATTTCAACGGTTGGGATGGACGCAGGCATATGATGCGTGCTCTGGATGCTTCTGGTGTTTGGGAATTATTTGTACCTGGCCTTAAGCAATATGATAGTTATAAGTACGAAATAAAAACCCATTATGACCAATTATTGGAAAAACAGGATCCATATGGCCATTTCGCCGAGTTAAGGCCAAGCACATCGTCCTTGGTATACGATATCAGCAAATACAAGTGGAATGATGCTGATTGGATAGAATCTCAAAAAAATATCGGATACGCTAGGCCGATGAATATATATGAAGTTCACATGGGTTCATGGAAACGAGGGGATGAGAACAGATTTCTAACTTATGCAGAGCTCACTGAAGAGCTAATTCCTTATGTTAAAGATATGGGATATACTCATATTGAGTTGATGCCCGTTCAAGAGTTTCCATTTGATGGATCTTGGGGGTACCAGGTAGTTGGGTTCTTCGCACCGACTAGTCGGTATGGAAATCCTGATGAGTTTATGGCCTTTGTTGACACTTGTCATCAGAATGGTATAGGGGTATTGTTGGATTGGGTTCCTGCACATTTTCCAAAAGATCCACATGGTTTAGGCCGTTTTGATGGTACGGCGTTGTATGAACATGAAGATTGGCGTCAAGGTGAGCATCCTGATTGGGGCACCTACATATTCAATTATGGGCGCAACGAGGTAAAGAATTTTTTGATTGCTAACGCAATTTTTTGGATAGAGAAGTACCATATTGATGGACTGCGTGTGGATGCTGTTGCGTCGATGCTATATTTGGATTATGGGAAACAGGGCGGGGAATGGATACCTAATCAATATGGTGGTAATCATTGTTTGGATGCAGTTGAGTTTATGAAACATATGAATTCCATATTGCAAAGCCAGTGCCCACAGGCCATTATGATCGCGGAAGAGTCTACGGCGTGGGCAGGGGTTTCACGGCCAGTTAAATATGACGGCTTAGGTTTTGATTATAAATGGAACATGGGTTGGATGAACGACTTTTTAACCTATGTCACTAAGGATTGTATATACCGTAAATATCATCACAATAATCTTACTTTTGGAATGGTATATGCTTATACTGAAAATTTCATTCTGGTATTGTCCCACGACGAGGTTGTGCATGGGAAGGGCTCGCTTATAAGAAAAATGCCTGGTGATCTTTGGCAGAAGTTTGCAAACCTGCGCCTGACTTTAGGGTTTATGATAGGTCATCCAGGTAAAAAGCTAATCTTCATGGGTGGTGAGTTCGGCCAGTTTGATGAGTGGTGTGAAAGTCGTAGTCTTGATTGGCATTTGTTAGAGTTTGATCACCATAGTCAAATGCAGAGCTATGCCCGAGATTTGAACCATCTTTACCTTGAAGAGCGGGCTATGTGGTATGATGACTTTTCGTATAAGGGTTTTGAGTGGATTAACTGTGGCGATTGGGAAAGGAGTATTTTGACTTTTTTCCGTAAATCTGATGTTGAAAAAGATATTGTTATTTTCGTTTGCAATTTCACCCCCGTGCCGCTTCTAGAGCACCGGATAGGTGTGCCGAAGTTATGCGGCTATAAGGAGATATTTAACAGCGACGATACGAAATACGGTGGCTCAGGCGTGTTGAACATAGATACAATAAACGCTGATGCTAAGCCATGGGATAGTCAGCCTTATAGTATTGGACTAAAAGTCCCGCCGCTTGCGGTTAGTGTTTTGAAACTGAATCTTTAGAAAATAGATTACAAAAAGTCTGGATGCGTTATAAAAACGCTCTGGGCTTTTTTAATTAAGAATATATCTTTCGGCTTTGCAAGCGGATTTTTTATTGAGCGGTTGCGATTCAAGGACTATAGTCGACAACAATTCTATGCTATATTAAAGAGTATTAGAATTTTTTATGTAGAAAAACAAGAGTTATTGTTGACGTGGTGTTATTCATCTAGTACAATAGCTGTAACTTTTATAGGGATTCTTGGGGGATCTTTTGAAAAAATATTATATAAAAACAAGTCTAATGTTCTTATTCGGAAGTCCTATAGCTTTAGGTATTATAGTGTATTCTAGGCTGATTCCGCATTTATTGGTATTATTAGTGGTTATACTTAAAAAGTTTTCGACATTTGTTTCAGAGGGAAATATTCCAGTTAAAGCCTCTAGAATTTTTATGCCGATTTTTTTAATTTATTGTTTTCAGATTAGTGCGGCGATTATTATCGATTTAGCTAGAGCTCTACTTAAAAGAGAAAACGAGATTAGTTTTTGGAGTACACGCTTTCCTCCATTAAGTAGTGATGATATATTACCTGAATTTACTACATATAGAGTTGAGGCTCTTCTTGATAATGGATTTGAGAAAACCAGTGAGTGTATATCAATTTATATCTCATGCGAATTTCTTGATGTGTTCAAAAATCCGGTTATTACTGGTATGTATGAGGACAAATTATACTTTCTCAATCCTCTAGGTGCAGGAGAAAAATATACAGATATAAGAAGAATTGTTCGTTCTTATAGTAATAGAAGAGACCCAAGTGAGTTTATTGAAAAGAGGATTAGGGGAACATCTATCTATGTGGCTAATGGGCTATGTTACCTAAATGAAAAAGCCCAATTACCACAGACTTTTGACTACTATGAATTTATTAACAATTACTTTTCTTCTGGTATGGGGGCATTTGGAATCATTGAATCTAGCGATCTTTCTGTGCAGTATGAAGCGGTTAGACATGATTATTTTGATTATGCTTTTATCCTTAATTTCGATTTAAGCGGAATTGATACTGCTGATTTTCATTGTTTTCTTGGTTTCAAAAAGCTAGAAACTGAAATTCCATTTTACCCATGGCAGTATTATAGTTCTTTTGAAGATATTTATCTGAACATACAGTATTTCAACTATCAATATTTTTTTGTTAGTCCTAGTTATGATTTCTTAGGAACTAAATCATTATACGATAGCCCTTTTCCCTATAATGTGGATAAACTAGCTATTGAGAACTTAATCAGTAGTATTGCAATAGAGTCGTGGGAGTAATCTTGGGTACCCGCACATTTACAAAAGATTCACTCGATTTAGTCCGCTTTGACTACGCTAAACAGGGCGGGGAATGGATACCCAATCTATATAGTGACAACCATTGTTTGGATGCGGTTGAGTTTATGAAGTATATGAACTCTATATTGCAATGCTAGTGCCCAAAGGCTATTATGATCGCGGAAGAGTCTACGGCGTCGTTCTCGTTCACCTTGCCACTCCCAATAGAAAGCCCTGTGCCAAAATTGGCAACAGGGCATGATTTTTGAGCCTTTTTTTATACCCCGCTCCGGTTTGCGGCGAAAATTTGTCGAGCCTTTTTTTATACCCCGCTCCGGTTCGCGGCGAAAATTTACTGTGCATATTTGCACACTCTTATTATATTCAAAATCCCGAAAAAGTCAACATGGGACTTTCTGAATAATCTAAGCATTTCATTTCTTTAAAGTAATATGCTACAAACACCTTCTTTTTACAAATCCTCCCAATTGGTTAGTATTTTGCACCTTTCTTCTTAACCACGATCCTCCTTAGTTGAAACTGAATACAATAAGTACTTACAAAGAAAAAATTCTCACTGATTGACCGTTATCAGTCATAAAAGCATAAATTATGATTGATTTGGTGACCGTTATATGATATTCTTCATTTAGCAACTCCTGTTGCATGTTGAATTGAAAAAAAATGAGGAGGGTGTCTTGATGAAAAAAGTCGTATCAATCATGCTTTGTGTTGTACTGTTAACTGTTGTAATGGCTGGGTGTGCTCAAACAAATGCGGATGGAGATGCAGCCACAGCCGCACCAGAGGCGGGTGATACAACTGAGGCCGCAACTGGAGCTACAGTAGAAGGTACTGGTGAGGATCGGCCTTTTAGAGTGGGTATCTCTTTGCAAACATTGGAAAACCCTTACTGGAACGGTTTAGCATACCATTTGACTAATATTATGACCGAAAAAGGATGGGACTTCACGATTGTATCTTGTGAAGACAGTGCAGCAGTACAAATTGGCCAGATTGAAAATTTTATAGCTGCAGGCAAGGATTTGATTTTGGCGCACCCAGCTGATCCCTTTGGTCTTGAAGCAGTGGCTGGCCAGGCCCGTGAAGCTGGCGTTTTGGTCATGATTTGGGATGACCTCATGGAAAACAGCGATCTGAATTGGGTGCTAGACAACACATTGTTGGGTTATGAAATCGGTGCCGCAACCGCTGAGTTCATTAACGAGCATTATTCAGCGGACAACCGGGCTCAAGTAACTATTATTAACTATCCAGCAACCCCTGTTTTGCTTGAGCGCGAAGAAGGTATATTGCAAGCACTGTATGAAATTGCTGAAGGTAATTTCGACATAGTGGCGCGTCAGCCAGCCCTTGATACAGCTACAGCTATGGCGCATATCGAAACAATCAGGCAGGCTCATCCTGATATGCGAGTGGTGGCAAGCATAGGTGGCGGCGGGTGTACCGGCGCAAACGAAGCGTTTATGGCGGCTACGGGTGGTGACATTCCTGCTGATATGGGCGTGTTTTCAGCTGATGCTACCGAACAGCAGCTTATTGCAATTGCAAACGAACAGGCTACCCGTGTCTCTGTAGGATTCGAAGGTTCCAGTAGACGTACTGCTGAAGCTGTTGTTGATCTCTTTGACGATCTCTTAAACGGACGAGAAAATCCGCGAGATATCGTGCGTATGAAAACTAGAATTGACATCAATAACGTGACAGATTATATTGTAGACTATCAGTAAATACTTTTGAGGTTGGGTGCCTCTATAACTCCTTGTGCAATGCCAATAAACGCTGGTTTCATTGCCAAAGTTTATCGGAATTGAGTTTATAGAGGCACCCGATTTTATTTTAGACCATAAATTATTGATCCTACTGAAGGGAAGATGCCGTTTATGCATAATTGGTCAGAAAGCGTAGAGCGTATCGTTGCTTATTTTGACAAACAGGGCGGAAAAGTAACCCTTGGTATTGATGGTTACATAGATGAAGTTTGGCAGATAATCGAAACACGAATAAGTGCGACTGAATACAAACTCTTTGATAAAATACAGGACTTTATCAAAGCCGTTGATGATTTTGGTACAGGCGGCTCTCTCAACGAAACTATCAGAAAGCGTCGAAGTTACGGTGGATTTACTTGCAACACAGGAAAAGCAGCTGGACGCTTAGGCAGTGATCTAACAATGCTGGGCATGTTTGGAAAAGATATCATAGACCCCTTATATCGGGAATTTCAAGAAAAATTTAAGTTTTTTTCTGTGGGCGATCCTGGGGTTGGCGAAGTATTCGAGTTTTTGGACGGCAAGATTATGCTGACACATACAGAAGAAACTAGTAGCGTAAACTGGGAACAGCTAGTTAACACCTTATCTTGGGATACATTACGCACCATTTATGAAGAAGCTGATATTGTCGGATTGGGTTACTGGTCGCTTATGCGTAATTTTGATGATTTAGCTTCAAAATTGTGCGAGCATTTTTTAGAAAAAGGAAAGTGTTCACGCCTGTTTTTTGATTTTTCTGATATCCGAAAACACGGCAAATCTGCATTATTGCGTACCCTTCATACTTTAGCCGCATTAAATAAAAAAGTGCCAATGACTTTGAGTATAAATGAGCATGAGGCAAAATTGCTCTTTTCCTACATGGGCAGGGATTTTTCATGGAATGAGCCGGAAAACTCCGAAAAGGACATAGATTATGTGAGACTGCAGACAGGCTTAGATGAGCTGATCGTACATACGCCTTATTTCGCTGTAGCATCTACAGTTTCTGAAGGAACAGCAACTGTGCTTCAACGATTTTGCAAAGACCCTGTTATCACTACAGGTGCGGGTGATAATTTTAACGGTGGTTACGTTGCGGCCTGCGCCCGTAGAGACGAATTAAGTCTATCTGAGCGTTTATTGGTCGGAAATGCCACAACAGGTTATTACATACGAAATGGCTATTCACCTGATAAATCTGATTTACGGAGTGAAATAAGTAAAATGTTAGAAGCTACACTGTAGTCAAGTTAGCCTTGCTTTTCAAAAGTTTTAGCTGAAAAAGGAGAAGCCATGAAAATTGTAAATGGTTATAAATTGATGGAATACGCACAAAAACGCCAATATATTCTGCCAGCGTTTAACACTACGAATTTGGAAATGACAATCGGGATCGCTAATGGTTTTGCACAGGCGGGGTTGCCAGGATATATCCAGGTATCTTCAAGCAACCTTCAATTATCTAGTCCTGATATTATGGTTGAAATTACAAAACATGCGTTAACTGGCTTGGATGTTCCTATTGCATTGCATTTGGATCATGGCAAGTCATACGAAGAAGTCAAAGCATGTGTTGACGCCGGGTTTACCTCCATTATGATTGACGCATCCCATTTTCCTTTTGAAGAAAATATTCGCGAAGTCAAGCGAGTGGTCGATTACTGCCACTTTTACGGTGTGCCAGTAGAAGCAGAGTTGGGGGCTTTGGGCGGCAAAGAGGATGATATTGTAAATGAAACGGAATTAACTACAGACCCGGCTATGGTGAAGGAGTTTGTCGAAAGATCTGGCTGTGATCTACTTGCTGTATCGGTTGGAAATGTGCATGGATTGGATTTGCAGCCATGCGTCGATTTAATGTTGCTTGAAAAAATAGCAGAGGTATCACCAGTGCCCCTTGTCATGCATGGCGGGTCGGGTATACCTATTGATATTATCCACATGGCAAAATCTTTCCGACTGCTCAAGTTGAATTATGGGGCCGATTTACGTAAGGCCTTCATTGAAATTTTTGGCAGAGCATATGCTCAAAATGAAAATGCGCATGATGTGATCAGCCTTAGCAGGTCGGCTGTGGACAATGTGAGTGATAAAGCGCGGGAACTGGTTAGTATGATCAATGAATAAGGGATTAAAGCAGGTGATTAGATATGGCATATTATATTGGTGTTGATATTGGCACATCTTCTGCTAAACTGCTTTTAATTGATGGTAAGGGTAATGTCTGCGCACGGCACAGTACTTTTTACAGCTTGTCGCAAATACAGCCTGGCTGGTTTGAGATTGACCCTTGTGAATGGTATAATGCCGCTGTGGACGGCATAATCAAGCTATTAGATGGATTTGACTGTCGCGAGGTACGGAGCATTGGATTTACTGGCCAAATGCATACCACTATTTTTTTAGACGAGCAAGGAAATTCAATCAGGCCAGCCATCTCATGGAACGATTCCCGAACCTCCAATTTGCTTACCCCCATTCGAAAAGAAATATCCCGTCATCATGAGCTTCGTCATATTCGCGGTATTATTTCTCATGGAAGTCCAGCGGCAAACCTGCTTTGGCTTAAAAAAAATGAACCTGAAAACTTTGCTCAGCTTCATAAATTGCTCATTGGGCCAGACTATTTGATTTACCGTTTTACTGGCATATTCGGAACAGATTATTGCGAAGCGTCCACATCTTCACTATACGATATATATCGCAGGGAATGGTCTGAGCTCATGTGCCAGATCTTAGACGTACCAATGTCTATTTTGCCACCCGTTTATCACAGCGGGCACAAGGTAGGACTAATAAAATCAGAAGTAGCGGAACAGCTTGGCATCCCGCCAGAGGTGCTAATTATTATGGGAACAGGCGATAATCCCGCCACTTACTTGTCATCTGCAATGTTGGATAGTGGAGAGCCGATTATTTCACTCGGGACATCTGGCGTGTTGATGTACGCCCGGAACATGGTGGATGAAAAAGCAAAAGGTAAAACAACTTTATTTTCGACCGATAGCAGCCATTTTTCATATATAGTACAAGGTACTGTCCAATCATTGGGAAGTTGCTACAGTTGGTGGACAAAAAAATTCTTAGATGCTGACAGCTATGATGATATAAGAAAAGAGGTAGATATTACAAAGCCGATTAATCAACATCTTTTGTTTTATCCGCACTTAAATGGTGACAAAACAATTTATGCAGATCCCTATTTAAAAGGCGCGCTTATAGGACTTGGCACCGATGTAGACAAAGAAGAAGTGACACGAGCGATCTTAGAGGGAATCAGCTTTGCGTTTAAGCAACTGATGGAAGAAATGTTCACCAAGAAAGAATTGAGTGCAATCAAAGTGGTTGGCAAAATGTCAACCGTCAAGCCCTTTATGCAGATACTTGCAGATGTTTTGCAACTGCGAATTGAAACTCATGAAAACATAGGTGCTGTACATGGTGTTGCTCTGTTGACTGCACAAAGCAGCGAAGGTCGAAACATGGAAAAAGTAGCGGAAGGCATTGTTATAACATACAGCCCCAGACAGGCATTTAGCGATATGTACCTGGAAAAATACCGAAAATACAAAAAAATTCACCGTTTGATAAAAGAAATCTATGCGTAAAGATTCAAGTTAAAATTACTGATATGCCCTTTGATTTGAACGCTTCAACAACTTTCATAGATAGGCCAGGATCAGAAATCAAATATTTTACCTGTTCTGGTCTTGCAGCTATCGACACCCCGCCCTGATTGTATTTTGAACTATCAACCAGCACGCAGACATCATTGCACGCTTGAATACAGGCCCTATAAAGCTCTACGGAATAATTGAGGTTTGTAAAGCCGTGCTTTTCGTCAAATCCTGAGCAACCCATAAAAAGCCGATCAGCACGTAAATAGTTAAGGCTGGGGTTTGAAAGTATACCGCCAAATTCTGCCTCTTCGTGATTATAAAGGCCGCCGAGCACAATGAGACGAATGTTAACAAATGATTTTAGCTCGTTCAAAACAATTAGCGAGTTTGTAATAACAGTAATTTTCTTTTTTTTGATGTACTGACACATATTACCAACTGTGGAACCGCTTAGTAAAATAACAGTAGAGCTATCTTTTATTAGTGCGGCGGCTTTCTTTGCAATGTTAGCTTTGTTTTCTGTATTCAAGTTTTGTCGTGTTGTCACCAGCGTTTTCGCAGCGTCTTGCAAAACAAAAGCACCGCCACGGAACCGATTGATTTTGCCTTGGGCTTCCAATTGCACAATGGCGCGGCGAGCGGTACTCTCACTTATAGAAAGGTCACTACACATTTGTTCGATTGTGACATGTTGTTTGTCGTTTATGTACTTTAAAATTGTTTTCCTGTTAATCATTTGTCCGACCGCCATTGTTAATAATTAAATGCCCTGGTTGCTAACATTATAAAGGAGGTTTGAGAAAAATGAAAGCATTTGTTATTACTGAGCCAACAAAATTTGAACTTCAGGAGATCGAAAAGCCTATCCCCAAAAATGATGAAGTGCTGGTTAAAGTTAGTGCGTCTGGTTTTTGCGGAACAGACATTCACACGTTTAAAGGCGAACACCCAGCTGTGTATCCTATTGTTCCCGGCCATGAATTTGCTGGCACGGTTGAAGATGTTGGAGGTTCAGTTCATGCCTTTAGGCAAGGGGATTCGATAGTCGCCGATCCGAACGTGTTTTGCGAAAACTGTTATTATTGCAAGCAAAACAAACAAATTCACTGCGAGAACATTAAAGTTATTGGAAACACGATGGCTGGAGCTTTTGCTGAATATGTTATTGTGCCGGAACGATGCTTGTTTAGCGCGGAAAACATTGACCTTATACAGGGCGCAATGGCAGAACCACTTGCTTGTGTTATTAACGCCTTTAACAAAGCGTCAATCCCTCTTGGAGGCAGTGTGCTGATCTTTGGCGCAGGAACAATCGGCCTTATGCAGTTGATGATCAGTCTTCGGGCTGGGGCATCGTCCGTTACTATCGTTGATATAAAACCGGCTCAGTTGGAACTGGCAAAAACCTTAGGAGCAACCCATGCTCTGGAATCGGATGAAAAACTAAGTGATTCACTAAAACATATTCAACCGCGCGGGTATTCTTATGTAATAGATGCTACTGGCATACCAAAAGTTGTTGAACAGGCCATCCCGCATTTAGCCAATACTGGCACTTTTATTGCCTTTGGCGCATGTCCAGAAAAGAGCAGTATTACAATCAATCCGTTCGATCTTTTTTATCGTGATTGGAAACTGATCGGCTCCTATGCCTTGGAGAAGAACATGCCGCAGTCCATTGCAATGTTATCAGAAGGTGGCATTGATTTGTCGCCATTGGTTGGAAAAATAATAACTTTAGATGAAATGCCAGAAGCTTTTACTGCATTTTGCGAAGGGAAAACAAACAATAAAATCATTGTCAAGTTTTAAGCATTGGTAGAAGGAGTACCTTTATGAGCGGACCATATGTGCTAGAGCTTAAAAACATACAGAAGGTGTTTCCCGGCGTCTTGGCACTTAAAGACGTTTCTTTGCAAGTGAGAAAGGGCGAAGTACTAGCTCTGATCGGCGAAAACGGCGCAGGTAAATCCACGTTGATCAAGACGTGTTCTGGAGCGGTTATTCCCACTTCTGGTAAAATTCTGGTAAACGGCAAGGAATTTGACAGCATGACACCGCAACTTGCGGCGGAAAATGGTATCGCGATCGTGTACCAAGAGTTTAACAATGTGCAGGAACTATCTGTGGCAGAAAATTTGTTTTTGGGCAGGCCTATAAGAAAAGGAATCATCATAGACAAAGTCGCCATGGAAAAACGGGCCATGAAGATATTTGAACGGCTAAATATCGAAATTAACCCCAAAACTACGATGAAGCATCTAACCGTTGGCTACCAGCAAATGGTCGAAATCGCCAAAGCGATCGAACAGGACGCCCAAATTCTTATTATGGACGAACCGTCTGCACCGTTAACAAGTGCAGAAGTTGAAAGCATGTTTGCGGTCGTTAAGCTGCTGCGGGATCAGGGTGTGTCTATTGTCTATATTTCTCATCGATTGGAAGAAATCATGCATCTCTCGGACAG
>Ga0123355_10010838_pt1 | contig 14017 bp, 10 predicted proteins | sample TergutEmb28metaG_3_FD_89872 | JGI IMG/M metagenome (GOLD analysis project Ga0123355, IMG submission 89872) | Embiratermes neotenicus P1 segment gut microbial communities from Petit-Saut dam, French Guiana - Emb289 P1 | ecosystem: Host-associated > Arthropoda: Insects > Digestive system > Gut ... | reverse complement strand
TTGTATGCGGTTCCGCAATTCTGCAACTTTGCTGTACACTTCGTCGTAGTTGACTAAAATTTGATGGGACATACTGCACCTCTTTGTAATTGGGGTAAATTTACAGTGGAGTTTTGGGCGTGTGTTACAAATCTACTTTTTATTTATTGTTAAGACAACTCCTTATGTTTTTTATTTGAATGATGCGGATGCATCAAATTTTCTGGGGGCTTGCTTAACAAAAAAATGCCCTGTTCGCCAATACAATTTCAAATTTATTTTCGCCGATTTTATACCCCATCAGCATAATTGTCAATTGTTTTTTTGACAAAATAACTGTAGATTTATTGCATGGTTATTGTGACATGTTACAAGTGTTATGTTTCCGCAAAATTGACGATAATTTCGGTTATTTTTGCCTGAATCATTCGTAAATTCGTGTTTAGCTCTTTTTTATCTGCTAGGAAATTGTTCTGAACGAAATGCGCGGCGGAGCCGCTTTTTTATTAATAAATATCGCAAGAAAACAAACAGATGCGATATTTGGTACGGAAATTAATTTTCGGTATTAGGCGAAAAGATGAATCAAGGTATTAGGTTCAATCAAGCTGTATGCCCGCCTAATTTTCGGCAATTTATACAAAAACCCTTGTATAATTTTGGGTATCGTTTGTGCATTATCAAATAAATTAGAATGACGTGATAATGCAGCCAAAATAGCTGTAACTTTATTGTAAAATATCACAAATATTCTTATTACTCTCTTTGGCCATGATTATAGAGCCTAATGGTAATAACATCCTATGCTCTACAGCCGGCAAATCTTTTCTCATCTAACATCATATCAAAAATTTTTTACTCTAAATGTCCATAGAGTGTATATACTCTAATTATAGCATGAAAATATGGCATATTCAATGGAGTAAATACACTCTATGAAGGTTTGATGCTGTGGCGAAGAAATTAAAGCAAGATATTTCAATTGGGTCTAATCTGAAAAAGTACAGACAAAGAAGCAACATGACTCAAAGTGAGGTTGCTTCAAAGCTGCAAGTGCGGGGATTAGACATTCATCAAAAAATAATCTCTGAAATGGAATTGGGCAAATACAGTATACGAATTAGTGTTCTTTTTGCTTTGGCGAATTTGTATAATGTTTCGATTTGGGAATTTTTCGAAAATTTAGAATTGTATGAGTAGCTGATACCAAAATATTATTTGTATCATTTACACCTATAATTATTATTCCAGTGTAAGCCCGTGGGGAAGGTGAAATAAATTAGCAGAAATGGGTTATCATTACGATGGGGCGTTATTTTTTATTCATTGCCGCAAAGGCATAAATTCAAAGAACGAGCAGTCCAAGCAATTAAAGGACAGTCGTTCCATTTTTTTGTAGATTAACTGACTTCTAATGTCCCAGAACAAAAGCATACATGTCTATGAATTTGGCGGGGCACAGGCTAAAGGCAAGCCACCCACGCATATCTAAGAGAATTGGCAGGTTAGAAGCGTTAGCATATGAGGAAGAATAGCTATGATATCCCTTAATTGACAAGAACCTGCGACCAACAAAAAATATAGTAAATTAATTTTTGACAAATCGGGATTAAGCCATTAAACATTTTGATACATTGAGCCACAAAACATAGAAAGACTATCGACGAAAAACAGATAAATTGCTCCGAAAAATCTTGACAAGCTATTAAAAATATTATATCATTGGCGGTGTTGAGTAAGTATAGTACTTCTCGTCTAATCAGTTGCTCCGACAATGTGAAAATCGGAAGCTCTGATGTCAAAAACACTGGAAACATGCACTTCTAAGGGCTCTTAGCTCAGTTGGTTAGAGCGCTCGGCTCATAACCGAGTGGTCCCGGGTTCAAGTCCCTGAGAGCCCATATTAATAAGCGGTTTTGCCGCACGTTTCGGACAGTGAACGAGTTGGTGCGAAGTACCGCACCAACAACCCGTCCGGGCAATTTCTTAGCAAATGTAAAAACCGCGTGTCGGAAATGATATTTTCGACACGCGGTTTTTTATATACAGTTCTTCACACCCAGTAATCCTCAATAAGCCGCTTCACTAAGGCCACGGCCCTTTTTGCTCGCCCTTTATCACCCTGTAAAGAGTAAATATCCCTAAACGAAAACTCCAAATGGCAGCCCCGTGCCGCTTTTAATGTATCGGTAATATGGGCACAAAACTTCTCTTCGTCAAATACCTTATCTACCCCAATAAAATTGGGGCTGGGCTTACGATGATATATCATAGGCTTGCCACGCAGCCTACTGCCCATAAATTCCTCGTTACACCATGCAGAAATAGAGACTTTACGCAAATTGTTTAGCTTGCTCACGCAATTGTCCCATATTTCATGGACAGCTTCGCAGCAGCCATAGTTAACCAAGCCAAATAAATCCGCAATGCGCTTATAGTATGGGAAGAAAAATTCTTCAAACATTCCGCCACTTATGCCCACAGTTTCCTGCGAATCCATATACCCCCACATGTTAGACAGTAAGTTTGGCGAACTTGGCAGGTCATTAGTAAAACCAAAAGTCCCCTGCGGAACCCCTTGGTTGCCGTTGTTAACAATAAGATGCCCGCCCGTTTCAAGCTCCCGCATATATTCGATATAGTCGCTTGTAAGCATATCCATTGCCTTGTGAACCAGCTCGGGATAGTCGCACAGGGCGTACAGCATGGTTTCCATATGCATCATTTGCACCAGCCATTGGGTTAAAACAGCATATGGCGCACCGCAAAGCATACGTACAGGCAGAATATCGCCTACAACATCTGCAATAACATCGGCCTGCGCCCTAGTAGATTCAGGATTTACTCCCCAAGAAGATTTACCAAGTTTGTGAAAGTCCGCCTCCAAATCATTTACATACGCCTTATAAACATACGCCAAGTCGTTGCCGTGGTTGTCGGCAACCGCCTGCAAGCCATAGGGCGTGAACCATGTATGCACATTAACGCCTAAAAAGTCTGGCGTTACTCTGTCATCGTCGATATCTTCGCGGCCGATTATATGCCCCAATATCTGCGATTCTATTTGCTGCCCCTCTGGCGATTGGCAAAGCAATGGGCGCGCTACTTCGTGAAAGAATGTCCATTCCTCTATGGTTACAATTGGGCTGGTGGTTTTAAGGTCGTTGTGCGCATACCAATGCTTTTCCCGTAATTTGTTTTCGGGCGTGTTTGCGTATTCAAGCTGCTTTTTTGCCAGCTCGCGCAGGTATTCCCGCTCTTTAAGGCTTATCATGTCTAACCTCCTGGATTTTTATGTAGAAAAAGGGCTAGGCCCGCAAGCCATAACCCTTATCGTTTAACCTAAAATTCAAATATTTTAGAACAATGTTACAGCAAATGCCATAGGAACGTAAACGGTACCGTTGTCGTTAAAGCCGCCGGCTTCAGCCAGGGTAAATGACACAACGTCAACAACGGTTACGGTGCTGGTCGCGCCGTCCCAAGCAAGAGAATAGTAGCCAAACGCGTTCGCAAACAAACGGAAAGCTACAAATTGAACGCCGTCTACATAACGTACAGGTACGCCTGCAAGTGGGTCTACCGCTGGCAATTCTTCCGGAGGTAGTTCTGCGGGAATTTGTACAACTGGCAATTCCGCAGCTGGAATTTCTGCAGCCGGCAATTCTTCAGCCGGAGTTTCTACTTCTTCTGGAGCATCTTCCACTAAAACTTCGCGGATTACAATTCTCCATCTTGCAGCCTCTGTACCGCTTGTTACAAATGCCAATTCGTCACCTTCTGCTAATTCTAGCTCTAGGTGAAGCTCTGCGTCAAAGTCTTCAACAGCTTCGCCGTTTAACAGAACAGAAGCGGTTGAGCCATTACCAATAAAAGAACCTGTTACATAGAACAAGCCGTCCGCTTTTGCATACCATACAATAACTGCATCTAGGCCCTCTACAGGGGTAACATAACCGTTTTCGGCGTCGATAGCCCATTCTTCTGCATCTTCTGCTGCAGAAACCCAAAGGCCATCGGCATAAGTAGCCAATGAACGGACGCCGTCTACATAGTACACGAAGCTAAAGCCTTCTGCTGCTGGGTCATCCATACCAAAGCTCCATGTTTGGCCTAGGTCGGCAGAAATTGCTTCAATTTCTTCTGGTGCTTCTGTTGGTTCGTCTTCTTCCACTTCAGCGTCCGTTGCTTCGTCCGTTGGTTCATCTGTTGCGTCGTCTTCGTACACTTCCACGTCTGCTGATTCGTCATCGGTTGCGTAGTCTTCCACGTCGTACCCGTTTTCGCCGTTGTCATAATCTTCTGCAAATACGCCAACCGGCGCAAGTGCGAGACACAAGACAAGTGCGAAGCATAGAAACTTTTTCATGCTCAAAACCCCTTGTAATATATATTTTTTGTTGCAATACTTGCATCGCATACTTTATCAGACATATTCCAAATTTGCAAGATTTTTGTGAAATATGTAAAAAGGGCTGGGCAAGCCACAACCCTTTCTGTGTTATTAAAATTAATTATTGAAACAATGTCAACGCAAATGTCATAGGTACGTAAACGGTGCCGTTGTCATTAAAGCCGCCGGCTTCGGCCAGCGTAAATGAAACAACGTCAACAACGGTTACGGTACTGGTCGCGCCGTCCCAAGCCAGAGCGTAGTAACCATGTGCATTAGCAAACAAACGGAAAGCGACAAACTCAACGCCGTCTACAGTGCGTGTAGGAACGCCTGCAAGTACGCCGGGAAGCGGGTAGTCTACAACTGGTTCTGCAGCAGGAGGTTCAATAGGAAGTACAGCAGGAAGCTCGACTTCTTCTGCCTCTTCTATTTCTTCTACTTCATCAACTACTTCTTCAACTTCCTCTGCTTCTTCAACAGCAGGAACGCCGGTTATTGTAATGTTCCAGATAGCGGAAGCATCTTCGTCTTCATTAATTATTCTTGCAGAGAAATGTATTGATCCAAACATATTCATCTCTGCTTCAAATTCAAAATCGTAATCCTCGAAATTGCCAGCTTCATAGCCGCCGCCTAGAACTACAAACATTGCATTTTCTACAGCCACACTACCTGTTACCGTAAATGTACCTGCAAAAGGTGCCATCCATCTAAACACTGCATCTTCATCGTATACAGGTGTAGCATAGCCGCTTGCAACGTCAACTTCACCAGACATAACAATCCAGCCATCAGTAGAATCATCGCCCATTCCAAAAATCCATGTTGTTTGAACTTCTTCTACAGCAGAAGCTTCTTCGATTTCTTCTGTTGGTTCGTCTTCTTCCACTTCAGCATCCGTTGCATCGTCCGTTGGTTCATCTGTTGCATCGTCTTCGTACACTTCCACGTCTGTTGATTCGTCATCGGTTGCGTAGTCTTCCACGTCGTACCCGTTTTCGCCGTTGTCATAATCTTCTGCAAATACGCCAACCGGCGCAAGCGCGAGACACAGGACAAGTGCAAAGCATAGAAACTTTTTCATACTCAAAAACTCCTTGTAATATAAATTTTTTGTTGCCAATATTTACAGTGTGATGTACATATGTAAATATTGCATCGCATACTTTAGCAGACATAGCCCAAGTTTGCAAGATTTTGTGTTAAAATAAAAAACATGAAATAAATTTGTAACATTTCAAAGGAGGAAGCCAATGAAAGAGCAACTACGTACCCTCGGCAATGCGTTGAAAGAACAGCTATGCGAAATCAGCGACTTTATGTACCACAACCCGGAACTGGGCAACCAAGAATACAAGGCTGCGGAAAAATTAACAGCGTTTCTGGCCCAGCACAATTTTGCTGTCAAATATCCCGTGCTTGGCATTGATACGGCTTTTGAAGCTGTATACGACAGCGGCAAACCCGGGGAATCCGTCGCATTTATTTGCGAGTATGACGCCCTACCGGAAATTGGCCACGCCTGCGGCCACAATATGATTGGCGCAATGAGCGCGGGCGCGGGGGTTATACTGAGCAAAGTAGCCAGTGAAATTGGGGGCAAAATTTATGTATTTGGCAGCCCGGCGGAAGAAACCAACGGCGCAAAAGTAGCCATGGCAGATGCGGGGCTATTTAACGGCATAACCGCCGCCATGATGATACACCCCTCTAGCGACACCCGCGAAAGCGGAACATCTGCAGCAATGGAAGCGTTGCAATTTAGCTATAAAGGGCTAACAGCCCATGCGGCAGGCTGCCCGGAAAAAGGAATAAACGCCTTAAATGCCATCATACAGCTTTTTAATGGCATAGATGCACTGCGCCAGCATGTGACACCAGATGTCCGCATACATGGGATTATAAGCAAGGGCGGCGTTGCAGCCAACATTGTCCCAGACGAAGCCGTTGCCCAATTTTATATCCGCTCTGCAACAAAAGAAAACCTTGCAACTGTTAAGGAAAAGGTCTTGAAAATTGCCGAAGGCGCGGCCCTTATGACGGGCGCAACCCTGGAAGTAAGCAATTACGAGCTTTCTTACGACGATTTGAAAACGAACAAGGCACTTTCCGAAGCCTTTAACGCAAATTTGCACGCGCTTGGCATAACCAATATTGAGCCGCCAATAAAAGGCGCAGGTTCTTCTGATATCGGCAATGTCAGCAATGTTATACCAACAATCCACCCGAATATTGGTATTTCTGAAACCCCTATAGTTGGGCACACGCGGGAATTTGCTGCGGCAACCATAACCGATTTTGCCCATGAGCGGTTGCTGGTTGGCGCGTTGGCACTGGCATATACGGGGTACGATGTCCTTACCGGGGCAATAAAACCCCTCCAAAATACGTAACCGTATTAACGCCATTAATGTACTCAAGCCCGCTTATCTTAGCCAATTCCGACACGGCTACGCCATAGGCTTCAAGCGATGGTATCGCCTTGTCGGGATGTGCACATGGCAAGGAGTCTAGTCTTGTGCAGCGGTTGCAAATATGACAAGCCCCCGCGCCTAATATAAGGGGCTTTTTTATGTGCGCCATATTGCCGATCTGCTCCGCAACAGTCATGGTTAACGCATTGTGTTTGACAGCCGCTTCTTGCATTCCTTCAAAGTCAAAAGAATCCTCTAATTGCCCGATGGATTGAAACACCATTATATGCTCGTATTCCTTTGCGTGGGCGATCATTTCATCTATATCGCCCACGTCCGGCGGACACATCCAGCATGTGCCGTACTTGCCACAGACATTTTGTGCGCAGGCGTCCCGAAACGCGTGGCTGAATTTTATTTCCGAAACTTTTGCCATGCCTGCGTTGGTTGCGCCTGCGGCTAGTGCAGTAACCATAAGTTCGTTAAAATCCATTGATAAAACCCTTTCTATTTTTCAATGCCCTTATACTGCCAACGCGGCTTGAAAGGCAACAACATCACTGTAATTGCCCTATGAGGGCAGCGGTTGACACAGCGATAACACACAATACAGTTTCCTCCCGGTATAATCTTCCCTTGCTCATTCGCAAAATTTTTCATGGGGCAAATTTTGACACATACATTGCAAGCGGTGCAGTTCCTATGGATTTTCACGCCTGTCTTGGCCCTATGTTCCGCAGAAAATTTGCGAGGCTCAATTTCACGGCTGTCACCCTGCCACAACTTGCCTTGGATACTCCCTAAAAATTGCGAGAACCGTGAAAATCCGCGCTTCTTCACAATCCCGTTTCTTATATCGTCGCATACACGCATCATCTTGGCTTCTGCCTTTTTGAAACGCCGTTGTATGGATTTATCCCTTGGGCGCCAAAGTATTGGAATGTTGTTTACATTGTTCGGCATATAAAAATGTTCCGCGTAGGTAACTTCAATCGTCTCATCCCAAAACATATCCGTAAAAACCCGGGCGCCATCACCAGAAAACATCACTTGCGTCACAAAAATAATCAACTTTTTGCCGCTTAAGTCGCTCATATGCTTGGCTACAAATTCCCGCATATTGCGCGGAACCCGTGAGGCATATATCGGATAGCAAAATGCGATGGTATCATGAGCTTTAATTTCATCCGTAAAATTATGCTCCATTTCAATTGACAGGCAAACCGCATCCATTTGCCGGCTGAAAACACGTGCAATATATTCGGTGTTGCCTGTGGCAGAAAAATACAAGGTTAGCATGGTTCACTCCCCTACTCGCTTGCCTTGAAATTATACATAGGCCTTATTCTTTCCACAATATCCGCAGTGGGCCCAATTTGGCCTACTATTTCGTCCATGCCCTTGTACGCCATTGGTGCTTCGTCAAGGGTTTTGCGGTTCACAGATGTCGTAAAAATCCCGTTCATTTCCGCTTCAAATTCATCCATCGACAGCTTTTTGAATGCCGCGGAACGGCTCATCAAGCGCCCTGCCCCATGCGGCGCGGACTGATTCCACTCATCATTGCCTTTTCCAATGCAAACGAGGCTGCCGTCGCGCATGTTTATGGGAATCAGCAGCTTCTCTCCGGATTTGGCAGACACGGCACCTTTGCGCAGTATCATCGTATCCGTATCAATATAATTATGAATAGTGGTGAAATGCTCAACCTCCGTAAGCCCCATGCCGCGTAGGATTACGTCTACCATTGCTTTGCGGTTTAATGTGGCAAAATGCTGCGTTATTTTCATATCGTGGATGTAATCGTCGAACAGCGCGCCGCTTACATATGAAAGGTCTTTAGGGTAGCCGTGGTTCGTTCTACGGGATAATTCTTTTATGGTTTGGGAAATTTCTTTGCTTCGTCCGCCTTCTTTCAAAGCGGTAATCAGCTCCTTAGTTTGCATTTTGGAATTGCCGCAAAGCGTACGATAGGCTTCATCTTGGTAGTACTTTGCAATTTCGTTACCAAGATGACGACTGCCCGAATGCACAACAAGATACAAGTCTCCGCCTTCACCACGCCCAACCTCAATAAAATGATTGCCGCCGCCCAAAGTGCCGATGCTGCGCCGTGCCCGTTCGAGCTTAACCTCATCGGCAATTTTGAGCTGTGTCAAATCAATTGCTTCGTTTAGTGGGTGATGATTTTTACGCACATCCCTGCCCGACGGTATCTCTTTGCGAATCAGCTTATCTAAGGCGGCGTAATCTATATCTTTTTCTGCAAGCTTTACCGTTTCCATACCGCAGCCAATATCTACCCCAACCATACCCGGTACAATTTTGTCGGTGATGGTCATGGTTGTGCCAATTGTGCAGCCCATTCCGGCGTGGACATCCGGCATAATGCGTATTTTGCAGTCTGTAAATTCCTCGCGGTCGCATACGGATTTTATTTGTTCTAGTGATGCGCTTTCAAGCTCGTTTGTGTAGCAAATTGCAATATTGTACTTGCCTATAACTGATAACATACTGCACCTCCACTTTATTCCTTTGGAATCGAAATTGCGTTAAGAATGCACGACATCAGGGCAACATTTTCTCGAAAACAAAAAATGAATCCACGCCGCCGTAATACTCTGTTATTTCATCTTTATCCATTGCGGCGTAATCGTTCACTGCAAGCACCAGCTTTGTATACTCGCCTTGCGTTTGAATTTCCGCAACGGGGAATGCATACCCCTGCTGCTTTTCCTTCCAGCCGTCATCTTCAACAAGAACTTTAAGCTCTATGGGCGTGTACCCGTTTTTAATGTAAAAACGCTCCACATATCCGCCGGCAGAACCAAGGTCTATACAACGGTGGCTTAAATCGTAAACACAGCGTTCGAAAAACTTCAGAAGCTTTCCGCCCCTGCCCGACGCATTGAATGGATGCGCTATAGCAATTCCATCAAGAGAGAAACGCTTTTCGCCTTCCCAAGGGCTTGCAAAACCATATGCGCAGCCAATAAGTGCAGAATCTAAATAGTATCCTACAACTGCCGCGGGATAATTTCGGCAAATACTTTTTATATCGTCTGTACCCGGAAGGTATTCTTTCACCAAGTTTTCCAATATTCCGTAATCACTTTCTGGTATAACTTTTACCGTTTCCACAAAAGCACCTCCAAGTGGTATTAAATTTTTCACACATTATATCACAAGACTATTGTGTACAAACCAAATTTTTGCTAAACTCTGCACATCACACTTTCATTTAGGAGGCAATCATGGCAAAAATAATTGGCAATGCAATCCCAAACATGCCTTGGGAAGAAAGACCCGCACATTGCAAGGAAATTCTTTGGCGTTACAGCAACAACCCAATTATTGGCTGGAACCCGGGGCCAAAAGTAGCAAGAATTTTTAACAGCGCAGTAATCCCTTATGGTGATGGATTTGTAGGCGTTTTCCGTGCCGACCACAAAAATACAACCATGCACTTACATTTTGGCAAAAGCAAAGACGCCATTCACTGGGAATTTGAAGAAGATGATATCAAATGGGTAGATGAAGACGGCAAGCCATTCCAGCCGGATTATGGATATGACCCGCGCCTTGTAAAAATAGACGACGACTATTTTGTTATGTGGTGTACAAGCATTTCTGGCCAGCCTACCATTGGCCTTGGCAAAACAAAGGATTTCAAAACTTTTGTGCGTTTAGAAAATGCATTCCTGCCGCACAACCGCAACGGCGTACTTTTCCCACGCAAAATAAACGGAAATTACGTGTTGCTTAGCCGCCCAAGCGACGCCGGACACACTCCGTTTGGCGATATATTTCTCTCCGAAAGCCCAGACTTGAAATATTGGGGCAAGCACCGCAAAGTAATGGGCAGGGGCGATGGCTGGGAAGCATTAAAGATTGGCGCAGGCCCTATTCCAATAGAAACAGACGAAGGCTGGCTGATGATTTACCACGGCGTCATTATGACTTGTAACGGCTATGTATACAGCATCGGCTCCGCTTTGCTTGACCTTGAAAACCCATCTAAGGTGCTGTACCGCGCCAATAGTTACCTACTGCATCCGGAAGAACCATACGAAACCGCAGGCTTTGTAGCAAATGTATGCTTCCCATGCGCCACCCTTTGCGATGCCCCAACAGGCCGCTTGGCTATTTACTATGGCTGTGCAGACACATATACCGGCATTGCCTTTGGTACAGTGGATGAAATTATTAAATTTACAAAAGAAAATAGTGTGTTAAGGCCTGGCGATGCGGATATAGGCCGCGACTAGGCCCATACGCAATAATTTCCAAAATTTTCAACACACCTATTGGCAGCAAAAAATGTTATAATCCACCTGAGACAGTGTCTTTACAAAATGTCAAAGGTGGTTTTTTTATATGCTAGAAAAGTGCTCTGTACGAAACGCGCGGCAAAGCCGCTTTTTAATGCTAGAAAAGTGCTCTGTACGAAACGCGCGGCGAAGCCGCTTCTCAATGTCCGAAAAATCGTGGTTCACAAAATATTTCAAATGCGCAATGCTTACAATTGTTTTATGCGCAATGGCTATTTCGCCGCTTGCGCCGCTTTATGTACTTGGCAACGCCACTTTGCCCTATATCACGCAATCTACGGAAATGCGCGGGCTGTGGGTCACGTCTGCGTACAATTTAGACTGGCCGTCACGCCAGGGGCTTACCCCTGCACAGCACAGGGCAGAAATTGACGATATTCTTAACCGTGCCGCGGCCCAAGGCATTAACGCCGTGTTTGTTCAAGTGCGTCCTTCCGCTGACGCGTTTTACCGTTCCCAAATTTTCCCTTGGTCGCATTTGCTAACAGGCACACAGGGCGTAGCCCCCGCCAGCAATTTCGACCCACTGGATTATTGGATTGAGCAAGCCCATGCGCTTGGCATAGAAGTTCACGCGTGGATTAACCCCTACCGCATCACTTTCCCAAACCAACGCATTACAACCCCCGCGCAGCTTTCTGAAAACCACCCTGCAAGGCTTAACCCGGGCCTGGCTGTTGCCTATGGAACAAGCCTATTTTTTGACCCGGGCAACCCTGCGGCACGCCAACTTATTGTAGATGGCGCGGCAGAACTTTTGCGTAATTACAATATTGACGGTATACATTTGGACGACTATTTTTACCCAAGCCGCAACTTCCCAGATCAAGCCACGTTTGCCAGATATGGCCGCGGTATGAACGTGGACGACTGGCGGCGTGAAAATGTAAACGCGCTTATACGCGATTTGCAGCGCATTACGCACGAAGTAAACCCCAACGCCAGCTTTGGTGTTAGCCCTTTTGCTATCTGGCGGAATGACGAAAGTGACCCGCGCGGAAGCGCGACAAGCGGCACGGAGTCTTATTATGCCCAGTTTGCAGACACCCGCCGCTGGGTAGCAGAAGGCTGGGTGGACTATATTGTGCCGCAAATTTACTGGATAGAAGGCAACCCCGCCGCTTGCTACGAAGCTGTGCTTAGCTGGTGGGAAGACCTTGTAAGAGGTACGGGCGTGCGGCTGTATATTGGCCTTGCGCCTTACAGGGAAGTAAACAGGATAACCGACCCAAGGTTTGGCAACTGGGGAGAAGGCGAAATTGTTCGCCAGCTGGAGCGCAATGCACGTTCGCCTGTAGTACGTGGCAGCATTTTTTTCCGCGAGCGCTTTATGCGTAGCGATGTTGGCGATGCAATTGGGCGTTTTTATACGCAGCATTTACCAGGGCAAGTGCCTACCCGCCAGCAAACAGGTACGCCCGCAACAACTACTCCGCAAGTACCGCCAAGCAATGCCAGCGACCCAATAATTATTCCCCCGCCTCCTGCTGTTGACCCACCGCCGCAGCGTCCTGTCAACGATGTGCCCCGCGTTCCAATACCAACACCGCAAATGCCTGCACCATCAAACCCCGGAATGGAAAACCTGCTGGTTGCACAACCTTCCAGGGCAGAATTTACCGTAACGGATGCAAGCGGCTTTTGGTTTCACGGTTCAGCAGTGCCGGGTGTGCCAGTTTATGTAAACAATCAGCTTGTTACAGACCGCACGGCAGAAGGCTTTTTCAGCATTTTTATGCCATTAGAGCGTGGGCGCAATACGTTCACATTTACCCAAGCCGAGCAAACATCTATAACCCGCACAATTATAAACAACGCCCCGGCAGCGGCGCAACCGCCGGCGACAATGGCCGTAGCCATTGAAAATGCATTTCCCGCTGCAGACGAATGGGCGCGCACAGGCACAACGCTTACTTTGCGGGCCACAGCCCCCGCAGGTGCAACCGTTACTGCGGAAATTGGCGGGCAAACGATTGCCCTTACCCAAACAAACGCAAATTTACAAGCGACAGCTTCAAATATAGTGGCAGCGCAGTTTACTGGCAGTTTTTCGCTAAACACCGCCGCCGCAAACGACGCAATAACAGACATTGGCCGCCCAGTGTATACCATGACATGGAACGGGGAAACCCGTACCGTAACTGCCAATGGGCGCATTCGTCAGCTTGGCCCGGAAGCCCCGTTTTTCGCAGAAATTTTATCAGCCTCTGCATGGGTGTTCCCGCAGGCAGGTACTACAGGCGGCTCCAACTGGGCTATGCTCCGCAGACAAACAGACCGTGTTGCCGCTGTTTCCGGCGATTGGGTACGCCTTGCATCCGGCGGATGGGTAGAAAGTGAGCACGTGCGCACATGGCAAGACAACAATTTTGCCGCCGCAAGCATACTTTCCGAGGGGCGGTATATCCCCGGCCGTTACATTGATACAATCACATGGGAAGCCCCGTTCTTTGCGGCTGTGCAAGCAGAATTTGACGGCAGCGAACTTATTGTCTCCCTTGGAATGCAAGGCACCGCACCGCCAATTTTTTACACCCCGGGAGAAACGCTGTTTTCAAATATTCGTATGGGCACACACAACGGCGCACCCGCATATTTTATGACCCTGCGCGAAGGCGAAAGCCTCGAAGGATTTTACACTGCATATGCAAACGGCCAACTTCAGCTCGTGCTGCGCCGCAGACGCCCGCTAACATCGGGCAACTATCCATTTGCAGGTTTCACATTTGTCATTGACGCAGGCCACGGCGGAACAGACCCGGGCGCGGTTGGCCCAATGGGCGCTGCAATGCCGGAAGCCGCAATTGTGCTTGCCCAAGCAGACCTTATAGCCCACCAATTGGAAGCACTTGGCGCAAACATTGTAAGAAGCCGCAGTACAGACACATTTTACACTT
>Ga0123355_10010837_pt1 | contig 14018 bp, 6 predicted proteins | sample TergutEmb28metaG_3_FD_89872 | JGI IMG/M metagenome (GOLD analysis project Ga0123355, IMG submission 89872) | Embiratermes neotenicus P1 segment gut microbial communities from Petit-Saut dam, French Guiana - Emb289 P1 | ecosystem: Host-associated > Arthropoda: Insects > Digestive system > Gut ... | reverse complement strand
TGCCGGATCGTAAACGGCCGGCCCGGTCGCGGACGAGGCCGGATTCCCGGCGGCAGGTTTACTCCCGGCATTCGCCGGGCTCGCGGCTGCGATCGCGGCTGCCGCCACGAGGGCAAGCGGGGCGAAGATCAGGACGAGGCGTTGCACTGCGGTTTTCGCGGTCACTGTGCATCCCCTTACACCCGTGCCGGGATACCCGATTGCCGACGGCAAGGCTGGGTGAATAGCGCGGGTAATTCATGATGCGCCGACCGGCCCGGTAGCACAACTACCGTTACTTTCAAGCTCGCCGCCATCGCCGGAACAATTATCCCGACGCGGCCCGCTGCCGCGCCGAATTGTCGCCGAGGACGAAAATCAATTCCTCCGGTCACCAGGAATTGCCAATAGGCCAGGGAATAGGATTCGATCGCGACTACATGTCTAGTCGCGGTTCAGTGAGTCGGGCCACCAGGCCTGGTGGGCCTTCGACTGGTCGGCCGCCGGGCCGAGCGCGCCGAGGGCCTTCGCCCACCGCTCCTCGGTCAGCGTGATCGCCGGCGTGTCGACCCCCGCCGCGGCGGCGACGCTGGCCGCGATCCGCACGTCCTTGGCGAGCAGGCCGACGGCGAAGCCAGTGCCGTAGCGGCCGGTCAGCACCTCGCTGGCGAAGATCTCGCTGACGAACGACCGGCCGGTCGAGGCGTTGATCACGTCCACCATGGTCGCGGGGTCAAGGCCGAACCGCGCGCCGACCACCAGGGCCTCGGCGGTCACGCAGGTCGTGGCGGCCGCGATCACGTTATTCAGCGCCTTCATCGCGTGCCCGGTGCCGAGCCCGCCGGTCCGGAACTGCCTGCCGGGATCGCCGAGCACCCGCAGCACCGGCTGCGCGCGGGCCACGTCCTCGTCCGCGCCGCCAACCATCAGCGATAGCTCGCCAGTAACCGCGCGGGGCACGCCCCCGGACACCGGTGAGTCGACGACCGTGACCCCGTGCGGCTTGAGGTCCGCGGCGAGCCGCAATGTGTCCGTCGGGTCGGCGGAGCTCATCTCAAGGACCAGTGCGCCAGGGCGCAGCGCCGCCGCGATCCCCCAGCCGAGCAGCGCGTCGTGCACAATCGCGCCGTTCGGGAGCATCGTCACCACGATGTCGGTGGCGGCGAAGGTGTCCGGCGTCGCGGCGGCGATCGCGCCGGGATGCCCGGCCGCGAACTGGGCCTGCCGCGCTAGGTCCACGTCACGCACGACCAGGGCGAACCCGGCCGCGTGGAGGTTCGAGGCCATCGGGCCGCCCATGTTGCCAAGCCCGACGAATCCGACGGTGAGCTCGCTCATGCCTCGATTCTTATCGAGGCGGGGGCCGCTGACCAGAACTAAGCGGCACAAACGTGCGGGCCGTGATGTTGGCGGATCCCCTCTTCCCGAACGGACCGCTGCTCCGACGAAGTTCCTGATGAGCCAGTCGCCGTGGGTGGTGAGGATGGACTCGGGGTGGAACTGGACGCCTTCGATCGGGTGCGTTCGGTGCCGGAGCGCCATCGGGAGGAGGTTCGTTCGCGCCGTGACCTTCAGGTCGGCCGGCAGCGTAGACTCGTCGACGATGAGCGAGTGGTAACGGGTGGCCTCGAAGGGGTCGGGCAGCCCGGACAGGACGCCACGACCCTCGTGGCTGACCGGGAAGGCCTGGCCGTGGATGGGCCGGGGTGCCCTGATGATCGCCGCGCCGAACGCGGCCCCGATCGCCTCGTGGCCCAGGCAGATGCCGAGCAGCGGGATTCCGGCCGCGGCGGCGACTCGCACCGTGCCGATGCTGATGCCCGCCTCGGCGGGAGCGCACGGGCCCGGGGAGAGCACGATGCCGTCCGGTTCCGCGGCCGCGACCTGGGCGGCGGTCACCTCGTCGTTCCTGACGACCTCGACTCGGGCACCGGCCGTGGTCAGCAGGTGAGCGAGGTTCCAGGTGAACGAGTCGTAGTTGTCGACCAGGATGACCAGCGGGCGGCCGGTGCCATTGTGGCCGGCGGGCAGCCGAGTAGGCGGGGCCGCTGGAGTCTGCTGGATCACCGGGGCCTCCGGAGATCGCGCGCTGAGGGCGGTCTTCAGGGTGGCGGCGACCGGACCTGGCCGCGCCTGCCAGGTCGCCTGGCAGGTCTCGATGGCCGTGACCACCAGCACGCCGACGACCGCGTTGGTCACGAAGACCTCAGTGGCGTCTTCGACCTCGCCCAGGGTCAGCGGCTTCTGGCCGACACGGATGCCGTGTTCGTGAGCGGCCCGTATGACGGCGGCGCGCATAGTGCCCGGCAGCAGGCGGCCATCGGCGGGCGGGGTGAGCAGCACTCCGTCGATAACGGCAAATACGTTCGCCCTGTCGGTCTCAAGAATCTCGCCGGTTTCGTCGGTGATCAAAACCTGCCCGCCTGGACTGACGCCTTTCTGGCGAGCTAGCTCGTTAATTAGCCGGCGGTCTTTGTACTTGTGCGGGCCGATTCCGCCTGGGACGACGGCTGGTCGCAAGACGGTTCCGGCTAGCGGTGTCGCGGGGCTTGCGGGCGGAGGGTCGAGCGGCACGACTTCGACGGTGGCCTGGAGGGGGCCGCCTACTGGCCGGACGGTGATCCGGAGCCTGCCGGTCGGCTGGGTCTCCAGGCAGTCAGCAAGTAGCGCGGGAAGGCTGACAGGCAGGTCCTTGCCGTAAAGGGCTCGGACGTTTGATTCGAGGCGCTTCAAGTGGGCGGCAAGACCGCGGGTCTGGCCCTCGGTGACTAGCAAGCTGGTGAACACGCCTGCGGTGGGGCGCGGCCGCAGGTCCGGGTGCGGGCCGGGGGTGGTGGTGTCCAGCGTGGCCCCGATAGCTTGGAGGAGGGGGTTGGCCTTGATGAGGCACTCTGCGTATTCGGCCTCGGGGTCGGAGTCGGCGACGATGCCGCCGCCCGCGCCTAGCCAGGCCTTGCCGGCCGCGAACTCGAAGGTGCGGATCGCTACGTTGAGCTCCAGGCCGGCGAGCGGGGAGCGGTAGCCGACCGCGCCGGTGTACGCCTCGCGGGAGGCGGCTTCGAGTTCGTCGATGATCTCCAGGGCGCGGACCTTCGGGGCGCCGGTTACCGAGCCAGGCGGGAAGGTCGCTCTGATGAGGTCGCCGTCACCAGCGGCAGGGTCCAGCCTGCCCGTGACGGTGGAGACCAGGTGCCAGACCCCCGGGTGCGGCTCGGGGCCGAGTAGCACGGGGACCGTGACCGTGCCCGGCTCACAGACCCGGCTCAGGTCGTTGCGGACAAGGTCGACGATCATCACGTTCTCGGCACGGTTCTTCGCCGACTCCTCAAGCCCGGCCCGCTGGGCTGCCGCCTCCCGCTCGTCGGCGGCGCGGCGCGCGGTGCCCTTGATCGGCTTGGATGTGACGGTGGACCGCTCCCGGCGCAGGAACAGCTCCGGCGACAGGCTCGCGACGGCGGCGCGGGCGACACCGGAAGCTTCCGGCCCCCTCGCGGTTGCCGAGGCGGACGGAGCGCTGGTGGCGGAGACCCCGATGAAGGAGGCGTAGGGCGGGTTGAGCTGCCCCGCCGCCTGGCAGAACGCATCCAGCGGGTCCCCGGTGAACCCGGCCTCCATGCGCAGGCAGATGTTGGCCTGGAAAATATCCCCGGCATGGATGTACTGGACAGCCTTGCGGACGGCCTCTCGATGCGCTGCCGCGTCCGGCACCAGCCGGAACGGCCCGAAGTCGTAGCCGGGGCGGGCGCCCGGGGCAGCACCCTGGCAGGACGCCGCGCGCGCGGACAGTTCCGCGAAGCGCCGGTCGAGAACACCCGCCCGCTCGTCCGTCCAGAGGGCCTCGAAGAACCACTCCCCCGCGTCCAGCCGCAGCACATGGTCATACCAGCCGAACCACCAGGCAGGCAGCCGTCGCGGCCCGGTAACCGGCAGTGCCTCCCCGCCCGCGCCGTAGCCCAGGTACCCGATCCACCCGCCGCCGAACGCGCCCCCCGGGCTTTGCAGTTCAGCGCCGACCAGGTCGCCGACCATGGGGAAGGGCGCGTCGAAGACGCTCTCGAGCGTCCCGGGCGCCGACCGTACCGTAACCGGCTCGGACGCGACCACGCCCCCGGCACGGCCAGCCCACTCACCGAAAAGCGCGACAGGATGCACATCCTGGCGAACCAGGCGGAGAACGTCCTCCCGAGCCAGCCGCCACCCCAGCGGCCGGCGCACGAGTCGCGCGCCTTTTCCGTCCGGCATACAAGCAGGCTATCCGCCCACCCACGGCCGACGCGTTGTCCCACCGGACAAATCGCGCGCCCCGCGGCCTGGGTAAGCGGGCTCGAGACCATGTCCGCACCGAAGTCCCCTCCAGAAGCGACCGGACGCCTCTAGACCTGCGCCGAACCGGGCACAATCCTCCTCGTAAACGCGAGGTAGGGTCAGAAGACCGACATCTCCCGGCGCAAGGACGGGTTGAGATGCTTCAGCGGCGAGTGGCCTTCTCCCGGGCGCAGTACGAACGGTTCCGGCAGCTCATAGCCGAGTTCGTCCCGTTCGCGGTGATAGGCGGCACCGGCGTGCTGGTCACCAACGTGGTTTACGACCTGCTCGACATCCACTGGGGCATCGGGCCGGTCACGTCCGCCACGATCGCCACCGTCGTCGCGGCGATCGGCACCTACCTAGGCAATCGGTACTGGTCCTTCCGCAGGCGGCAACGCACCGGCGTTATTCGCGAAGTCGTCATATTCGCCGTGCTTAACGTGCTGGGCCTGCTGATCCAGGACGCGGCGGTGGCCTTCAACTCCTACCTGCTTGACCTCGGGCGCCACCACTTCGCGGCCTTCATCGCCCTGAACACCGGAATCGTGCTCGCGACCATCTTCAGATTCTGGTCCTACCGGCAATTCGTCTGGCTTGCACCGGTCGCACCGGGTGAGGGACAGCCAATCCCCCACGCGGAGGGCACCGGGGGGTCGTCGCCCCGCAGGTAAGTCAGCGTGCCGGGCGGCCGCCTCGGCCCGGAACAGGGCGTCTACCTGGCCGCGCACTGAGCACGGGTAGCCGAGCGGCACGCACCCTTCGGGCACCGGGCCAACGGCGCCAGACCGCTGGCGGGACTGCTCGACAACCACCGGAAGTTCCGGACGCCGTTGGTCCCGTAATCCGGGTTCGCCTCGTCGCACGACAAGTTGGCTAGACAGCTTGACCTTCCCGCCGAGTTCGACCGCCGTTAAGCCAGGCGTCAGGGACGGTCTTGTTGGTATCCGTACGTTCGTGAAGATCTTCTCCCGAACCCGGAGGTCTCTCTTATGCCGGAAATCTCGCGCAGAACCCTCATCAAAGGCGCAGCAGTCGTCGGCGGCGCCGCCGCGGCCTCATCGGTGCTGTCCAAGGCAGCCAAGGCCGCGACGGCCTATGGCGACATCCGCGACATCCAGCACGTGGTCATCCTGATGCAGGAGAACCGGTCGTTCGACCACTACTTCGGATCCCTGGCGGGCGTGCGCGGGTTCGGCGACCGGGCCACCATCCAGCTGCCTGGCGGGCTGCCGGTCTGGCAGCAGCCCACCACCGCCCCCGGCGAGCCCGTCACCTCGACGCAGTACCCGTGGCCGCTGAGCGCCGGCACCTTCAGCGGCCTGCAGCCGCCGAACCCCGAGCAGGGAGCGCAGAACTACCCCGGCACCGACCACTCCTGGCCGACCCAGCATGGCGCGTGGTACGGCGGCCTGATGAACGGCTGGTACTACGCCAAGGGCGGACCGACCACGCTCGGCTACCTCAGCAGGCACGACATCCCGTTCCACTACGCGCTCGCGGACGCCTACACCATCGGCGACGCGTACCACTGTTCGGTACTGTCCGCGACCGGCCCGAACCGTACATACCTCTGGTCCGGAACGGTCAACGCCGACCAGGAGCACGGTAGCTACATCGCCAACAACGGCGGTGATGAGCTCGGCGACTTCCTGCCGTGGGAGTGCTACCCGGTAACCCTGCAGAACGCGGGCGTGACCTGGAAGATCTACCAGGGCAGCGACAACTACGGCGACAACGGGGCGCAGTACTTCGCCACGTTCGCCGACCTCGACCCCTCACAGGGCGGCACCGCCCCGGCGCCCGGCACCAACGTCTACTACGACAACGGCCTGGCCACCGTGCCCGAGCCGCTCGACTACGAACTCTTCAATGGCGACAACCTCGCCAACGCCATCAAGGCGGACGTGGCCGCCGGGACGCTACCGCAAGTCTCCTGGGTGGTCACCAACCAGCAGTACTCAGAACACCCGGACGGCGCGCCGACCGACGGCGCCTACTACATCGGTAAGGTGCTCCAGGCCCTGGCAAGCGACCCCGACACGTTCAATTCCACCCTGGTCATCATCGACTTCGACGAGAACGACGGCCAGTTCGACCACGTGCCGCCGCCGACCCCAGTGGCCGGGACCACCGACGAGTTCGTCCTCGAGACGTCTGTCGCGCCGATGCCCCTTCCGGTGGGGCTCGGGTTCCGCGTGCCGCTGCTGCTCATTTCCCCCTGGACCCGCGGGGGCTGGGTCACGTCGGAGACCTCCGACCACACCTCGGTCGTTCAGTTCCTCGAGCAGTGGACCAGCGCGATCGGCACCCCGGCCATCTGCCCCAACATCAGCGTCTGGCGGCGCAGTGTCTGCGGTGACCTGACCACCGCGTTCGACTTCGCGAACCCGGTGTACGGGCTGCCCGACCTGCCGTTTGTGAGCGCGCCGGTCGGCGAGGCGCACGAGTATCACCCGGTGCCCGCCAGCAACACGATGCCGGTTCAGGAGTCCGGGAGCAAGGCCGCGCGGCCACTGCCCTTCCAGCCGAACGCCAACCTCACCGGGGTCAGTGCCGGGAACGGCGCGATCATCGCGAGCCTGGCGCTGTCCAACAACGCGCCGACAGTGACCAGGGCGAGCCACTTCTCGGTCTACGACAACCGGCTCGCCGTCGCGCCTGGCATCGCCAGCTACCCGGGCGGGTTCCCCGGCCAGTTCACTGTCGCCGGGTCGAGCAGCGACGCCACCGTGACTACGGCGGTGACGTTCACCGCAGGCGCCGGCCCGGCCTACGACATCACGGTTACCGGACCCAACAGGTTCCTGCGCCGGTTCACCGGCGACCTGTCGTCGGCCGGTGCGGGCGTCACTGTGGACGCCGAGTACTACCACTCGGGGTTCCAGCCGAAGTTCGTGCTTAACCTGGTCAACGGATCGGGGTCGGCGGTGAACTTCACGGTCACCACCAGCAACTACACGTCGGACGCGCCGGTCGGCTACCACGTGCCCGCGGGCCAGACCAAGCAGCACAACATCGACCCGATCACCAACTCCAACGGCTGGTACGACCTGACCGTCACCATCGACGCCGACTCGTCCTGGTCGCAGCGGTTCACCGGCCACCTGGAGAACGGCCAGCCAAGCGTCACGGGCTGACTTAAAACCCAGCGACCGTCAACACCAGCCACACCCGCCTTAACCGCAGCACCCTTTCTGGCCAAGCCACCGCGCGGAGGGGCGCCCAGTTTCTGGGCGCCCCTCCGACGGCTTTCGTGGCATGCCTCGTCCCGGCTCGGCAGGGCGCAGTCCGCGGTCCCGGTCCGCATGCCGCGGGTCTCGCAGGAATTCCCCGGCTTCGCCGAGCGTTGCAAGGCCCGGTCGGGGAAAAGCCGGCACTCGAAGTCCCGGCGCTCGCGAAGCCCGCTCAGCGAACCCCCATGGCTCCATGATCGCCGGCCAAGCTTACGACGTTGAGAAACGCCAATATCACGGTCCGGTTTCATGCGTAGCATGCCGGGTAGCCGAGTCGCGGACAGGAGACAGACAAATGCGAGCACTCGCGGACAGAATCCGGGCCATACGCCGGTATGCCGCGCTCCATCCCTGGGTGGTCTCCTCGGTGACGGGCTGCGTGGCGGTGGTCGCCGCCCTCGCGGTGATCGTCGCCCTGCTCCCCACCGGCAGCCCTCCGCCGGCGAAGTCCGTCGCGGCGGCCAAGGTCCGGCCGACGATACAGAGCACGCCTAAGCCGAAGCCGCATAAGAAGGGGCCGCTGCTCGACCCGTTTACCGGTGAGCCGGTCAAATCGCTCGGCCGCGTGCTCGCGGTGAAGATCGACAACATCGTCTATGCCCGCCCGCAGACCGGCCTGGGATCGGCCGACCTGATCTACGTGATCCCGGTCGAAGGCGGCCTCACCCGGTTCATGGCTGTCTTCTCCTCGCACCTCCCGCCGGTCGTCGGCCCGGTGCGCAGCGCCCGGGAATCCGACCTGTACCTGCTGAAGCAGTTCGGGCGGCCGGCGTTCGCCTGGTCCGGCGCCACCCCGCACCTCGTGCCGTTCATCGAGCGGGCCCGGGTTGTCGACCTGTACGACGCCCTCGTCGGCGGGTACTACCGCTCCGCGAACCGGATCGCGCCGTACAACCTGTACGCGAACACCGCGACGCTGATGCGCGAGGCGCCGCACGCGAGCAAGGCCAGGGACATCGGATTCCGGTTCGGCGCTCTGCCACCCGGCGGCACCGCCCCGAAGTCGTACACGGTGAAGTACCCGGCGGCGACCTACACCTTCCGCTGGTCGGCAAAGGACAAGCGGTGGCTGGTCTGGATAGACGGCGCGCCAGGCATGACCACCGACTCCGGCCAGCTGGGCGGGTCGACGGTGATCATCCAGTACACGCAGATCAAGACGTCGCGGTTCGAGGAGTACGGCGGCCGCCCGCCGCTCGCGGTGTCGGTCGGCTCCGGCCGTGCGGTCATCCTGCGCAATGGCCGCGCCTACACGGTGCACTGGTCCCGGCCGAACGCTAACGGGGGCACCACCTACACGCTGCCGAACGGCAAGCGGATGCTGTTCGCGCCCGGCCAGACGTGGGTCGTGCTCGCACCGGAAAACCACGCCAGCTACGTGAACGCGGCAGCCGTCTGAGCCGACGCGACCGGCTGAGCGAACGCCGGCAGCGCTCGCCAGCTCCCCGGGTCGTTCGGCTGGGGCCGTTCCGCTGGCCATGCGCACGCGGGTGCGGCCTGATTCGTCCGGTTGCCGACACGGTTCAGTCCTGGGGCCGGGCGGAGCTACCGGACCGTTCGGAATACATAAGGCTGTTATCCTTAGGTGCGATGCCTGACTGTCTGAGTCCCGAATGAGAGCCGTCGTTCCCCGGAGCCTAGCCAGGCATATCTTCCTCGACCTGCGGCCGCTGCGGCGATCCCGTGACTATCGGGCGCTCATTGCCGGGCTCGGCGTGTCGGTCCTCGGGAACCAGCTGACCACGGTCGCGGTGCCGTACCAGGTGTACGCGCTGACGCACTCGTCGCTGATCGTCGGCCTGGTGTCGCTGACCCAGCTCATTCCGCTCGTCATCGGGTCGCTGCTCGGCGGGTCGCTGGTGGACGCGATGGACCGGCGGAAGCTGCTGCTCATCGTGGAATCGCTGGCCGCCCTGTGCAGCGCGGGCCTGGCGCTGAACGCGGACTTCGGTCCGTCTTTGTGGCCGCTGTTCCTCTTCCCGGCGATCACCGCCGGCCTTTCCGGCATGGACAGCTCCGCGCGGAACGCTATGCTGCCCGGCCTGGTGGGCATGGAGCTGCTGCCCGCCTCCAACGCGATCTTCCAGTCGCTGTTCCAGACTGGCGCGATCGTCGGTCCCGCCGTCGCCGGGCTACTGCTCGCCGGAGCTGGCGTGCATCTCATCTACTGGCTGGACGTTCTCAGCTTCGTTGCCGCGCTGTCCGCGGTCGCGATGATCTCGCCGCAGCCGCCAGCCGCCACCGGCTCGGTGACCCGGCCGGGCTGGCGCTCGACCCTCGAAGGGCTGCGCTTCATCCGGAAGTCCCAGCCGGTGCAGGGCGCCTACCTGATCGACCTGAACGCGATGGTGTTCGGCATGCCGCGGGCGCTGTTCCCCGCACTGGCCGCGACCCGGTTCGGCGGCGGGGCGAGCACGGTCGGGTTCCTGTATGCCGCGCCCGGCGCCGGGGCGCTGATCGGCGCGCTGACCAGCGGCTGGGTCAGCGGGGTCCGGCGCCAGGGGCTCGCGGTCATCTTCGCGGTCCTCGTCTGGGGGCTGTCGATCACCGGGTTCGGCCTCGTCCACTGGCTGCCGGCCGCCCTGGTCCTGCTGGCCGTGGCCGGCTGGGCGGACGTCGTGTCCGCGGTGTTCAGGAACACGATGATCCAGTTCGCCGGGCCGGACGGCATGCGCGGGCGGCTGATGGGAGTCAACATGGCCGTCGTCACCGGCGGGCCGCGGCTCGGCGACCTGGAAGCGGGCGCGGTCGCGACGGCCTTCGGCGACACGGTCTCCGTGGTGTCGGGCGGGCTGGCGTGCATCGTGGGAGCGCTCGTGGTGGCCTGGGCGCGGCCGGGCTTCACCAGGGCCCGCTCGGGCCTGCCCCAGCACGCCGGCGAACTCGCCGAGGCCGGGGCTCCGGCCGAGTTACGCGCATCACGCGTATCGAACGCCCCACCCTGTTACGTCGCGGAGATCCGTTCGGGGTTTGCGTCGCTATAGCGACCGGAACCGGGAACAATCCAGATTCTCAGATGCCGGAGGCGGCGACGAGGCCCTCGAGGACGGCTTCCTCGACGGTGCGCGGGGCCAGGCAGTCGCCGATACCGACCGCTGGAACCCCCGCCGAGTCAAGCGTCTCCAGCAATTCCCCGGCGGGAGACGAGCCGCAGGCGAGCACGAGCCCGGCGGCGCCCTCGACCAGCACGGGATCCTCGGTCAGCACATGCTGCAGGTAGACCGTGTCGTCGTCGACGCCGTACGGCCGGACGAGGGGCAGCACGGTGATCCGCTGCCGCGACATCGCCGCGAGGAGGCGATCGCGGACATATTGCTGCAGGCTCTCCCCCGCCGCGTATCCGCGCACCGCCAGCGTCACCTCGTGCCCGGCCGCGGCGAGTAGCCGCGCAGCACCCAGGCCCACCCAGTCGCCGCGGAAGTCCGCCACGACGATCTTCCCGGACGGAGCGGCCTCGGGCTGGCGTATCACCTCCCAGGCGTCCGCTATCCACGGGCTGTCCATGACCTCCAGGGGCGGCCGGTAGGGCCGCGCGCCGGTGGCGACGACCACGAGATCGGGCGATTGTGCCCGCACGGCCGGCAGGTCCACGGTGGTGCGCAGCTGCACGGTCACTCCGGCCCGCGCGGCCTCCCGCGACAGGTTGGTGATCGCGCCGCCGAATTCCTCCCGGCCCGGCAGCCGTTCGGCCAGCAGCACCTGCCCGCCCACGCGGTTGCCGGCCTCGTACAGCGTGACGTCGTGGCCGCGCTCGGCGGCGACCGCGGCGGCCTTCAGCCCGGCTGGCCCGCCGCCGACGACCATGACCTTCTTCGGCCGGCTGGCGTGCCGCCGGATGCCGTAAAGCCGCTCCCGGCCGGTTTCCGGGTGCTGGATGCACGAGATCGGGAACCCCAGGTGGAAGTGCCCGATGCAGGCCTGGTTGCAGCCGATGCAGGCGCGGATGTCGTCCGTCGCCCCGGCCTTCGCCAGCCCAGGCATGTCCGGGTCGCAGATCATCGCCCTGGTCATCACGCAGGCGTCGGCCTGGCCTGCCGCGATGATGTGCTCTGCCTCCTGCGGCTGGTTGATCCTTCCGGCGACGAGAACCGGCACCCGCACGGCCGCGCGCAGCTTTCCGGCCAGCGGGGCGACGTAGCCGTTAGCGTTGGTCATGTCAGGGGCTATGTGGTCCGACCCGGCCAGGCTGGCCGATGTTCCGGTCGTGACATTCAGGTAATCGGCGAGCCCTTCCTCGGCCAGCGCCACGCTCGCCGCGAACGCGATATCGGTCGGCAGCCCAGACGGATCCCGCTCGTCCAGGGAGATGCGCAAACCGACCGTGAAGTCCGGCCCGCAGTAGCGGCGCACCGACTCGAACGCCTCCCGCAGGAAACGGAAGCGGTTCTCGGGGGTGCCGCCATACTCATCCGTGCGCAGGTTCGTGCTCGGGTTGAGGAACTGCGACGGGAGATACCCGTGGCTGGCGACGACCTCAACGCCGTCCAGGCCGGCCTGCCGCAGCCGGGCGGCGGCCTGGCCGTAGCCGTCAATGATCTCGCGGATCTCAGCCAGCCGCAGCGGCCGGGGCATGACGCGGAACCGCTCGGTCGGCACGGCCGACGGGGCGACCGCCACGGTCAGCGTGCCGTCGGCTAGGTCCATGACTTCCCGGCCAGGGTGGAAGAGCTGCCCGAACAGCACCGTGCCGTGCGGTTTGACGGCAGCAGCCAGGGCGCGGTAGCCGGGGATGCACGAGTCGTCGGTCGCCATCAGGACGTGGCTGGTGTACCGGGCGGTCTCGTGCACCCCGGCAACCTGCACGACGATCAGGCCGGCCCCGCCGCGAGCCCGAGCCTCGTGGTAAGCAATGAGCCGGTCCGTGATCTGCCCTTCGTCCGCCATGACAGTGTCGTGACCCGAGGAAACAATGCGGTTCGGAAGGGTCACCCGGCCGATGGCGAGCGGGCTGAACAGGCGGGGAAACATCATGAGCTGCTCCGGACGGGCACTGGTACGGTGCCAGCGGCCGCAGTGTCGCGCCAGAGCCGCTTGCCGCGCACGCCCATCTGGACGTAGCGCGTGAAGAAGAAGGACACCAGACCGACCACGATCACGCTGAGGGCGATGAGCTGCTCGGTACCGCCGCCGTAGCCGATGAGCGCGGGGTGGGTGAAGCCGACAACGATCATGAACACATTGAAGACGATGAGCAGTGCGGCGATCGGGACCCACGCCCTGGCCAGCTTGATGGGGCGCTCGGCGTCGGGCCTGGTCTTGCGAAGCACGAGGAAACCGCCGAGGGCGAACACAACCGACAGCAGGTAGCCGAGATTGCTGGCGAAGATGATCCCGGCCACGTTGGAGACGAGGAACAGCACGGCCAGGTTGAAGACCAGATCGACCGTCATGCCGCGCACCGGCTGGCCGACCTTGTTGAGCTTGTGCAACTGGCGGGGGGTGAGCCCGTCCGCCGCCATGCCGTAAAGCGCGCGGCCGGAGTCGCTGGTGGCCGAGCCGAGCGCGATGAGCTGCGCGGCGCAAACGATCGCGATGGCGGCCCCGCCGAAGCCGCTGCCGAGGACCTTGGTGACGAGGATGGCGAAGAAGCCCACCGGGTTGGCAGCGATGGTGCTCTCGCCGACGGCGGCCGGGAAAATCGTGGTGGACAGGCCCACCACAACGACCATGAGCAGGGCCGAGCTGCGCAGCGCGCGGGCGACGTCGGTTCGGGGATTCTTGTACTCGGGGGTGAAGGTTGCGGCGATCTCGGTCCCATAGGACGTCCAGCAAGCCACAAAACTCCAGGTCATAAGCGTGACGATGATTGTCCACGCGCCGTGCCCGGCGGTGAAGTGCAGGCTGGCGTGCAGGTCGCCGGCCGCGATGGGGCCGATGATGCACACCCCCGCGAGGATCGCGAGGGCGGCCGCGATAACCACGTTGGTGCCGATGACGAGCTTGAGGCCGGAGACGTTGATCAGGTAGACGACGATGACGACTGCCGCGGCGATCCAGGTGGCCAGCCCGACGTGGTTGCCGAGGACGGTGATCGTCCCAGTGTCAGCGGGGAACCACTCAGCCTGCACCAAGTCGCCGATGACCAGCGAGACCACCGCCAGTGTCAGCGACCAGCCCGCCCAGTAACCCCAGCCGAGGATGCCGCCGAGCGGTGCGAAGTACCTGGCCCAGATGCGGCTCGCGTACACGGCGATGCCGCCTGAGGCATCCGCGTGCATGCCCGCGAGTTCGGCGTAGATGAAGTTCTGCAGCAGCGCGATGACGCTGGTTCCGAGCCAGACGGCAAGGGCGCCCCACGCGCCAAGCGCGCCGATCTCGTAGCCCACCAGGGTGAGGCCGCTCATGGGTATGACGAGGGCGAGCCAGAAGCCGCCCTTCCAGGTCAGTGTTCGGCTGAAGCCGTGGGGCGTTCCGGTCACGGGGACCACCTCCCGGAGGGTGATGTGCGTCACTGCGCTGCACGCTTGGGAGGATGTTAATACGGTAATATTAAAAAAG
>Ga0123355_10010836_pt1 | contig 14018 bp, 15 predicted proteins | sample TergutEmb28metaG_3_FD_89872 | JGI IMG/M metagenome (GOLD analysis project Ga0123355, IMG submission 89872) | Embiratermes neotenicus P1 segment gut microbial communities from Petit-Saut dam, French Guiana - Emb289 P1 | ecosystem: Host-associated > Arthropoda: Insects > Digestive system > Gut ... | reverse complement strand
TCGATGGCGGTACTTCCCGAGATAACCACGCCGTCAACGGGCAGTTTTTCGCCGGGGCGGACGACTATGATGTCGCCGACGACCACGTCGTCGATGGGAATTTCGATTTCCGCGCCCTCGCGCTCAATTTTCGCTGTTTTAGGCGCAAGTTCCATCAAGTTTTTGATGGCTTCGCTCGTACGCCCTTTGGTTTTCGCTTCAAGATATTTCCCGATGACGATGAGGGTCAAAATAACAGCGACAGTCTCGAAATAATACTGATTTCGCCCCATGAAAACCATTTCTTCCATGGTTGCGTGCAAGCTTGTGCCGAAGTAGAAGAAGTTCTCGATTGTGATGTACAGGCTGAACAGGAACGCAATCGCCGTCCCCTTTGCGATAAGCGAGTCCATATTTGCCCCACCCGTGAAGAACGATTTGAAGCCGCGGATAAAGATGTCGCGGTTGAGCCACATGACGGGTAGAGTCAGCACCAGCTGCACCAGTCCGTTGTACTGCGGAAAATTCATGGGGTCAAGATTGTGCGGCAGCACATGCCAATTGAGGCTGTAAAAAATCATGGGAATCATGGAGAACAGAAACAGCGGCAGCGTGATAATCAGTGACCACTTACAGCGGAAACGGAGAGACGATTGCTCGTCAATTTTGCGCTGCGCGACCACTTCGATGTCGTCATTTTGCGGCAAGTGCAAATCAAAACCTGCGCGCTGCACCAGTTGTACGATTTTATCGTAGTCGGTGACAGAGGGGTCTAACTCGATTGTGAGCTGCTCGGCAGCGAAGTTGACAGTAGATTTGAGCACGCCGTTATGCTTGCCAACCATGCGCTCGATGTTGGCAGCACAAGCGCTGCATGTCATGCCGATTATGTTGGTGGTGATTGTTTGCATGTGAATTCTCCATGTTTTCGTGGTTATATTTTACCACAAAACCTGCAGCAAGTCAATGAAATAAAATCCCCAAGCTTTATTACAAAGCCCGGGGAAACATTACTATTAAGATGCTCGACGAGTGACCGGCTGTCTGAAAGTATGCCCGTGAGTCTCGATTTCGACGCTGACCATGTACATGGGATTAGTTGGAGTGATGGTGCCGTCCCATCCTGCTTGTCCCGGTTGGTTAGCTATGCGATAAACCACATCAATGCCCGAAATCACTCGTCCGAATGCGGTGTGAACTCCGTTAAGATTAGGAGCATCGCCCGTCATAATGAAAAATTGTGACCCGCCTGTGTTGGGTCCTGCGTGAGCCATGGATACTATTCCACTTACATGAGTATGGGGGTTATTCGCAGTTTCGCACACAATATTATATCCCGGACCGCCGGTACCCCTACCATCAGGACATCCGCCTTGAATCATGAATGTCGGACTAACGCGGTGAAAAATCACACCGTCGTAAAACCCATCGTCCGCAAGGGCGATAAAATTGCGCACCGTATTAGGTGCTTGTCTGTAGTATAAAACGATGACAATTGTCCCGCCATCACTCATCGTGATAGTGGCAACGGGGTTCTGTACGTTCGGGTCAGGCGGCGGAATTCTGTTGCAAGCAGACAATAAAAACAACAGCATAATAACGCTTAGCGCCGCAGCAAAAAGTTTTTTCATATAGGGGTACTCCAATTTGATGTTTTCAAGATTTTATCATAAAATCGCTATAATGTCAAGTTGAAGTTTTTGTAAAGTGCTCTTTGCGCCACTTTGGCCGAGTGCGCTAATCTTGCATTTTTCGTTGGAATGTGGTATAATAAACGATGATTTTCAAAAATTAAACAGTGACACATCTCGGAGGTGTAATATGGACATTAAGCAATTGAACAAACAATACATCGCTAATACATACGGGCGCTACGACATACAACTGGTTCGCGGTGTGGGCGCGATTGGCTACGACGAGAAAGGCACGCGCTATATTGACTGCACATCGGGCGTGGGCACGAACAGTTTTGGCTTTGCCGACCCGACACTTGTCGCGGCAATTACCGAGCAAGCGGGCAAGATGATTCACTCGTCCAACTATTTCTACAACGAGCCTGCCACACTACTTGCCAAAATGTTGTGCGAGCGCACAGGCATGAGCAAAGTTTTCTTCTCGAACAGCGGAACCGAGGCGACCGAAGGTGCTATCAAAGCCGCACGCAAATATTCGCACGACAAGTACGGCAAGGGACGCAGCAAAATCGTGTGTTTGCACGACAGCTTCCACGGGCGCACCATGGCGAGCCTGTCCGCGACCGGACAGGACCTGTTCCATCAGCACTTTTTCCCGTTCGTCGAGGGATTTGACTTCGCTACAGCCGGCGACGTTGCCGAGATTTCAGCGAAAGTGGACGAATCCACCTGTGCCGTTCTCATCGAAATCGTGCAAGGCGAGGGCGGAGTTTTTGTCCTCGACAAGGAGTATGTTCAAGCTGTGGCGAAGCTGTGCGCCGAGCGTGACGTGCTGCTGCTCATCGACGAGGTGCAGACGGGCAACGGACGCTGCGGCACGCTGTTCGCGTACATGGACTACGAAATCAAGCCCGACATTTTCTACACCGCTAAAGGATTGGGTGGTGGACTGCCCATTGGAGCGATTGTCTTTAACGAGAAAACCTCCACTACATTCGGAGCAGGGCATCATGGGTCAACATTCGGCGGTAATCCGCTTTGCACGGCGGGTGCGCTGAGCATTTTCTCGCGCATTGACGACGCTTTCATGGCAGACGTGCGCCGCAAGGGCGACTACATCCGTGCGCGACTGTCCGAGTCGAGCAAAATCAAGTCGGTCAGCGGACTCGGCATGATGATTGGCTTTGAGTTGGTCGATGGACTCACAGCACCTGAGGTGGTACAGGAGTGCTTGAAACGCGGACTGATGATTTTGACAGCGAAGCACAAAGGGAGACTGCTCCCACCGCTGAATATTACCGATGAAGAGTTGACAGAGGCGATGGATATATTAATGAGTGTGCTGGCATAATGAGTGTCAAACTAATCGTCACCGACCTCGACGGCACGCTGCTGTGCAAAGACAAAAACATATCGGATTACACAGTCGATATTCTTCGTCGCTGTCGTGAGCGAGGCATAAAACTTGCGTTTGTCACAGCTCGCGCCGAGAGAGCCACGACGCGATTCAAAAATTTGCTGGACCCCGATGCAATAATATCATGCAACGGAGCGTTGGTACGGTGCGGTGAGCAAATTGTCTATTCCTGTACTATTCCGAATGACATTGCGAACGAATTTATAAAAGCATATTCGAAGTCTGCAAACATTGGTTATGTTACCGTTGATGCTGAATGCGGCTCGTTTGTGAACCTCTCGATTGATGGAAATAAAGGTTGGCGAGATTTTGAATATTATGCTGTCAATGATTTGCCGAACGGAATTGACGGTGAAGCGTACAAATTTCACGTAGAATTTTATGATACTCAAGCTCCATTTGAAATAGCAGCACAATTTCCTGATATGAGCTTGCTCGGTTATCGCGGCGAACCGTGGTTTTCCTATCAAAACAAGCACGCGAACAAGTGGAATGCGATTGTAAAGTTGGCGGAGCACTTACACATTGACCCAAGCGAAATCATCGCGTTCGGTGATGATAGCAATGATATTGAAATGCTCGAAAATTGCGGCATTGGCGTTGCAATGGGCAACGCTATCGATGAAGTCAAAGCAATCGCCGACCAGATTTGTGACACCAACGACAATGATGGTGTGGCGAAGTGGATTGAAGCGGAGGTATTGAAGTGAATATCAAACTAATCGCTCTTGATCTTGACGGCACGCTATTGCGCAGTGACAAGACCGTATCAGACTACACCATCAACATACTAAAGCAATGTCGAGAGCGTGGCAACAAAGTAATCTACGTCACCATGCGTGGAGCGACCACGTTGCCGTTCGACACCGAGGGATTGTTCGATGGCTACATAAAGAACGGCGGCGCACTGGCATATGACGGCGATGAACTTGTCTATCTGCGCACCAACACCATTGACGAATTGCGCCCCACGCTGCTCGCTTGCAGCGCGGCCGGAATTCGTACTGCGGTGCAAAATCATTATGAAAAAATGCACTATGCGAATTTCGATGTTGCTTCTGTGTGGTCGTACAACGACTACAGCAAAATCGTTAATTTTGCCGATATTGATTTTGATATCGTTAAAACCTACGTGCTTGCCGACACGGACGAGGACAAGAAAATCATCGCGGCGCATATGCCTGAAAATACGCACATTTTCCTCTGCCGTGACGGATTAACTTTTGTATATCACAAAGATGCGATAAAATCCAAGGCGACAATGGCTCTTGCCCAACGCTGGGGAATAAAGCGTGAAGAAATCGTCGCATTTGGAGATGATATGATTGACGTGGAGTTTTTGCAGAAGCTCGGCATCGGCGTTGCTATGGGCAATGCAATCGACCAAGTAAAAGCCATCGCTGACCAAATCTGCGACACCAACGACAATGACGGCGTGGCGAAGTGGATTGAAGCGAATGTGTTGGGAGGAGAAAAGTGCTGACAAAATTAATCTCGGACAACTACGACATTGAAGTAATCAGTGCCGAGTTGCTGTTCTCGCACTTTGGCACGGAAATTTATGTAGTGCATTCAAACGAAGGCAAATATTTAGCCAAAACACTCCCTGGTTACTACAATACAGACCTTGAGAGCGAAGGATATTTGACCAATTATTTGTTAGAGAATGGCGTTCGTGTAGCGAAATTCCTCCAAACCAAGAGCGGCATGTATCATGTAAAAACTGACGAGGTGCAATTTCACGTGCAAGAGTTCATCGAGGGCGAAACTCTCGCGATAAACACCGCTCCCGACTGGTTTTTGGACAAATCGGCGCAGATAATCGGCACGGTTAACTCTGTTTTGCGCAGTTATGCAGATATGCAAGTGAATTTCGGCAGCGATTTTTTCACCCAAGCAAATGCAAGCGAGCGAAAAATGCACTACATGAACGAATTGCAGAACGCAACCGAGCTGCTGCATATCTCGACTTTAGAAGAACGGATAAAGCACCTCGAGCGCATTGCCAAATTCGATATTCAAGCGGACAAGATAACATATGGCAACGCGCATGGCGACTTTCACATTGGTCAAACAATATTGAAAGACGGAGATATCACGATTATCGACTGGACGTCGGCGTGTAAAATTCCGCTTGCTTTAGAAGTAATGACATCGTATGTTTATGCCGCTCCCGAATGCAAAGATGGCAGCATTTGTAGCGATGGACTGAAGCGATATATTGAACAGTATATGAAACATTCAACTCTAACCGACTACGATATCAAAATGATGCCGTACTTGTTCTATTATCAGCAATTGATGTGCCACTACGACCCTCCATATGCCGATATTCCCGACACATACAGACCAATTTGCGATCATATAAACGCTTTCACGGAATGGTTATGTGATAATGTGGAAGAGTTGTCGGAAGCGATGCAAAAAGCATGATTCGTACATAATATCTAAAAATCAAGAATGAAAACACCCGTCTTGCGACAAAAACAGTCGCAATCCACCCTCTTTGAGAAAGAGGGCAAAAGACAAGGGCGCACCGCGCCAATGCCCTCTTTTTCAAAGAGGGTGCCCCGTAGGGGCGGGTGTTTTGTGATTGCTCATTAATTAACCCCCAAAAGGAACATTACACAATGAAACACCTACTAACACTACGCGACCTCGCACCGGCGGAAATTTCTCGCTTGCTGCTGATTGCACGTAAACTTAAACTTGAGCGACTGAACAATATCCCGCATCCGCTGCTTGCTGGCAAAAAGCTGGGCATGATATTCGAGAAGTCCTCCACGCGTACGCGCTTGTCCTTCGAATGCGGTATGTACGAACTGGGCGGCATGGCGATATTTTTATCCGACCGCGATTTACAAATCGGACGCGGTGAACCAATCTGCGATACTGCTCGTGTCATGAGCCGTTATCTCGACGGCGTGATGATGCGCGTGAACAAACACCAAACTGTGTTGGATTTCGCTACGCACGGCAGTATTCCCGTCATCAACGGGCTGTGCGATACCTACCATCCGTGCCAAATTCTCGCCGACCTGATGACCATTGAGGAGTACCACGGCAAGCTCGAGGGCTTGAGTGTGTGCTACGTCGGCGATGGGAACAACGTGGCGAACTCGCTCATCATTGGTGCGCTCAAAATGGGCATGAAGATGACTGTGGTCTGTCCCGATGGATATAAACCGAGTGACGATATCATCGCTTGGGCGAACGCAAACGGCGATTTCACTTGCACCAGCGACCCCGTCGTAGGCGTGAAAAATGCAGATGTTGTCTACACTGACGTGTGGACGTCGATGGGTCAAGAGGAAGAATCGGCGAAGCGATTGCGTGATTTTGCCGGATTCCAAGTCAACGCCGAGCTAATGGCGCACGCATCCAAAAAAGCCATCGTTCTGCACTGCCTACCCGCCCACCGCGGCGAGGAAATCTCCGAGGAAACGCTTGAGGCGCACGCAAAACCCATCTTCGACCAAGCGGAAAACAGACTTCACGCGCAAAAAGCAGTGCTTGTTACGCTGCTCGCGCCGGAGAAAATTAATTGAAATGAAATTGCACCCACAAACAACCGATTTATCGCGATATCGTGAAAGCAGCGAACTCATAGATTTTCGACTTGATAAATCGTGTGAAATCAACGCTTTGACAAAAAAGTTATTACGAATTGATTGGCAACAGGGCGAATTTACCTCAAACGCATTCGCTTTTGTTCGCGATAAAATTGCCCATTCAATGGATATCAAAAGTAAGGTTGTGACATGCAAAGCAAGCGAGGTATTGTCAGCAAAAGAGGGTTTGTGCTATGCTAAATCACATTTATTGGCGGCTATATTACGTTGCAGCGGTATACCTACGGGATTTTGCTATCAAAGATTGATGTTCAATAATACTCTTGTGCTGCATGGGTTGAATGCAGTTTATATTAAGTCGATTGATAAGTGGATTCGTCTTGACGCACGTGGCAACAAGCCCGGTGTCGATGCGCAATTTTCGTTGTACAGCGAAAAGCTAGCGTATACGGTGCGACCTGAGCTTGGCGAGGAAGATATCCCAATTATTTTCGCCGAGCCCAATGAAAATGTTGTACGAAGTTTGACTACTGACAAAAAGTTAGACGAAGTTGTGAAAAATTTACCGAGGATTTTGAACTGATATATGAACATTAAAATCACGCCCAACCCCACTCCAAAGCCCAAACCCGACGTGAATGGCTTGCAATTCGGCAAGGTCTTCACCGATCACATGTTCATCATGGACTACTACGGGGGGCAAGGTTGGGTTGAACCGCGGATTGTGCCCTACGGTCCAATTGAACTTGACCCCAGTTGCAAGGTGTTGCACTATGGGCAGGAGGTTTTCGAAGGCATGAAAGCCTATCGTCACGCCGACGGCAGCCCTGTGTTGTTCCGCCCAGAGATGAATTTTCGCCGCTTGAATATCTCGTGCCAGCGCATGTGCATTCCCGCTTTCGACGAGGCAATGGCTCTTGAAGCGACACGCAAATTAGTCGAACTCGATGCTGATTGGATTCCCGATGCACCCGGCACAAGCCTATACATACGCCCATTTATTTTCGGCGCGGACAATGCTCTTGGCATTGGGCCGTCCGAGCATCTGATTTTCTTGATTATCTGCTCGCCCGTTGCGTCCATTTTCGGCGGAAATATGGCAGCGGTGAACATCCTCGTCGAGACTGAACTTGTCCGAGCCGTGCGCGGCGGGACAGGATTCGCTAAAACAGGCGGTAACTACGCTGCTTCGCTGCTTGCAGCAAAAAAAGCGCAGGTGGCAGGATTTAGCCAAGTGCTGTGGCTCGACGGCGTAGAGCGGCGATACATCGAGGAAGTCGGTGCGATGAACATTTTCTTCCGCATTGACGACGAAATTATCACGCCGTCACTCGACAGCGGCAGCATTCTGCCCGGAATCACGCGTGATTCGTGCATTCAGCTGCTGCGCAGCCGAGGGCATGCCGTGACCGAACGGCGCATCGCCATTGACGAGTTGTGCCAACATATGCGCGACGGACGAGTGCGCGAAATCTTCGGCAGCGGCACGGCGGCAGTAGTCACCCCAGTCGGCGGAATCCAAGTCTGCGACGAGTTTTTCACCATCAACGACGGCAAAAGCGGTGAAGTGACCACCATGCTGTACAATACACTCACAGGAATTCAAACTGGCAAGGTTGCGGACGAATTCGGGTGGGTTGTACGGGTGTGATGGAGGCGTCGCATATGTCACTATATCGACTATAATCCGCAAAATTGGCACGATGATTGATATTATACCGAATAATTTATACAAGGAAAAATCAAATGGAAAATTTCGAAACTACCGCAATAATAGACAAAAGCACTTACATGGCAATAAAAAGCCGTCTGTTTGGTAAGCCCAGAAAAATAATTCTAATAATATGCGCCCTGTTTTTCGCAGGATTAGCACTAAATGCGTTCTTGGCGCAAGCGTATGGCGGAGTGATAGCCATGCTACTATTAGTGACATTTGTTTTTGTCATGTATAAAATTGGACTTATAATCCAAGTGAATTTTAATGTAAAAACACAAATTAACAGATATAAAGAAGTCAATGGCGGAAAAGACATGACTATGAAAACAATATTTGAAGAAGAGTTCATGCAAACATATGATGCCAACAAGGAAGATGCCGAAAAAGCAACACTGTTATATAACGCAATAGAAAGTATATACAACAAACACATAGTGTATATTTTATTTACTAAAGCTAAACAAATTATTGTCGTAAATAAAGCAACGCTGATGGAACAAAACAAAAACGACGATTTTATTACATTCATTAAAAATAAATGTCCGCAAGCCAAATGGAAAAAATAACAGGAGACCCCCATGTCATACACACAACGAATATTAGACCAAATCATCGCACAAAACAGCACGCAGCCCGAGTTTTGCCAAGCTGCGCGCGAAATTCTCGCCAGTCTTGCCGACTTCGTGGACGCAAATCCGCGCTACGAGGCGGAAGCTGTCCTCGAGCGGCTCGTTGAGCCTGAGCGCGCTATCATCTTCCGCGTGCCATGGGTGGACGACGCCGGTCGCGTGCAGGTGAATCGCGGTTATCGCGTGCAATACAACAGCGCACTTGGTCCGTACAAGGGCGGAATCCGCTTTCACCCCAGCGTGAATCTGAGCACTGTCAAATTCCTCGGATTCGAGCAAACATTGAAGAACGCGCTGACCGGAATGCCGCTCGGCGGTGGAAAAGGCGGCAGCGATTTTGATCCCAAAGGCAAAAGTGACCGTGAAGTCATGGCGTTTTGCCAAAGTTTCATGAACGAATTACACCGTCATCTCGGCACGGACACCGATGTCCCTGCGGGCGACATCGGCGTTGGTGCGCGCGCGGTGGGCTATATGTTTGGGCAGCAAAAGCGTCTGACCAACAACACAAGTGGGGTTTTCACGGGCAAAAGTCCCGCTTACGGCGGAAGTCTTGCGCGCAAAGAAGCGACGGGTTTCGGGCTTGTGTACCTCATGAACGAGATGCTGGCAGCACATGGAGCAAACTTCACAGGCAAGCGTGTGGTTGTGTCCGGCTCGGGAAATGTCGCCATCTACGCCGCCGAAAAAGCGATGGAATATGGCGCACTTGTCGTCGCAATGTCCGATTCGGCTGGCTATATCTACGACGAAAACGGAGTTGACCTTGCGCTGGTCAAGCAAATAAAAGAAGTCGAGCGAGCGCGCATTTCAGAGTATGCGAAGCGTCGCCCCGGTTCGGTTTATACAGCCGGTTCGGGAGATAATCCCAACTTGTTTTGTCGTGGAATTTGGACAATCAAGTGCGATATCGCACTCCCATGTGCGCTGCAAAACGAACTTGATGCAGAAGATGCCGTAATCCTCGCGAAAAACGGCTGCATTGCAGTCGGCGAGGGTGCGAATATGCCGTGTACACTGGAAGCGGTGGATGCGTTCCATCAAGCAGGCGTACTGTTCGCTCCGGCGAAAGCAGCCAACGCAGGAGGAGTGGCGACTTCTGCGCTTGAGATGACGCAAAACTCCATGCGCATGTCCTGGACATTTGCCGAAGTGGACGAGAAATTGCGCGAAATTATGATTGGGATTTTTGCAAATATCGCAAGTGCGGCGAAAAAAGCCGGATGCGAGGGCAATTATGTCGTGGGCGCGAACATCGCGGGCTTCATCCGTGTCGCCGAAGCGATGATAGCGCAGGGTGTGATTTAGTTTTATGAAGAATATGAATATAAAAATTATACTTTTGATTGGTATCGTTGTCATCATGAGTAGTTTATTAGTCGGCTGTGATATCACGAATGGCTCAAGCGATAAGAATGATACAAATGTTTACCGTGTGTGTGATGTTCAAGATGATCCTATGTCTTTTATAGGCGTAATTACTATCATTGGCCGAGTGGAATATCTTACGAGGACCTATCCTTTGGGATTTTCACTTGTTGATATTGATACTCCATCACAATTTCGAATAATTGTGATATGCGCTGGAGAAACACGCCCCAACGCGTTGGAGAAGGGCATGTAGTTAATGTCATTGGTAGCTGGTCAGAAGATACAGAGAGAACGCAATTAATATTTTACGCAACGAGTATTGTAATACGATAAATTGACAAAAACAACCCGCACCGAGGAGTAACTCTTCAGTGCGGTTTGTTTTTGTATAGGGCTGGTCGCTACAGCGTTTCATACTCCCACTCGTCCGTCATGGTTACGGGAACAATCTTGCCACCCGCATCAAACTCCATCTCGTCGATGCAGAGGAAACGCTCGTTGCCGATTTTACTGCCGATTGGCTTGCGGTGATACACATTTAACCACAAGTCCTCCTCGGGGATGTGCAGGTAGCCGTTGTGCCCTGGACCTTCGGCGACCACGCCGTCACGCTCGAGGATTTTGCCCTGCTGCTTGACGAACGGACCGAGAGGGCTGTCTGCAATGGCGTACTCGACGCTGTATGTGCCGTTGCCCCAGCCACCGGTTGACCAGAGGAAGTAGTACTTGCCGTCGCGCTTGAACATACACGGACCCTCGACATAGCCCTCGGGCGTGATTTCCATGAATGTTTCGCCGCTCGGCAGCGGCTTGAATCCGGTCATGTCGTCGCTCATGATGGCAATATTGCAGTGCCGCCAGCCGCCGTAGAGTAGATAAATCGTCCCGTCATCATCCTTGAAGAGGTGCGCATCAATCGGCTGCGCGCCGTTGATGAATTTATCGACGAGAATCTTGCCGTTTAGCGACTTGAACGGACCGGCTGGGTGGTCAGCGACTGCGATTTCCAGCCCGCCGACTTCATCGTCGCTTTGAATGTCGTTGGACGCGAAAATCAGATAATATTTGTCGCCCTTGTCGATGATGGTCGGCGCCCATGTCGCACGCCAAATGTGCGGAAACGTAGACATATCGATGATGCCCTCGATTTTCTCCCAGTTGGTCATGTCTTTCGAGTGAAAAACGTCCAGATTGAGCTGCTCCTCGTACACTCGTGAGCGCGTGACGTAGATCCAGTATTCGCCGTTGTAGATGCGAGCCTCTGGATCAGCGTGCCACTCGGCGCAGAGCGGGTTTTTGATGGAAAAGTTCATGATTTTGTATCCTTTCGGGTTTAATATTATGTTAAATTACAAAAATTTTGTTGTAGGGACGACCGCCTCGGTCGTCCGCGGACGGTCGAGGTCGATCGTCCCTACAGAGTTTATGCATAATTCATCGCCCGGTCGCAAATATATTCAAGTCCTACGCAGGCACATACGGATGACAGTACAAGTACAGTTTGGCAAAGCTTGGGCATCGTGCTGTCTCGTTCATTGCCATTTTTCTTTGAGAGTTATCAACAATTCACATAGTTCTTCACTTTTAGCCATAGAATCTGATTGCATCTGCGTACCCATTGAAATTTCGAATGGTCTTTTTATTGTCGAGACTGTAATTACTACATTATAATATATATACTTGCCGCTACGGTGGCTAGCGGTAGTTATATCACTTATATTTTCCAAAGGAAAAGCTTTTGAGTCTCTTAATATGATGACCATTGGATACGACATGGTTTTATTCACTTTGTTGATTACTATTTTACCCATATATGATCTAGCAAGAAATAATATCACGAAAAGTGAGAATAAAAAGGAAAATATACTCACTAATAAAGCGACAAATGAAGATGTGTCCTCATAAAGACTGCTAAAATGCGGAATGAAAGGTGTCAAACTGAAAAATAGTGTTGGAATAATAAAAAACATTGCGAGAAAAACAGTTGTTCTGACAGTTGGGGGGAGTTTCACTATTGCTCTGTCATCCAAATCGTGTATAACAATTTTTGCCATATTATTTCTCCTTGTTTGAATTTATTTTTGTGTAATATCGAACATCGAGCCAATTCAGAGGATTTTGATCGATGCAGTAGTATATGCAATAGTATACTCTATTTTTATGCTATTGTCAATTCGTCGCGAATATATTCAAGTCCCACGCAGGCACATACGGATGACGATACAAGTACAGCTTGTACTTTGGATTCAATTCGCGAATCAACCGCGGCAGACGGTACAAATCAGTGCTTTTGTGGTATGCGGACACGATGAGGTCGGGCGCATGGGCGGCTATGATGCCTGCGCTACCGAGTAGAGCGGCTTCCTCCGAACCCTCTACGTCGTACTTGATGAGATCAACCCTATCGGTTGTCAGCTTGTCCAAGCAGATGCAGTTAACAGAATTTTCAACGGCGCGATTTTGCGGGGAAATGCGTGAATTCCTATTCCCGCTCGAATTCAGACTAATCGCGCCGCAATAGTCCAACACGGCGGCATTAACTGGCTGTATTTTGCCGTTGCCACTCGCCTCAACGAATCGCATTAGACGTGCAAAATTCTTGCTGTCCGGCTCGAGGGCGTAGATTTTCTCTATATTGTGACACCAGTGCAGCATTTCGCTCGCTGTATCGCCATTATAGGCACCTGCATCGATGGCAATGCGATAGCTGTCGGGGTTCATGAGAGTTTGCCACGCTTGTTCACGTGAAATGGTGCGCTCAAAATAGCGCAAATCACCGCTCAGTTTGTACGCAATCATGTCATCGAAGAGTGTACGGCTTGTTTCGTCCGAAAACAGCGCACGAGCGGTGTCAAACTGTGCTTTGTGCGCCGAATAAAACTCGGTGTCGAACAACACATCGTCGCACAGCGGCAAATCGGGAGCGTACACCTCACGCTCGGTTGCCATGCGGTAGATGAATTTTAACACATCGGGTAAACGACTGCCGAATCCGACGAGCACTATAAAGTCACCGAACGTCTCACAAGCTTGCGCATAGGAAAGCACATGTTTGCCTCGAAAAGTGCGATTCCGTCCGAAGGTATACGAGGCGAAATATCCGCTTATTTCAAAGCCAAATCGTTCGGCAACGGCGTGAATTTTGTCCGCCCCGTCCCCCGTGCCGTAAATGAGGATGGGGCGTTTAACCGAACTGAGGCGAGTCCACAAATCTTGCATCTACTCGACCTGACCGCGGTAGATTGCGTTGATGGCAGCGGAAAAATCGCTGTTGGCAACGCCAATAATCATGCCGCTTTCGCATACTTCTTGGTTGATGAGCTTGATGTTGATGTCCGCAGCAGCTAGAGCAGTGAAAATCGCAGCAGCAGTGCCGATATGCCCGCGCATACCCCTGCCAACCACCGAAATCAGAGCGATATTGTCAACGATTAGCACGCTGTCGGGCGTGACGGCGTTGCAAATATCATTGAGCAGTTTGCGCCGAATGCCCGTTATCGCGCGCGTTGGCACAATCACAGTCGCCGAGTCAATCCCTGTGGGCATATGCTCGAACGAGATGTTGTGCGACTCGAGCACGCTGAGCACGCGGCGTACAAATCCGATTTCCTGGTTCATCATGTCGCGCTCGACGGTGATTGCCGAAAAGTCGCGTTTGCCCGCAATTCCCGTAATTCCGCGCTGGTCGCCACCGCGCGC
>Ga0123355_10010835_pt1 | contig 14020 bp, 17 predicted proteins | sample TergutEmb28metaG_3_FD_89872 | JGI IMG/M metagenome (GOLD analysis project Ga0123355, IMG submission 89872) | Embiratermes neotenicus P1 segment gut microbial communities from Petit-Saut dam, French Guiana - Emb289 P1 | ecosystem: Host-associated > Arthropoda: Insects > Digestive system > Gut ... | reverse complement strand
TATCGCTGTTTTAAACACGATGTTGGCACAAGATGGGTTGGCTAATAATGATTTTGGAAATAATAATATTCCAGGTAATATTGATGAAAGAGGTGTAGAATGATGAATGAAGAAAATTTGGATGATTTAGATAATCTAGAAGCTTCGGAAACACCAACGTTAACATTAGATCCATTTGCAGGAAGTGATGAAGCACCTGTAACGCCAGAACTTGTATTAGAAACGACACCAGAGCCTGGTGGGGAAATAATCGTTGCAGATACAACATTAACGCCAGAAGAGCAACAGCAGGTAGATAATTTTGCTAAGCAAATTGATTTGACAAATTCCAACGTCATTCTTCAGTATGGAGCTGGTGTGCAGAAGAAGATGGCAGATTTTTCGGAAACTACATTAAATAATGTTAAAACAAAAGATTTAGGTGAAGTTGGGAAATTATTAACAGGTGTTGTAACTGAACTTAAAAGTTTTGATGAAGAAGAGTCAAAAGGTTTATTTGGCAAGTTAAAAAAACAATCTAACAAGCTTGGTGTTATGCGTGCGAAATATGATAAAGCAGAAGTTAATATTAATAAAATTTGCAATGTGATGGAGGGTCATCAAGTCACACTTTTAAAAGATATTGCACTGCTTGATAAGATGTATGAGTTAAATCTTAACTATTTCAAAGAGTTGTCGATGTATATTTTAGCTGGAAAGAAAAAACTTGCTGACTTTAAAGCTAATGAGCTTGCTGCGGCAATGCAGTTGGCTCAATCGAGTGGTCGTCCAGAAGATGCACAGGCAGCCCGTGATTTAGATGGATTAGGCAATCGATTTGAAAAGAAAATCCATGATTTAGAATTAACGAGGACCATTGCTATGCAAACGGCACCGCAAATCCGATTGATTCAAGGAAATAATACGGTATTAGTTGAAAAGATTCAATCAACACTTGTGAATACAATTCCGCTTTGGAAAAGTCAAATGGTTCTTGCACTAGGTGTTGAGCATTCATCACAAGCAGCCATTGCACAGCGTCAAGTAACAGATATGACAAATGAATTGTTGCGCAAAAATGCTGCAACGTTAAAGCAAGCAACGATCGAAACAGCTAAAGAAGCAGAACGTGGAATTGTTGATATGGAAACATTAAAGATAACAAATGAGTCGTTGATTTCCACATTGGATGAGGTTTTGAAGATTCAGCAAGACGGGCGTGTTAAACGTCAAGAGGCAGAAGATGAAATGCGTCGTATAGAAGGTGAATTGAAGCAGAAATTATTGCAGATAAGCGGATAAATCGATCATATTTTAAGTAACCACTGGCAAACTTGTCAGGGGTTATTTTAAATTAGAACTCAATTTTAATTAGGCACAAAAAAATAGTTGATGGGCATAATTTGGTGATTATGGCATCTTTTTCCGTCAAATTTTGATAAATGCCACATTTTTCCCACAAATTTTTTTAATTTTTCCCACAATTTTGCCGAATTTTTCCCTAAATTATTTGATATAATAGTGCTATAAAGCTAAATTAGAGTGAGCAAATACCTATTCTGGAATTAGATATAGCCTTTTGAGACCTTTTCAGGCTTATCAAAGAATTCAGCTTATCTATTGTTCAAAAAGGTGGAGGTGTTGGAGTTACTGGATTAACCGGAGAAGGCTTTGTTGATTATTTTTACGAAATATATTAAGCTTTTTGTGTAGGGTATGAAACTTTTTGTGTATGTGATACGTGTTAATTGTGTAAGGTATGATATTAAATAAGATTATTGAAACGCAAACTAAAATTAAATTTTTTTTTAATTTGTGCAACGTACCAGATGTTTTAATCGTCTATATAAGTAAGCGCGCTTGGAGGTAGAGAAAGTTGGATGATGTTATGATTATTGATTTATATTTCAATCGTAATGAACAAGCTGTTGATGAGACAGCCAAAAAATACGGAAATTACTGTTTTATCATTTCAAAGAATATCCTTAAAAATGAGGGTGATGCACAGGAATGCGTTAATGACACTTATTTAAAAGCCTGGAACAACATTCCACCAACGAAACCATTAAAGCTAGGCACTTTTTTAGGAAGAATTACACGCAACCTGTCTTTAGATCGTTATAAGTTTAATCGAGCTAAAAAACGAGAAGGTAGTGAATTTGAACTGCTGCTTACCGAATTAGAAGAGTGCATTTCTTCAAATTTAACTACCCCCGCTGAATTTGATTCTGATTTTGTGATACAGACCATCAATGAATGGCTGATGTCACAAGTCTCTGAAAATAGAAAAATTTTTGTAAGACGTTATTGGCATGCGGAATCAATCAAAGATTTGGTTGAAAACTATCAAATGAGTGAGAGTAAAGTTAAATCTGTATTGTTTAGAATGCGTAAAAGCTTGAAGGTTCATCTGAGGGAGGAGGGGATTGAGTTATGAGACGCGAGCGCGCTGAAAAATTGTTTAATTTGCTAGGTGAGATTGATGATAAGATTATTGAAGAGGCAGATATTGTGAGAAGTAAGTCGGCTCAAATCGTTCAGATGGGTCGAAAAAAAGGCATGGTGCGTTTTGTAACGCTTGCGGCTAGTGTTGCTTTTTTAGTAGTAGGTATCTGGGGACTTGGTCAATTTGGTATGGAAAGTGATGATAAGGCGATGGATGTAGCTGATGACTGGGATGATGAGTTCGTGCTGGAATTTGAATCTGACGATTGGGATGATGATATGGCAGCGGATGAAGCTGATGAAGCTGATGATGACTGGGTGGGAGAATCGGAGGAAACCTTGAATGATCGACGGGTTGATTTTGTTCATGAATTAACAGAAGAACAGCTTAGTGCCGTATTTCCTGGTCTTGATGCTGAGATTTTTGCGACTGCGTTGTTTTTAGATGATGGAACTTTGGTAGAAGTAGAAGGTATTATTCAAATGCTAACAGGTGAGCAGATGCTTATACGGGTTGCAGAGGGTGAGATACAACATACTGTGATTGATGTTCCTGATGCAACTGTGGCGTACACTATTCATGGAGTAGTTGTGACTGTTTACGATGAAGAATCAGCAAGCTTTATGTTAGATAACATTGCTTATTATGTAGAATTCTATGATGGATTTAATGAGGAGATTGTGAGTCAAATTATTTTAGGTGGACCGGCAGATTTAAGTGTGTTTTCTGAAGTGGTTATACCGTAGTTACCATTGGGGATGTTATTTTGATGGGAGCAAAATTTGAATAAAAAAGGATGTGGTTTTATGAAAAGGGAAAATGTATTTAGGTATTTGATTTGTTTATTTGTATTAATTTTTGCTGTAGTAATGCTTGCGGCATGTAGTTCAAATGACAGTGCAGCGGAGGATGATTTTGCAGACTCTGATTGGGATGATGTGGCAGCTGATGACTGGGATGATGAGCTCGTGCTGGAATTTGAATCTGACGATTGGGATGATGATATGGCAGAGGGTGAAGCTGATGATGGGGGTGGTGATTGGGATGACGATGAGGATTTAGCGGAAATGGACGCCCCGCAGTTATCTGTAGAAGAAGAAAGAGCATTCGAGGAAATTCCAGTTTTGCTACCTTCTGACAGTGGTAGACAGTTGACATATACAGTTAGTTTTAATCTTGAAACACTTGAGTTTATGCGTGGAGTAAGGTTGATTTGGGGAACAACTGGTGAACTGGGCGGTCATGTTGAGAATGACTCTATTAATGGAAAGAGTTATCGGCAGCCAGATCTAGAGCGAAGTGCAAATTTTGAAATTCGGATTCCGAATGAGCAATTAGCTGAGTTCTTAATGTTTATTGAAAGTGAATACAATATTGTTGCATTTAGCAGAAATATGGATGATTTTACGTTTGCTTATGAAAGGACTGCCGATAATTTAGAGACTTTGCGTGAACAAGAGCAACAGATTTTAGATGAATTAGATGGAGATGAAGAGCCTGATGTGACACAAGATGATTTAGCTGCAGTTCGTGAATTGATTAGGGATTTAGAAGAATCAAATATTATCATTCAGCGTGATGTTGATTATTCAGATGTGACAATTAGATTGAGTGAAGTGATTATGCCTGTAGAAGAAATAGAAGAGCCAGAAGTAGAAGAAGAGCCAGAGGCATTTGGGGAACAACTGCAAGGTGTTTTTGATGGTGCTACGGGGAGTCTTTTAGGCGTATTGCAAAACCTAGTACTTATAATAGTGGCAGTGCTTCCATGGGCAATAAGCATTGCAGTAATTGTTGTACCCATTATCTATGCAGTAAGGAAGCGTAGAAAAAAAACTAGTGAGGATGAGACACGTGGTGAATAGTTTAATATAATGGAATCTCTGGATTTGTTTCAGGGATTTTATTTTGTGGCTATCCCGACCTAATTCTATCAGTTTAGCTAGACGAAAACATGCCCATGTGCTATAATTACGTGATAAAAGTTTTGTGATTTATAGATAATTGGTTAGGAGCTGTTGTAATGAAACGTGCATTAGTAAGTGTGTCTGATAAGTCAGGATTAGTGCCATTTGTAACTGAGTTAGCCCATCTCGGTTTTGAGATTATCTCAACCGGAGGAACGAAAGCTGCTTTAGAAGATGCTGGATTAAAAGTAATTTCAATTGATGAAGTAACAGGTTTTCCAGAGATTTTGGAAGGTCGTGTCAAGACGCTGCACCCAATGGTTCACGGTGGACTTTTGGCAAAGCGTGACGATGACCATCATGTTGCGCAAGTTAAAGCGAACAAAATAGAATATATTGATTTAGTTTGCGTAAACTTATATCCATTTGCACAGACCCTTGCCAATCCAGCGTCGACCCATGAGGATAAAATCGAAAACATCGACATCGGTGGACCATCGATGCTAAGATCAGCTGCGAAGAATTTCAATGATGTAACAGTCATCGTGGATACAAGTGATTACGAATTAATCATTTCAGAATTAAGAGTTCTTGGTGCAACGACACTTGAGACGAGGCAGGCGCTTGCAGGCAAAGTGTTCAACCATACTGCAGCTTACGATACTTTAATAGCTAACTATTTCAACGCCGTAAATGAAGTCACAGTGCCAACAAAATTAACGAAGACTTATGAGCTTATACAGGGACTTCGCTATGGCGAAAATCCTCATCAAGCAGCAGCATTCTACAAGGAACTCGGTAATCATGATTACAGTGTTGTCTCAAGTATTCAACTCCACGGTAAAGAGTTATCATACAATAATATCGCTGATGCAAATGCAGCGCTTGAAATTGTTGCAGAATTTGATACACCTGCGGCAGTAGCAGTTAAGCATATGAATCCATGTGGTGTAGGAATTGGTGCTGATATCGATGAGGCATTCCAAAAAGCATATAATGCTGATCCAGTTTCAATCTTTGGTGGAATTATCGCATTAAATAGAGTAGTTACTGTAGAAACTGCAACAAAGTTAAATGGGATTTTTCTTGAAATTGTACTCGCGCCTGATTTTGAACCAGAAGCGTTAGGAATTTTACAGGCTAAAAAGAATATTCGGTTACTTAAAACTTCAATGTCAGGGGGCAGGATTGAAGCTCAGCGTTTGGTTTCAGTTAAAGGTGGATTGTTGGTTCAAGAGGCTGATTTGAAAGAGCTGATGGATGATGGTTTGGATGTTGTGACGGTGGTTAAACCAGATTCTGAAGATGTGGAACAGTTGTTGTTTGGTATGTGTGTTGTGAAGCATGTTAAGTCTAATGCGATTGCAGTGGTGAAAGATGGGATGACGATTGGTATTGGTGCGGGGCAGATGAATCGTGTTGGGGCGGCGAAGATTGCTTTGGAGCAGGCTGGGGAGTTGGCGAAAGGTGCTTATTTGGCGTCGGATGCGTTTTTCCCGATGTCTGATACGGTGGAGCTGGTGGCTGAGTATGGGATTAAGGCGATTATTCAGCCGGGTGGTTCGATTAAGGATAAGGATTCGGTTAAGGCGTGTGATGAGCTGGGGATTGCGATGGTGATGACTGGGTTTAGGCATTTTAAGCATTAGTGAGTTGGTGTAGATATTGAAGATGTGTAGATGGTGAGTAACGTCGTTGGCTTATAATACTTATTAATAACAGTAGCTTTTATCAAAAGAAAGATTTTTGATTTTAGTCACTTTCCTTCTACACACTACATGCCCATGCATCAATTTCAACTTTAATCTCTGGGCTTGCTAAACCTGCGACATAAAGCAAAGTCATACAAGGCTGATGATCGCCTAATTTTTGGGTAATAACATGGCGCCTTTGCTCAATGTCATGTGTTCCGACAAAGTAAAAGACAAGTTTGACCAAATTTTTCTTTTCCATTCCTGCGGCTTCAAGATTTGACATGATATTATCGAAGGTGATCGCTAATTGTTTAATGACATCTTTTGGAAGAAAGCCGTCTTTATCCATTCCTAGTTGTCCTGACATAACAAGCCATTTTGAATCGCTATTTACTTCTGCTTGATGGCTATAAGCAGCAAGTGGCGCGTGGATTTTAGTAGGGTTTTTGAATATCATATTTTTCACTCCTCGTTTTGATACAGCTTATTTCATAATAAAGTTTTTTACAAATAATTTTGTTGTTAGCTAGCCTTCAACATTACTAATTATACAAATATGTAAACAATAATGCAAGTACGAACATTTTTGTTCCTTAAGAAGGAGGTGTGAGCATGGATCAAAGAAAATGTCCTGTTGTAGAGATCATAGAAGTGATAGGAGGAAAATGGAAAATACCAATTCTGTGGTGTATTGGACAATCTGGTACAATCAGATATAATGAATTGAAAAGAGAAGTCACGGGTATTACTAACACTATGCTTACTAGATCGCTAAATAGTTTAATGATGCACAAACTAGTAAAACGTAAAGACTTCTTTACGATTCCTCCCAAAGTTGAGTATTCTTTAACAGAGAGTGGTGAGGAGCTATTTCCTTTGCTAGAACAACTGGTTAAGTGGATAAAAGGCTTGGAATTTATCGATTGATTCAAAGCCAAAGGATTTTAAACCAAATAATTTCAAGTGCTAATTTTTATAGCGATTAATTTCTGTTGGTTTTAGGTTAGCACTTTTTTCTTTTTGCAAAATTTGATAGGAAAAAAGGGTGTAATTTGGTAAAATATTACCTATAGAATTATTGGTGATTAAGCGCTTGAAATACGTAATGGTGTTTTGAAGTATTAATTGTAGGAGCTGAAATAAAATGAAAGCTGGGAAAGATTTTATTGATGAACAAGTTGGAGGGGTTAAGAAAGAATTATTACAAGCCTTGGGATTCGGATGGTTATTACCATTGGGAATGATTATAACGAGGATTATAAGTCCTGATTGGCTTATTATTATATCTGGAATTACGATCAACTCGTGGGTCACAATCGGGATTTTCGGGATTATTATGTTAGGTGCTACTGTTTGGGTCTTGTTTAAGATGTTGCAAGGAAAAAAAGGTTTTTTTGTTGTGCATAGTCAATATCTAACCTCTGAGGATGCACGAGTTGTTATTAATGAAGAAGCGAGTCAAGTATTGGCTGATGTTAAACTCGCTCCGAGTAAGGATAATGATTCGAGAATTATGATACTCCCTTCTTTTTGGTTGATGATTGGTATGAAGGTTGAGGCTATTCCAAGGGCTGATGTTGACAGAATAGAAGTTAAGCTTGAGAAATGGCGAGTAACTAGAGGAATGGACACAAAATTGCATTATCAAATTTTTACGAAACATGGTATGCACACGATGCATGTGTTAGGTGGTCGTAGTGAGTTAGAAAATCAAGGAAGAGATGTTCTTGCAAAACTGACTCCTCATATTACTAGTGTTTTTCAAGTAGAACAGACATGAAGGAAGATTCCGATTTTTGTAGTCTGAGTATAGCTGTTTGTGGAATAAAGCCACAGGAACTCCGGTTAAAGATGTCCGATTTTTACAGTAAAGTTAATAAGTTTTGAGTTATAATGGCTGAGGACATTTTTGTAGTTTTATTAAAAATAGGAGAGATAATATGAGCAGAATTAGTCGTGAAGCAGGATTATTGCTTGCAGTATCAGATTTTGAGAAGTCAAAGGCTTTTTATGAAACTGTTATGGAGCAAAAAATAATGGAGGAAAGTGAAGGGTTCATGGTTTATTATGAAAGCGGGATTGCTTTGCAAAAAGATTATGTGGGGATCCTTGAAGGAAGTGATGTTTTTGCTCCGCACCCGACTGGAGCAAAAATCCAACTCAAACAGAAGTCCAATAGTTACCAAGTTGGTTTTGAAGTTGAGGACTTGGATGATTGGGTTGCGAAAATAAAGGCAACCGAAGGTATTGAGCTTTTGCATGATGTAGCAGAATATCATTGGGGGCAACGTGTGATACGTTTTTATGATTATGATGGACATATTATTGAACTTGGTGAGGATTTGAAAATAGTGGCAAAGCGACTGCAAGCACAAGGGCTTACTGTAGAGCAGGTTGCAGAAAAAATGACATACCCCGTAGAATATGTGAAACAGCTTTTGCACACCGAATAAGCATTGAGTCTGTCAACCATTTGTAATCATTCTACAATCGTGTTGGCAGTTGTTATTTCTTGAAAATGGTTATACAGCTATAAGCGTTTCAAAAGACTTTTATGCGACCACTTGAATAAGGGTTTTCTGAAAATTTATGGGTGTCTACTTTCAAGAAAAGCGTCAGTTTCAAAGATGGGTTTTCTAACTATCACGGGTAAATTCTGCAAGGTTTGCAAAGTTTTTACAGAGATTTTTAGCTGATACAAGATCAATAAACGTAAAAATGCAACTCTAAATATTCACGTACTTAGAATTGCATTTTTAGTTTGGATAAGATGTTATCAAATAAGATTTTAGAATCATTCGGCGGTTTCTTGCTGTTTATAGTTATTACCACACATACCTCGCTCCTGTAATAGCAACTCTGCAAGTGCTATGGCTTTTTGACAACCATCGGTTTTATAAATATCGCCCTCTTGGTTAACACCGGGAATAGTAATCATGTCAAGAACTTCCCATTTTAGATAAGCCGCTATGCGCTTAAATTGAATTCGTAGTCCATCAAAGCTCGAAGAATCATTTATCTCGCCGCAGGTAATCAAGGCGACTTGTTTGTTAGAATTTTTGCCGCCAACAACGAGGCTGTAAATCTTATCAATAACATTTTTAAGTTTTCCTGGAAATGAAAACCAGTATAAAGGCATCGTAAAGACTACTACGTCTGCTTCTACGAGGGTTGGGGCAATTAAATTAAAATCATCCTTATAGCTACAAGCAATGTCCGTTTTATAGCAAGTGTGACAAGCGGTGCAGCCGTTAACAGACATCTGTGCAGCGTCAAAACGTGTCACGGTATGTCCCTTTGCTTCGGCAGCCTGTATAAATGCTTTTGTCATTGCAAAGCTATTACCATTTTTCCGTGGACTGCCAGTAATTACAACAATTTTTTTCATAATATCTCCTCTTTTTTCGTAATTAACACGAGTCTTTTGTATATTAATTCTCTTCTTTATCAACTTCGATCTTGAAAATAACAGGTCGAAGCCCGTCATTACAGCTAATAATTGCCATATTCGGTTCATTAAGCCAGCCATTGTAAAAGTTACTTCCACCATGAGCGAGCGTCATTACATACTCCATCATAGCTTTCCATGCGTTATCACAAAGCCCTTCTGGTTTGCGCCAGCCGTTGTTACAATAATACACTTGCCCGTCTTTGTGGAAATCACATATCCCAAACTCCGGACCTCCGTATTCATTTATAAGCTCATCCATAGTTGTCCGCTTTAGTACGGTAATTTTTACTTTTTTCATTTTCCGCGATTCCTCCTTTACAATTTCTTACTCTTAGTGTACACTAGAATTCGGATAAAGTATAGTACGCACTTTTAAAATAGGTACTATGGAAAAGGATAGTACAAACATGAAAGAGGATGGTATAAATATGACAATAAGAGAATGTGTAAGTACGGATGGCAAAGTTACGGACACACCATTTGGATATACCTTGTCACTTATTAATGGTAAATGGAAAATGATCATTTTATATCTACTTTCTGGCGGGAAGCCTATTCGCTTCAATGAACTTCATAAGCAGGTTGGGAAGGTAACTTTCAAAGTGCTTAGTGACCAGTTGAAAGAGTTGGAAAGTGACAGTTTAATCATACGGAAAGAGTACCCACAAGTGCCTCCGAAAGTGGAGTATAGTTTGTCGGAACGTGGAGAATCATTATTGCCCATTTTAGATGCTATGTGTAATTGGGGAATTCAGCAGCAAGATAGGAAGTGATTTTTGTGAACTCACTATATAACCAAGAGGTATCGAAGTACGGCAAAAAGGACGCAATCATAGCACTTGGATTTTTTGCGTATTTTATTATGCGAGATTTTGTAGTTAGTATAAGCTATTCACAATATATCTCTGGTGAGGATTGGCGGATATTAGAGGATTGGCAGCTCATAATTGCTGTTACTTGCATTGTTGATATTTTAATCGTGTTTGGAATCGTTAAAATAAGAAAGCAAAACCTTGGATCAATAGGTCTGCACAAGAAAAATATTTGGGGGGCAATTTATCTTGGGCTTTTGTTTGCCCCAATATTTGTATTTAGCAGGATTGTACCGGGGGTTACGGGCGGATGGGAGTTGTATTCTTTTGGTTCGTTTATGCTTATTTTAATGAGTACAACGCTTCAGGCTGTAAGAGAGGATATAAGCTTTGTGGGTTTTATTCAAACCAGATTGTTTGGATTAGTAAAAAATGATTTTTGGGCTATAAACTTAGGGGCGGCATTATTTACGTTGGCACACGTTCCATCACGATTAGTACAAGGCATACCTATGGGAGCTATGATCTTTATCTTGTTGTTGGTGAACTGGTTTTTTATGCATCGTGCGTTTGTTTTGCTTTTTAAAAGACACTTTTCTCTTGTTCCGGTTTTCATCATGCATATAGCCTCAAACTTTCCAAGGCTGTGGCAAGGCGATGGAAGAGCCGGTTGGTTGTGGGTTGTTGCAATTCCAACTGTTGTGTTTTGTGTTGCTGTGGAGATTTGGTATTGGAGATGGAGTGAAAGACATACTGTCTAAATCAAGTCATCTCGCGCTAAATCGGTTAGGTCAGTTCCTAACAAGTTTAAGATTTCTTCTGTTTTGTGGCTACCCTCATAAATGCTTCGTAATTCTTTATCAGTCAGTCCAACAACACAAAGGAATTCCACTTTACCATTAGGTGTTTCAATGGTACCAGCTTCATCGGTCGTAGTTGCAAATCCTGTTAGTTTTGAAGTCTGCTTAGCGTCAAATCCTTCTTTTTGTTGCGAGTAAATATACTGGTCGGGTGCAAATCCTTTGCCACTTCCAAAGACGTATGTCCCTAAACCTTGAAGTACTCCAGATATGTTTCTAAGCTCTAATTCCTTTGTTTTGGCATCAGCCATATCACTTGTCTTTTTCAATTTCAATGTTAATTCAAATCCCCAATTACTCCATTCTGACTCTTCCTTGATTTCATCATAAATATCAGAAAATCCAAACGTGACGAAATGCCAGAAATCGCCGCCATCATAAATACTTATCCCGAATAAGGGGGTATCTCCATTACCAAATATTGGGCTAATCAGCGGTGCGTAATGTTTAGGGTCTGTTTGTTCTGGATAAAGTTGTTCAAATCTTTCAACAATTGCGTCCCAACCGTTAGTTGTACCAATTTCTAATTCTTCCACATTTTGACTTTCAATCTTTGCATTCTGCTTTTTTTCCTTTAATTTATCAAAAAATCCCATTTTCATCAATCTCCGATCTTATTCAATTAACGCTTACGTCTTAACACCTAAAATTTTCTCAATCTCTTTCTTCAATTTCTCATATTCCAAATTCGACTTGCGCCTTGTTTTGTAATCATCATGGTGAATATAAAACTCGCTCAATCCAGCTTTTACAATGAACAAGCTTTTATATTTTTGTGCAATCCTAATGATAACGCTATCAAATTTTTCTGCTTCATCATTTAATACAGCAGTAAGATAGTCTATGATTTGACGAATTATTCTTTTTGCAGTTGTTGTACCGTTATAATGGTTTTTGGCAAGTATGGTGTGAATATTCTCGAATAAGTCCACCAATCTTATTAGTTTCTTTCGTTCTTTATTTGTCATTTTCGTTAAACCACCTTGTTTTTCAACAACTCTTACAGGCTTTTCCTGTCAATCCAAATTTCGAGAGTACGTGGACTTTCTATAAACCCATCTCCAATTTCAGCGTTTATCTCAATGTACTCATTGGTAATGTTTAGCTTACCATAAAAATTAATATGTTCTATCAAATAAAGGGCGATATCGTGTTCATCTAGCAGTTCTTCATTAACTACAACCGATTTATCAATTGGTAAATCAACCTCCCAGAAATAAACATGTGGTGGATATAATATCCAATCCCAAGGGTGTGGTTCATCTTCATCTATTCCATCTTTTATTTCATCACAAACTTTCTCACTTCCCCATATGTCTAAGTTCTGCAATTGCCTATTTTCAGATAGTTCAAACCTTACTTTGCCAATACCAAATTCAGTTCCGTTAATTTTAAAAGTACTTATGCCATCGGGAATAAAAGTATCTTCTGAACCAGTTTCTAATTCTCCACCTTCTGGCGTATCATCTGCTAACACTAGTTCCATGAATTTGTCATCAACTTCGACATCATCAAGGTTTTCCGAAGCGCATTTCTTTTTAAGCTTATCAAAAATTCTCATTATCCAATCCCGCCTTTATTCTAATATTAATGTTTTGTACTTGATGTGAAACAACCTCCAAAAACCTCTTGTAATTTTCTGACAAAAAGAATGTCCTCCAACCAAAGGACACACTTTTAAACATACCTAATTATTTCTTTACAACAGGGATATAAATATCGCATACATTACCAGATTCACTCATTTTTTCTTTATCATAATACTCGAAATCATCGCCATTAGGCGCATACTCATAACCAGATGTTGGAAACCATTCATTCATAATAAACTGCCATGCACCTTGAATATTCTTTACAAATTCTTCCCCGTTAGCAGGTGGTGTTGAAAATACAGCATAAGTTGCAGGTTTTAGCGTACAAGTGTAAAATTCTTCTGGCACATGTAATCCATCTTCAACTTCAACACCAATAACATAGGAAAAACTACCAGTTTCAGGATCAAGAGCATAACACACCCCATATTCAGAATGGTTTTTGACAAAGTCAGCTTCATGTAATTTTTGGTTACGACCATCTGACATATAGGCTTGCCAAAAAGCAGGGATTTCCTTTAAATTTTGACCATCAACCTGACTGGTTTTAAGCTCATATCCAACCAACTTAATGGCATCACGTGTAATAAATTTTGGTTTCATAATAAGACCTCCAATAGAATAGTTGTTCATGTGCATTAAATCAGGCATTTGCGGTCGTGGAGTTGGTTGAAAGTAGAGTCGATACTTTTCGGGAGGTATGCCATCATAATGACGCTTAAATCCTTTGGCGAAGCCACTATAAGTTTCAAACCCATAATCCATTGCAATATCAATAAGTTTTCTCTCAGTTGCAAATTCACTCACAACATACTCAAATCGACGTATCCTTACATATTCCATCACAGAATAACCCACAGACCATCTAAAAACACGGCTGAAATGATAAGTTGAAAAATTGGCAACTTTAGCTAATTCATCTAAAGTTAATTCACAACTTAAGTTGTCATCAATATATTGCAGAACCTTTTGTATTGTCTCAACATAACTCAATACCATCAATCCACCTTTTTACACATAAACCTATTATACCAAACCGAAGTTATGCCTGCTATCCCGTAATTGCTTTATACTAATGCCAGCAGTTGATTAGATGGTAATAGCATACCCCGTTTATTCTCTCATTTGTAAAAGCTCTAATGGTTTCAGGTTTACAAGTATGATTGAGAAAATCAGAATAGCTAAAACACAACCAGTCAAGTATAATCCTAATCCTAAGAGATTGAATGATCCAAAGACAAGGATAGACCCGATTGCTCCAAGCAGCAATCCTAATATA
>Ga0123355_10010834_pt1 | contig 14020 bp, 12 predicted proteins | sample TergutEmb28metaG_3_FD_89872 | JGI IMG/M metagenome (GOLD analysis project Ga0123355, IMG submission 89872) | Embiratermes neotenicus P1 segment gut microbial communities from Petit-Saut dam, French Guiana - Emb289 P1 | ecosystem: Host-associated > Arthropoda: Insects > Digestive system > Gut ... | reverse complement strand
GGAGGTTTGACATATGAGCGGAAAAAAATATATAGATAAAGCAAAACTTGTAGATTCTACAAGGCTTTACGACACAACCGAGGCCGTTGACCTTGTGCAAAAAACAAGCACAGCCAAATTTGACGAAACCGTAGAGGCGCACATTCGCCTTGGCGTAGACAGCCGCCATGCAGATCAGCAAGTACGCGGCGCGGTAGTACTTCCACACGGAACAGGCCGTAAAGTGCGCGTTTTAGTATTTGCCAAAGGCGACAAAGCGGCCGAAGCAGAGGCCGCTGGCGCAGATTTTGTTGGCGCAGAGGAATTGGTATCTAAAATCCAAAACGAAAACTGGTTTGACTTTGACGTTATTGTAGCCACACCAGATATGATGGCGCTTGTAGGGCGCATTGGCCGCGTACTGGGCCCCAAAGGGCTTATGCCAAACCCAAAAGCCGGTACCGTTACCGCAGACGTAGCAAAAGCAATTGCAGACATCAAAGCCGGTAAAATTGAGTACCGCTTGGACAGGCAAAACATTATTCACGTACCCATCGGCAAAGTTTCCTTTGGTACAGAAAAATTGCAGGATAATTTCCAAACACTTATGGCGGCGGTTATTAAAGCAAGGCCATCTGCCGCAAAAGGTACGTATTTAAGAAGCGTAGTGCTTGCAAGCACAATGGGCCCCGGCGTTAAGGTGAATGCGGCTAAGTTGACAGAATAGTAAAATATAATTTCCCTAAAAGGTCGCTGGCTATATTGCAGCGGCCTTTTTTTTGTTATAGAATTGAATCAATATCAAATGACAAAGGAGTTTTCTTATGCACCCTATGTTCGAGCAACTGGCGGCAGTGCGCCTTGTTCCTGTTATTGTAATACATGATGCATCAAAGGCCGTACCCTTGGCAAAAGCCCTGTGTGATGGCGGGCTTCCCTGTGCGGAAATAACATTTCGCACCGCCGGTGCCGCAGATGCTATCCGCGCCATTGCGGATGAACTGCCCGAAATGCTGCTGGGCGCAGGCACAGTGCTAACCACTGCGCAAGTGGATAAAGCTGTTGCAGCCGGGGCAAAATATATTGTGGCACCGGGGCTAAACCCGGAAGTAGTAAAATACTGCCAATCCTTAAATGTACCAATGTTACCTGGCGTTTGCACACCCAGTGAAGTGGAGCAAGGTCTTGCGCTTGGGTTAGACGCGCTAAAATTCTTCCCAGCAGAAGCAGCAGGTGGCGTTAACATGCTAAAATCCCTGGCAGGGCCATATGGCGGCGTTAAATTTATGCCCACCGGCGGTATTACACAAAAAAATCTGAAAGAGTACCTTTCTGTAAAAAGCGTGTTTGCCTGCGGCGGTAGTTGGATGGTTAAAGATGAACTGATAGCCGCCGGAGATTTTACAAAAATTACGAAGCTTACACATGAAGCGGTAAATATGCAGTAAAGCCAAACGACAAGCCAAACGACAAACGCAAAAATTTGTTGACAAATGAAAATTGTTACATTATTATGACTAAGTTGTACCATTTCGGTAGGTGAGGCTACCACAGGGATACGGGTTGCTGTCGCGAAATCGTGGAGACACGACAAGAGGGCTAACAGTCCATGTCGAAAACAAGGCATGGAATAATGCAACTTCATCTGGAATTGGGGGAACCCGATGGTGTTTATTGCCGCTCCAACGCCCTGTGAAGCTGAAACTTGAACGGTAGATGGGATACACTTCAACTTTTATGTGAAGTGGTCTTTTTGTGAGGATTTCAACCTCTGCTGCCGCATGGAATGGTAGCAGAGGTTTTTTTATCTTAATGGGGCGCTGCCCCAAACCCTCTCGTAAGCTACGCTTACTGGCCGGGCGGCCCGATGCTTTGCCGGTGTATGCCCCGCCGCTTTATTACTACATCGAAAGAGGTGAGAACGGAATGGAAAGTGGCAGTAGTACTCACAACCCCGAACCTGGAGGACGAACGCAATTTTATTTCACACCATTGCGGGCTTGCCTTGTAACAATAGACTAACACAGATTAAAAAAGGGTTGTGCTTCCAAACAAAAAAATCATACAGGAGGTACACAATGCTATTAGAACACATTTTGTCCTGTCTTAAAGAAAAAGACATGGATACCCTAAAAACGCTGCTTAAAGGCGCAGAGCCTATCGAAATTTTTAACATTTTTCACGATTTATCGGACAAGGAGCAAGTAATCGTATTTAGATTGCTATCAAAAGACGACGCATTATTCGTATTCGAAGAATTGGAAACGGAAGACCAGCAGAATTTGATGCGTTCTTTTACAGATGCACAAGCAATTGAGTTTGTAAATGAACTGGCACCGGACGACCGTGTAAAACTATTAGACGAACTCCCTGCAACTGTAGCAAAAAAATTACTGGCTGCCTTATCCCTTAAAGAACGGGAAATGACCAATTTGCTTATGGGCTACGAGGCACAAACCGCCGGGCGTATAATGACACCGGAGTATGTACGCATTTCTAAAGACTTAACCGCCGCAGAAGCACTGGCAAAAATCAAAACTTTTGCAGTTGAAAAGGAAACCATTTATACAATTTATATCACCAGCGAAAGAAGAAAGCTTGAAGGGGTTCTATCCCTGCGCGACCTTTTGATTGCAGACCCTGATGCTAAAATAGAAAGCATCATGGAGAAAATTTCTATTACTGTTTCCACAGACACAGACCAAGAAGAAGTTGCCCGTACTTTGCAAAGGTTAGACTGGCTGGCAATTCCCGTTGTAGACAAAGAAGGGTTGCTGGTTGGTATCGTAACCATTGACGATGCTATCGACATCTTAGAAGATGAAGCGACCGAAGACATGTTGACGCAGGCCGGTCTTATGGCCGGTAGAGAGGCAAACCGCAGCGAAGCCCTTATTAACGGTAACTTATTTGCGATCTGGAAAGTACGTTTGCCGTTTTTATTTATTGCCATTGTTGGCGGTACACTTGCCGCGATTGTAATGGCTGGGTTTGAAGATGTGCTGGATGCATCGGTTGCCGTGGCATTTTTTATTCCGCTCATTATGGACTTGGGCGGCAGCGTGGGTACACAATCTTCCACAGTATTTGCGCGCGGCGTGGCACTGGGGCATATTAATATGATGCATTTTGCAAAGCATTTTGCAAAAGAAATTGGTGTAGGCCTTAGCCTTGGCGCAGTTACCGGCGTAATTTCCGGTGTAATTTCCGGCATTATATCCACTATTTTGCATGATGGTGATGCGTACCTGATAGGCGGCGAAGCCTCCAGAATTGGCTTAGCCGTTGGGCTTTCTGTAATGGTTACAGCCACGATAGCGGCAATTTTAGGCTTCTTGGTTCCATTTATACTTGTAAAGCGGAATGTCGACCCCGCAGCAGGCTCTTCGCCAATTATCACCACTATTAAAGATATCTCTGGGTTGCTGGTTTATTTTATGTTTGCAAGTATTTTCCTAAGCCACTTGCTGTACTAATTATGACGCATTACTAAGGAGATGTACCAAAACATGTTTGACAAGCTACGAAACCGCATATCCCAAATAAATATTTTTGGGAATATGCCAAGAAGGACGCGTATTCTACTTAAATCCTTTCTAATTACATTGCTTTCCATATCCGTGGTGGTTGTGGTTGGTATAATATTTTGGAACAGAACTGTTGTGCCGCCTCCGCCGCCGCCTCTGGACTATGTTCGACGGCCTGTAGAAACACCTCCTCCAAACAATGATTACCCGATAGACAACGGCGATGAGGAAGTTGAGGAAAAGTACGAATATTTTTGGCCTGCACCAGAAAGATTTACAGACGATGACAGGCGGGATGATTTTTGGACTTTCCTAATAATTGGCTTAAATCAAAGATTAAATTCCAATGTTGTAATGGTTGCTTCTTATTGCGGAACCTCTCGGGAAGCAAATTTGATAAGCATTCCCCGTGATGTGGTGGTGCATCCAACCCGCACAGGCAGGCAGCTGTTATCATCTTATATTGCCGGTTCGGGTGGCGACCGCGGAAGAGCAGGCGGTATCGCTCAAGTACAAAGAGATGTTATGAACGTTGTCGGGTTTATCCCAGACTATTACGTAGTGATTGATTACGAAGCGTTCTTCTCTATAATTGACGCCATTGGCGGCATTGATATTGATGTACCAATCCGTATGCGGTATGTCGACCCCTATCAAGATTTAGATATTGATATACAGCCGGGTATGCAGCATATGGATAGCGCAACTGCTTTGGATTTTGTACGGTTTAGACAGTCTAACCGCAACTCTGGGTATCCAAGCTTGCCGGACGGTGACTTTGGGCGCACCAGAAACCAACAGGCGGTTATAAATGAAGTTGTAAACCGTTTGCTACGGCCGGCAAGTATCCTTCAAGTCCCGGAGTTTGTAAACATTTTTAACGAGAGCGTTTACACAAATTTAACTTTTTCAAACATGATGTATTTTGCACTTGAACTAAACCATGTAAGAGGAACAGATGCACTAACCACTTATACCCTATTGCCCGCGCGTTCCGGATGGCCTGCCTCGTCTGAAGAATTTTTGAGCCCGCAAGCGGTTTTGGAACTTGTAAACCAGACGGTTAACCCATTTGACCGGGAATTTGAACTTAGGGATATCAATGTGGTTACGCAGTAAAACGCCCCTACCCCTCCAACATCTCCAACCCCTTTGCTGCGCCGCTACGCACAAAGGGGTTTTTATGTTCCAGGAAATTCAATAGCATTTGGCGGATATTGCTTCCCTTTATAACAGAAATGGCAATAACAATCGCTTCCTTGGCTTCGCCTTCTACATCTTCCAATGCTTCCAGCAATGGGTCTAAAGCATCTATACCAAGATTTTCTGCCAAGGATAATGCTGCTATAGCAGAAAGATATTCGTCTTTCCCTATTAGGTATGGCTTTACAACCTCCATAAGATACGGCGGACGCATGACAATTAAAGATTCCAGGCATTCGGCCAGCACATCCGGCACTTCTTCGTTAGGGAATTTTAGTTTGACTGCCAGCAGCGGCATTCCACCCATATCACCTAAAATGCCGATTGCTTGCGCCGCCGCTTTCCTGACTGGTGCTTTTACGAAAGGTGCGCTGATTGGGCTAACGACTGTATCCGGCTTTTTGTCAAAAAGCAGGAGCGACAGCTCATAAAGTGCGTTGGAGTCCACTTTTGCCAAAGAAAGTGCCGCCGTAGCACGCAGCCCTATGGCGATATCCTCCGGCGTTGGGCCAAGCCTTACAATTTGGATTGTGCGCACTGCTTTTCGCAATGTGTCAACCGTATGCTGCGAGCCTATATCACCAAAAGCCTCCGCTATGGCTAAACGGATATCACAGCCTTTGTCCCGCTTGTGCGGGTCTTGTTCCAGCCAGCCATAAATATCAATGAGGGATGGTACGACTTCCGTGTGGTTTAGATTGGCTATGGCTTTGACTGCCTTCGCGGCGGCTAGGGCATGGCCTTTTTTTATGCAGTCTATGAGGGTTGGCAGGGCTTGCTCCGGCGGTATAGTGTAAGCGCTTTTTATTGTGGCAAGGGATTTTTCGTAGTTCATTTGTATCAGCTCCTCTTGCGCAATATTTTAAGTGACAGGAACATTTATGACAAGCAAAAAATGGCTCAACCCAATTAGGTCAAGCCATTGCTATTACCATCTTCAACTAAAGAATGCTTATTATCTAACCATGAACCCCCAAAGCACACCAAACCTATCCATGAAGTTTACGCATAATTTAGTATACGGTGTTTCTTTGAACGGGTCGATAATATTGCTACCTTCTTTTAAGTGCTCGTAACAGGCAAGCAATTCTTCCGGTGTCTTAAAGGTAAGTATCAAATGAACGGCGCAATCAAGCGATTTGTCTTTATTTCCAAATCTGTCATTTAAGAACACCGTTTGATTTTGAATTTTCATTCGGACATGGGCGATTCTTTTGTTTCTGCTTCCATCGTCTGCCATGTATTCAACTTTTCCTGACTTTGAATTAAACGCCTTTTCGTATAAAGCAATCGCATCTTTGCAATCACCGTTAAAATGAAGATGTGGTATTAACATGACAACACTCCTAAATTATATTCGTTGCTCGTTGTATGGTAATACTAGCATAGGAATAGCAGCAACGGCAATCGCTTTTCCCATTACACCTTCTTAACTACCGGCGCATACGCCTGCATCATTGATTGCTCATTTTTCCAATCCGCACCGTATACTTCAATGGCGGGATATTTACGAAATGCATCAAGTAAATCGTTGTGTTCTTCGTGCAGTGTATACCCGGATTCCGGCAGCCACTTTGCATAAAACGTGCGCCAGAAATTACCTGTAAATATAATTTCCAGCGTCGTATCGAATACAGCCATTTCGCTGCCCTCAAATTTACGCTCAACCAATCCGACAGGCAGATTATCCAGCGTACTGACTTCCACACCCACCAGATATTTTGCTCTATTGTCCGCTGTTTCGCTGTGGGTCATGCCATAAACAACACCCGGTGATACTTGGTCGGGGATAGTATGCTTGTAATTCTCAGCAATCCATGTGTCCCACAGCCCTCCGATAGGGGCTGTGCCGTCCCCTGTGTTATAGTGGATATCCACCTCTAAGCCCGCTACATAAAAAGCATCCTTGTGCATGAAACGCACATTTTTGAAACAATCCATTAATTCCATACTCGACTCCTTCCATATTTGCGACCATAAGTTTTGCGGAGGAAACGGTTCAAAAACAGGACGAAGCAAGCGGAATTGTGCCGGCGAAATTCCATACATCTGCGAAAAACTTTTTGTAAACCCCTGCTGCGACGAAAAACCATTTGCGTATGCAACCTCCACAATTTGCTTGCCGCCGCCCAGTAAATCGAGCGTGGCGCAGTGCAAACGATAGCGGTTCAAATAATTTTTCACCGTATAGCCCGTAATGGTGCGGAACAAAAACGAAAAATATGACGGCGATAAATACGATTGCGCCGCGATATCTGCGACGGCAATCGGCTCTGCATACATACGGTGGATATACAATGTAGATTCGTAGATGACCTTTGCAATGTCCATCAAGTCCAACCTCCTTATGTATCAGTATAGTGAGGGCGCGGGGATATGTATTGTCAAAAACGACTTTGTTTATAGTAGTAGCACTAAAGCCATCCTTTAGCAAGCATAACTTTATTTACCCCGCATCTTTTTTATTGTATTCTGTGAATGCTTGAGCAAACGGAACAGAAAATCAAAATTGGAAATAGGAGGTCATTATGAACCTACAACAAGTTGGCAGAAAAATTTCTGCACTGCGCAAAGAGCGCGACATGACGCAAAATGAATTGGCAGATAAGGCAGGCGTCAGCTACCAAGCCGTATCCAGTTGGGAACGGGGCTTAACCATGCCGGACATCACAAAGCTGCCGGGCATATCCCAAGTGCTGGGCGTATCCATTGACGAATTACTGGACAATGACAACGAAGTGGAATTAATCAAAAATGTTTTGAACCAAAACACAAGTGTGTACGCAGAAGAAAAAGAGCTGCACATGGACGAAGTGGTAGAAGTTGCACCGGTGCTGCGCCCCAGCCAAGTAGATGATTTGGTTCAGCATGTGGAACAAGAAAGTATTGACCTTGGTACGATTATGGGCATTGCACCGTTTCTCAGCAAAGAAGCACTACAAAAACTGGCTGATCAAGTGGCTGATGTAGGAAGTGTAGGCGAACTTTGCGGAATTGCTCCATTTTTAGGTAGGGAGTATATGGACAAGCTGGCGCAGAGAATTGAAGCAGTAGATGGGATTGGCGCATTATCAGGGCTTGCGCCATTTCTTAGCGGGGAGATGTTGCAACAACTGGCACAGAAAGCGACATTTTCAGGTAATATCGACGAACTTTGCGGCATTGCACCGTTTCTGGACACTGCCTGCCTAAACGAATTAGCTATGCAAATTGAAGACGTGGAAGGCATTGGCGCCATATCCGGGCTTGCGCCGTTCCTTAGCCAGCATGTGCTGGATGAATTGGCTTTGAAAGCGGTGCATCGCAAGCATAATAATTAATGCAAACCAACTGGTAGCAGATTCCGACCGGTTGAAGGATTCAAAAAAACAGCTCCGCTTCACTGTTGGGAAGTTGAGCTGTTTTTCTCATTTATATTAGGCTTGTTTCACAAATTTCCATAATACGCATATAATGTAGAACTCGTGACAATAAGGAGGGGATATCTTGTTCGACACACAAATGTCCGCATTACTTTCGGGAACATTGTTTAGAAAAGTCTTGTGCAACGAGCAGCTGTCCTTGTACGAGTTTAACTTTCTTACAAGCGTCCTTATAAATAATAACATACCATTTGACACGGCATTTGCAGCCGGAACAAGAAAAAATCCCGCTTCTCTTCAGCTTACAATACATTTGAATCCTTCGGCAACACTCGTATTTGTAATTGCACTGGAACCAGGGTCATCAGTATTTTCACCAAGCCCATAGGATACTTGCGCTCCTATTTGTAAAAATTATTTTCGTATGCTTCGCGGGTTATATCGCCTTCAAAAACAACAGCAACAGCACCGGGGCCGACATGAGCCCCTATTACCGGGGTCATCATGGTGATGATAACCTGACGCACATTGATTTCGGCTTTCACCAATTCCGCCAGCTTCAGCGCATCCTTTTCGCAATCGGTATGAGGAATGAGCACCGTGTCAAGCCGGGCATCAGGGGCAATACTCCGTTTTAGCTGGCTAACCAGCATTTTAAGTGCCGCTGTCCTGCCGCGCACTTTATTTTTGAGCGCAAGGGTTCCGTCAGGCTGAATATTCAGCACCGGCTTGATGCTTAACAGCGAGCCGCCGATAGCGGAAAGCATACTTAAGCGCCCGCCCCTGTGCAGGTACATTAAATCATCAACGGTAAAAAACCCGAGCAGACTGTTCTTTTTTTCTTCCAGCCAAGCCGCCGTTTCTTCCGCAGAAAGCCCTTCTTCTCGTTTTTTAACGGCAAGCATAACCAACAACCCGTTCACCGCTGTCGCGCCAATGCTGTCGATGGGGAATATTTTGCAGCTGGGATATAACTCTTTTATTTGCGCAAGTGCAATTTGCGATGCTTGATATGTGCCGGATAGACCACTGCTTAAAATAACATACAGCGCGTCTTCGCCATTTTTTGCATATTCCGAAAAAGAGTCGACAAACATATCCGAGTTGATTAGTGATGTCTTTACGATGCTTCCGTTCCGCAACGCATCATAAAATGCTTTGTCGGATACGGTTTGGCTGTTTTTCTCCTCACCGTCCAAAGTAAACGGTATTTGCATTAATTTTATGTCATGTTCCTTAATATACTCCGGCGGTAAATCGCAACTTGTGTCTGCTACAATGGTAAATTGTTTCATAGTACTTGGTCTCCTTTTTTCTGTAATGGTGTTAATATTTATGTCTGAATTATTTAATTCGGCTATTTTGCTATTTGAAGTGAGTAGATTTAACAGCTCCGACGCATAGCGCCCTCCCGCTTCACATAGTGAATAATACGTCCATTTTCCGGACTTACGTGCGGCTACGATCCCGCTTTCTACAAGAATTTTCATATGGTGCGACAGTGTAGACTGTCCCGTGCCAATTTGCTGCTGTAACACGGTGGCACTCCTTTCAAAATCGCGTAGAAGTTCCAAAATTCTTAACCGTGTTACATCGCAAAATGCCATAAAAACCTTTGCGTTATCCTGATGCATATTCAAAACATCACCTCATACTTTTCCAGAAAAGTATCACATCTATTATTTTCGATATGAATTTATCATATGTTTGTTTTTGTGTCAAATAAAAAAGCGGCTTCGCCGCGCGTTTCGTATAGAGCAATTTCCTGGTAAATGAAAAATCAGTTGGCTAGTGACACTAACCAACTGAACGTGCGTGCTTTGTTTATGTGAGATATGCCCTGCCCGTTAACCTTACAAACTACCTTTCAACAGAATCTTTTCAACTTGAGCTCTAGCTTCTTTAATTGTGTTATCAGCATCCATCTCCAATTTTTTTGCATGTATTCTTATTTTAGACACTTTGTCAGCAATTCTTTTTTGCATGTCTTTATCAGGCAAAACAATTGCTTGACCGAAATATTCACGCATTATCAAGTTTCTAATTCCATTTGTTTGAGTTTGCATAACCTCTGTTGCCTTTATGTTGTGCATTAATCTGAGATATTCAAACACATAACGAGGGTACACATCCAATTCATTAAGAATCAACTTATGAATAAAGTTACTGTAAGCAAGAGTATTGTTTTCAACCATGTCTTTTTCTATAAATGCAACACGTCCAACAGGTTGCTCATCACTTCCGCCAGATTTTTCTACTAGAATCTCGTTTGGGTTTAGAGCTATTTTTTCATATGTTTGCTGCTTGTACTTACGATACTTGGTGCGATTATTTTCTAGGTTCAAATTAAATTTATTATCAAACTCTGTTGCCCTTATGGTAAGGCAGTGTACTAATTCACTACCTGTTTCCGTTTCATCTAAGCCCCAATTTCCAGAAATATCATCTAATATTATTTCCCACAAACACTTTTTTTCGAATGGAGAATTTTCTATTGCGGCAAATATTTTCTGGTACCTATTTGTGTATTTTCTGGGGTCAAACCTGCCGCCTAAAACCTGGTTCGAGCCGGTAAAGAACATTCTGTTTTCAAGTGCATTTTCATCTTCTTGCGGCATGACAATACCCAGCTCGTGTAAAAGATAGCTGTTGATGCTGTTAAGCAAATCTTTTGCTTGTTGTTCTTTTTGATGTTTTTGTTCGTACGCTGCTTTTACAACGTCAATAATATGCTGCTGGCAATCCTTGTGTAGCATTGGGATTGGAATACGATTTATCTGTTCGTTATTCAAATAGGGTTGTGCTGTTATCGTTGCATACCTTTTTATGAATGTTTGCCCCATCGTTGAATAAAGATATATTGCTATAAATTCTGGCAAATAATCGTTACTCACTATCCTAATTCTGGCAACATTTTGATTTATGTTTCCTTCTTGATGAAAATGCTGTATATATCCTATTTTCCCCAAAGTAGCCCCAACAACTGCCAACAAAATGTCATTCTGTCTACAATAAGAACGCTTAATAGCCTGGTTAAACTCCTCTGTAATATAGGTGCCTTGGTTCATTTGATACAAATCAAAATCCTGCGACCTGTAGTAAACAATGCCGCTTTCTTCAAATTCCCCGCCTTTAGGAGTAGAGCCATTTTTAATTTTATCACAAATATTTAGCAATCTGGTTATTCCATTTGCTTTTATCTTTTCAAAGATATCTAAAATATCCTTCGTATAATAACTCGGGTTAAAACGCCCCTCTATCTCGCCCCAATTAATCAAAAATACCTTGTTCTCGTCAAAATTGGGGCTTAAAGAAAAAAATGGTCTTTTCCTTCTTCTATAGTGTTTATAAATTTGGCAAGCTCTTTTGCAATATCTTCAAGCTCATTTCTACCTGTCTCCTTACCTGTAGCATCGTACCCAATTTCTTCTGTAATTGCCATAAATATAGGGTAATCATTCAATTCCTTTTTATAGCGGCTATCGTAATTTTCGGATAATACTTCGCGTGTTTTTTCAATTTTCTCGTCAAAATCATCGCTAATCTGTTGGCGTTGCTCCTTTAGTTTTTCAAGTTCATCCAAGCTTTCTTTTTCAGCAGCTTTTATTAGCTTCGCATACTGAGAAATTTCCTTTTTCTTGTTTTCAAGCAAAAGGGTAAGTTTGGTGCCCTCTTTTGAGTCACAGAGCAACGATAATTGAAGCTTATTTTTAATGCCCTGCCTGTTTTGCTTAACGCTTTCGCTGTATTTTTTCAGAAACATTACAGAGCTTTTGACGCCTGCGCCGTTTGCCATAAACGCAGTTTGAGGCATAGAAACAACAGCCACTATACGGAAAGTTTCCCCAATATAGTCGCGTACATACTGCATACTGCTGTTAGTCAAAATGCCGTCTGGCACAACTATAGCAAGGTAGCCTCCGTCACGCAGGTACTTTTCCGCCTGTTCTATAAACAAGATTTCACTGCTTTGGCTTGGGCGTTCGGCCGCTTTACTTGCCGGATTTAGCCAGTCTACATCTTTTGTGGCCAGAGAGTATTGGTGTAAATAAGCTTTTTCTGTTTGTTTAATAATTGAACCAAAAGGCGGGTTTGTGATAATAAAATCAAATGTGCCTTCCTGAAAGCCCGTATTTTCGGTTCTTGTTCTCAAATCCAATGGCGATAAAAGTCCATCGGCACTCACAACATTTGTGTGACCGTCGTCATGGATAATCATATTCATCTTTGCAGTTCTTGCTATCTGCTCGTTTATTTCGATACCGAATAAATTATGCTCTGCAAACTCGTGCCAGAATGGTTTCCAGCGGTCGTATTGGCGCACATCTTCTCTATAATTGGGATATTTTGTAGTTGCTTCTTGTCGCACCTTATAAAGGGCATGAAGTAAAAACCCACCACTACCGCAGGAAGTGTCTAATACCTTACTTTTATTTGTAATAGGCAAACTGTCTACAATAAAGCTTACAATTTTTCTTGGAGTAAAAAATTGCCCAAAATCACCCCTAAAAAATGACCCCATAAAAGTTTCGAAGGCGCGCCCCTTGCTGTCTAGGTCTGTGTTTAGCAAGTCTATCCCTTGAAGATAGCCAACTATCGTGCGGGCTTTGCTTGCGTTAAGTTTGATGTCATCCTTAAAAATATCAGGATCGTTCTTACGCTCACCAATTTGGCGCCCTTCTTCATAAAGGTCTTTTATGCGTTTTAACAACTCATTGTTTGTTTTTGCCTCGGCCTTAGCTTTAGCAATAGGAGATTTGTCTTTTGGTTCAACCGCAATTATTTGAAAATCGTATGGTTCCCCGTGGTCACGGTACTTTTTCTCATCAAATATTTTACAAAAAATAAGTTTATCAAGCTCATCAAATGCCTCGGACGGGTTAAGCTCACCACCACCCCATAATGCTTGATGCGCCTGCTTAAAAATATTGGTCAAATCTGCTTCTGAAACTTTTTCCAGCGGAGAAAGTTGCTGGCCTTCTTTTGTAGTTCCGCCATTATAAGCGTATTTGAAAGCATTTAGCTTTTTAACGCCATATTGCGGAATGTCAGATACCGTTTCACGGGATTCATTCTCTTTATCAAACTTATGATAAGCATCTTTAATTCCAGAAGTTGTCCACACATATTTTAACGTCCCTGCGGTAGCATGAGCATATGCAAATGCTTGGTTAGTACCTTGTATAAATTCCTGCTCAGAAACATCCTCTTTTTTACACTCAACAATTATATGCGGGGATTTTTGATGTTCATCATTATAAATAATAATGTCGGCCTGCTTAGTACTTGAACCAACCGTTACGGCTACATATTGGCGGATATGCGATTCTGGATAATTATAATGAAGTACGAGTTTGCAAAATGCTTCGGCCTGCACTTTTTCTTCAGGGTTATTATAGTTTCGGGTTATTTGTTGATGTATATATGTAACAGAAGCCTTGTCTGAATTGAACCTTATTAAACCTTGTGCCTCGCCCTGCCTAATATAATCAATGTTAGTCATGTTAATTTCCCCACTCCATTATACTTTGCGCAATTGTATCATTGCCAGAAAAAAAAGACAATCCATTATACGCTTATGAATTGCAAAAAACCATGAGTATCAAGGCAAAACCTTAATACTCATGGCTTTCACTATAATTTGATATGATTACATTTTATCGCGCTTGATATAACTCGTGTGCAGCAGCTCATGCGCCTTGTGCCCGCCGGGTTCGCCCAGGAACTCCGCATACAACGTTTTAATCTCGCTGTTTTCATGTGAGCACCTAATCGCCTTGTCTACATCTTCACTATTAAGCCCTGCGGCGCGCGCCTCAATTACGGAACGGTCGCTGCCATAGAACGGCTGACCGCCACCAGCTACACAACCGCCTGGGCAAGCCATAATTTCGATAGCGTGGTACTGGCTTTTGCCGTCACGGATGTTTTCAAGCAGTGTTCTTGCAT
>Ga0123355_10010833_pt1 | contig 14020 bp, 12 predicted proteins | sample TergutEmb28metaG_3_FD_89872 | JGI IMG/M metagenome (GOLD analysis project Ga0123355, IMG submission 89872) | Embiratermes neotenicus P1 segment gut microbial communities from Petit-Saut dam, French Guiana - Emb289 P1 | ecosystem: Host-associated > Arthropoda: Insects > Digestive system > Gut ... | reverse complement strand
TTGTAAGGGATAATTTTTGGCAAAGCGGAAACTTTATGGTTACGACACGGTCGGACACGAGATTTATTGCACTTATGTTGCGAAGAACAGGAGATATCGAATTGACACCACGGGATGTATTGAGGAGTAATATAATATTTTGGTAGCATAGGAAAAAATGCTTGCAATGGCTATAGATAAATGATATCCTATAGTAGATGGACAATAAAAGGCACTATCCACGACAAACTTGCGACCCTCATCTTGGCTTATCAACTTTGCTTTCGATACTCTTTTTTTCCAAATATTTTAAGGAGGGTACTTTATAATGGAAGATAAAACATTAGTATGCAGAGCTTGTAATAAAGAGTTCGTTCATACAGTAAGAGACCAAGAGTTCTATATCGAAAAAGGCTATACAAACGAGCCTAAAGATTGCAGAGATTGCAGATATGCTAAAAAACAAGAAAGATATAATAGCCGCAAATCTCAAAACGAAAATAACTAATAAAAAAACTCCCTGTTTAGTGTGGGGAGTTTTTTTTATTGTCAAAAAACCCAAACTTAATAAGTTAATTTTATTGATTAGTTATTGTCAATGGGGTATACTATACTTGAGATGGACGAACGATTGCGAGGGGTAACACTCTTCGAGGAAAGTCCGAACACCGTAGAGCAAAGTGCTGGTTAACTGCCAGTGAAGGCGACTTTAAGGATAGTGCAACAGAAATAAACCGCCTAACCTCTTAAGATGTTAGGTAAGGATGGAAAGGTGGGGTAAGAGCCCACCGATACCGTGGTGACATGGTATGCTCTGTAAACCCCACTTGGTGCAAGGCTAGGGAAATTAAGGCTGCTCGCCGTTTCCCTTTTCGCCGCTTGAGTCTATAGGCAACTATAGACCTAGACAGATAATCGTTTGAGACAGAATTCGGCTTATAGTCCATACTCACCAAATTTTTATTGCACAATACGCAACTTCTGTGTGTTGTGCAATTTATATCGAATAAATATAATGCAAAGTACGACAGCATCATCAAATACTCATCAATCTGCCATGCAGATTATTAGTAAAAACAAGCTCACATTGGCAGCTTGTATTTTTAGTGTGTTTTCGTTTGCAATATCTATAAATTTAGTTCCCACGCTATTTGTGCCGCTGCAAGTGTATTACGGAATGAATTTTAATGCGCTAGGAATAATTGTAGTGGTGTCGTTTGCTTCTCAAACAATTGTGCTCTTTGCGGCACGCAAGTTGCCCGATAAAATAGGAATGCGCCCGATGTTTTTGGCAACAGGTTTTTTATCGTTTTTGGGTTTTGTGTTGTTGTTTTTGGCGCCATATATGTTTAGGCCAAGTGCTATGCTTGTGGGCATAATGATACCAGCGGTTGTGTACGGGGTGGGTTCAGGGTTTGTAGTTACGCTAGTAAACACTACAATAAACTCTATGCCATTTAGCAACAAAGGAAAAACTCTTTCGATTTTTCATGCTCTTTTTGCTTTATTGATTTTAATTGCTATTGTAGGCACAACTCTTTTGATACATTTTTTGACTGTAGCAAACTGGCAATTCTTGCCGTTAATTTGGGCACTTATTCCGCTAATTGGATTTATTCTATGGATAAAAGCACCAGTATATCAACCAAAAGTTGAAAAAGAAAAAACTGTAGATGATGTTTCGGCAGAGGAATTAAATTCTGACCAGACGCAAGCGCTGTCCGAAAAAGAAACTACTGATCTCAAGACAGCAAGTGCGTTATTGTCCAATAACGATTCTGTTAAAAAAGGAAACCGAAAATTATTTTGGCTGCTATTAGTTTCTGCTATGGTTGCAATGAGTAGTGAAGCCATACTTGCTAAAGGTGCATCAAGTTATATAGATGCAGGGTTAGCTGTGCCAAAACTATTAGGTGACTTGTTGGGGCCTGCAATGTTCGCTGGGGGGCTAGGGTTAGGACGATTACTTTATGGTTTACTTGGCGAGGGGCGTAGTATGCGTAAATTTATGGTGTGGGGTAGCTTTGCTTGCTTTATGCTATACTTGCTTGCAGTATTTACACCAGTACCATGGCTGGGGGTAGCAGCAATTGCGCTAAGTGGTTTTGCTGTAAGTTTGCTTGTGCCGGGGGTGCTAGCACAAGCGGGTACCGACTTTAAGCATATGGGTGCAAAAATATTTGTTATAGTTGCAACCGCAACAAAAATAGGGGCCGCGGGTGCCCCTGCACTTTTTGGCTTTTTGGGTGATGCCTTTAGTGTGCCACTGACAAATCTAGGTTATTCGCTTGGTTTAAGTCCACAAGCCGTCGCACTAAGAGCCGCTCTACTAATCTGTGCGATATTCCCATTAGCATCTTTTATAATTCAATTAGCCCTTAAAAGGAACGACAAGAAAAAATTTTTGAAAGTAGCAGAATAACGGGCACGCTAGCTTCGCTACAAGTTTAATAAAACAAGAGGCCTTTATAACATATCATCTTGTTATAAAGGCCTCTTGTTTTTAGCTATTTATTTGTGAAAGGTAATAAGTGTTTGCGATACTAAACAAAATATTGTGCACAGCTCTTCTTGCAACAAAGAAATCCATATCAGTAAGCATAGGCACTTGAGGGCGATTTATAGTATGTGAAAAGCCTGTTAGCCAAAGGTCATTACCATTCCTTAAACCTGCTGCACCATTGAAAGTAGTTTGTGCAAAGTCTGTTACGATATGTCCTCTAAATCCCCATTCATCTCGCAGGATGCCAATATTTAATGCACCGTTGCTGCCTTGCCAAACTGTACCAACCCGATTTGGACTGCCCATTAAAGCGTTAGCGCCGCCAATTTTTACAGCAAGTTCAAATGATTTTAGAAAGTTTTCTCTTAGGGCTTGTTCAATTAAAAAAGTGTTTAACATGTTATCATTTTGACTACTTTCATTTAGTGCAAAATGTTTTACATATGCCATAACACCGTTAGACAGTGAGCCCTTTACAATGTTTGTTGCCATCATGCCGGCATGAATAGGACTTGCAGAGAAATATTCAAAGTTTCTGCCACCAAATCCACTACGATGAATTTGAGTGCCCGGTGCATACCAACCACTAATGCCAGCAGTTTTTGTTTCGCTTGATACAATTATACCAAATTGCAATGCTAATTCGCTGTTCCATGTTTGTCCTAAGACAATAGGAGAGGGGAAGGCAGTGAATGAATGTGCTTGCCCTATAACATTAAAGTTAAGTCCGTTTACTCCGTCAAGACTTCGCATATTAGGCTTACCTATGCTAGAAACGCCGGCTGTTCCAAAGCCGCCTGCTTGCACGATAGACTGCAAAGAGTTGCGTGGGTTTAATGAGGTAGGCTCTTGAGTTGCAGGAATTTGACTTAATAAATCTTGCCACAATGGGTCATAAAAATTTGCACCTAGTTGCATTAAAAGACCGCTGTTGGGTCTATCAAGAGAAGGCTGCCCGTCATCGCCATTAAGAAACTTTCTAAGTCCGCTATCAATCCCTTGAGGTACTCTAGTGTGTCCAGTAGGTAATTGGTCGACAAAATCTGGGTCGATAAAGCTAGTGTTGCCTACTTTTGTGTATGCGTTTGCCAACCTATTTGGTGTAAGATAACGGGGGAAGGTGCTAGCGAAATCCGCACGACTTAGAAAGTTTTGAGGGGTGCCAGTAAGTGAGCCATTTATTGGAGTGCCAGCAAAAGCGTTGTCGCCAGTAAAGCGGTTGCGTGCAAATTGTCTAACTCTTGTTGTGTACTCGCCAGTTCTAACAACATTGCCATTATGCCCTACAGTGTAAATATAATCTCTGACAACAATATCTTTGTTGTACCTAATGCCGCCATTACCCACAACAAACGGGATTATAGCATTTCCGCCTGTGTTATTAAAGCTAACACCGCTATCGCTGTCGCTTGCTATAAACCTTGCATTAGTTTGTAGTCTAATATTGTGAATGCCTGCATCAAATTCAAAGCCAGCAAATCCGTTGTTGTTTTTATCGTAAGCATCGTACGATGCCATATGATATAGGTCAAAAGATAAAGTTACAATTTGATATTGATTTGGCTGTAGTAAATTAGTTTTGGCAAAAGCTGCTAGTCTAATGTAAGGTTTTTCAATTTCGCCTGTAGTGTATGGTGCATTAAAGTATGCTTGCACAACATCGCTACCTGCGCGATTGCCAATATTAGTAACCCTAACTTGAATTTCAAAAGTGGTGTCCGCCGAAAGAGTAGAATTTCTTGCGGGATAAACGCTTACTATTTCCCATTCAAATTCTGTAAAAGATAGCCCGAAACCAAAAGGGAATTGAACAACATGGTCATAGTTAAAGCCGACAAAATTGTCATTAGCTGCCTCGTATCTTGCAGTCTCAAAATATCTATAGTCTACAAAAATCCCTTCCATGTATTCTATAAATCTTTCGCCGGTTCTACCAGGTCCCACGCCTGTTGTGCCAATCCATCTCCTTGTGCCATTCATGGACGAATTGACAAAAGTGGGACAGTATTCTACATTTCTAGTAAAGGTGTTTACAGTTCTGCCGCTTGGCGAAAATTCAAATTCAGACAAATTGTATTGATACATATTTCTATAATTATTTTGCCAATTACCTGTTTCAAGAACAACATACTCACCGTTATCGTCAGTTATTCTGTACCTAATTGTACGATAGCCTCGCAGTACATCAGCAACAGCTATAGCACCTTGTGCACCCATAAAACCAGTTACAAATGCAGCATGAATTCCGCTATTATCTAAAACAGATAAGTTAACTGGGTTAGCGGCATTTATCATCAAAATTACACGACTAAAATTTGCGCTTGTTACTAAATCTATTAAATTTTCTTCCTCAGGAGTTATATCTAAATAAGTACGAGTTGTGTCAAGAATATAGTTGCTTGGTACTTGACTACCATTTCTAACTTGATTGCCAGTGCCGTTCCATCTAACTTGGTGGTGCAGCAGATCTCCACCTTCGCCACCTCGACGACTTAATACGATTAGTGCAGTATCAGAGTGAGCTACTGCACCTTGCATATGTGCTTGGTACATGAAAGGACTAGGCTCGTATAAATTCCAAAAGCCTTGATAAAAAGGGTAGCTTTCTACCATAGAATGAAGCGGTGAATTTTGGCGGCCGCCTGGTACAAAATTTTCTAGCATGTTCATAAGAGGTGTGTAATACTCAAAACCGCCAAATGCAAGAGCTTGTCTTGTTGTAATTAACTCGGAGTGGTGCATATTCGATATCGAGTCAGCACTACCGCTTCCGCCTAAAATTGTACCGCGGTTGCTAGCCCCCCAGCCAAACACAGAAATTGGAGTTTTGTCCCATGTTGCAAGAATCTCTTGCTCGGTACTGCCCTGTGGCATTGGGTTTGTAGGTATGGGAAGGGCAGGAGTAGCAACTCCGTTTATATTTATGGAGTTGTTTTGCAATAAAACAATGCCTTCCGCTTGAATTTGTTGTGCTAGGCTATTGCCGCTAAGCTGGTTGGCAGGAATTTCACTGATAACATTTACGATTGCAGCTGCAGTGTGATTGCCGCAAAAAGTAGCAACAGTAATAGTTGTTTGACCAATAACGCGTCGTGCATTTAGTGTTACAGTGCTACCGCTACCTGTTATGTAAATCATGTCAGGATTATACGAGAACCACGCAAGATTTTGGTTTGTGGCATTTGTGGGATTTATGGTTGCAGTTAGTGTTGTAGAATTGCCCGCAACAATATTTATTGTAGTGTTATCTAGTGATATTCTAGTTACAAGAACATTAGGCGGAAGATTGTTAGAACATCCCGCAATACCTAGTATTGTAGCTGTAACTATTGCTACAACAATTAGTGCAACTTTTATTTTTAGTTTTCTCATAATATTTATCCTTCCATTTAGGTGTGATAAATTCATTATAGCAAAAGCAACAAATTTAGTCAACTATAATTTTTCGCTTGACCGCTAATTCAAATAAGAGTAAAATTGTATTTGTGGTTATGCTGTTGTGGCGCAGTGGTAGCGCATTGCCTTGGTAATTATATACTTAACCATTCCCACAGTATCAAAAACATACCCCAGAGGCACTTTCTAAGCCTTTTTAACACTAGGGCAAAACAAGGTGTAAAAAAAGTGTAAAAACACTAGCAAAAACTTAAATTTTATATGCTGATATGGCTTAGGGGTAAAGCACTTCCTTGGTAAGGAAGAGAGCGCGGGTTCAAATCCCGCTATCAGCTCCAATATAGTGCAAAAGCACCATGTTAAAATTTGCATGGTGCTTTTGTTGTATAAAGGTCAATAATGTTTCCAATACGGAATACCGCCGTATATTTGTTGATATTCATTTTCTAGCATTATAATTACAGCACATTTTTTTGCCATAAAATAAACTTTTCCAATACTGCTTGGATATTTAGCAATAAGGTGATAATGTTCTGCACTACCAAAATCGCCTTTAACAAAGTCGTTATTTACAAACTTATCTCTTATCGTTTTGTATTCAATAAAAAATGTTGGAGTTGTCGCTATGAGTTCGTTAGTAGTATAGCTTATTATAAATTGTTTGAAGCGAGTATTGGCAATACTTACATTTTCCATAAAGAAAATTTTTTTGCAATCCCTGCAAAGACATTCTGTAATCTTTGAAAATTTTGTATTACATATGTAGCATTTAATTTTTGTTTTAGTTGTTGTATTTGTCATAGTAAAATTTATTTATCCTTTTAGTTTAATAAAAAATTATTATATGTATCTGCTGCTTGGGTATCTTGCGATTGCAACGAATGAGTGTAAATATCTAAAGTTATTCTCTCGTTTGCGTGCCCTGCCCTAGCCGACACCGTTTTAAGCGGCACACCTGCGTTAATTTGCATAGTTATGCAAGTATGCCGTAGTGAGTGTGGCGGTATATGCTTAAAGCCATGAGTAGTATTAAATTTACGCAACCATGAATTTATTGTACTTGGGTGGAGTGGATTGCCGTTATCCTGTAAGAATAATCTATCGGTGTTAAACCATAAATCGCCATAGTTGATTTTTTGTTGGTCGTACCACAATTTATAGTTAGACAAAATTTCTAATAACTTATCGGGCAAGGCAATAGTTCTATTTGATTTTTCGGTCTTTGTTCCTTTTGTTACAATGCCAAATTTAACAAAATACAAACTATTATTTCTTACAGTAAGTGAGTTATTTTCAAAGTCAATATCGCTCCAAGATAAGCCGCAAATTTCGGCTTTTCTTAAACCCATAAAAATCATTAACGCAAATACGGTTTTTTTCTTTTGGTGCGCTTCTTTTAATAAGGCTTGTACAAATTCTTTTGACTCCGCTTGCGTAAAGATTTCTTTTTGTTTACTTGTACCCATTGTAATAGGTCTTGTAAACTCTCTACTGGCATAGTTTTGTTCTATAAGCATTTGTCTTTTTGCCTCGCCTAAAATTACCACCAAAATAGTTCTAATTCCTGCATTAGTTGATTTACTATATTTGACTTGCTGTTTTTCTATCAAAAAATATTTACTTACAGGCACATCAAAATATTTACAAATGACTTTTGCCGTTGTCATACTAACTTGCTGACCGATTTTATTTGCAAGCCTAAAAGTTAGTCTATCTACACCACACTCATTTGCTACCGCTGTTTTTAGCAATTCTTTTTGTTCTACAAGTTCGTTAATTGATTTTTTAACAGTGATAACTTCTTTTGTATGAGTGCGTTCGCACAGCCAATCGTAAAATTTTTGTACTATAATAGGACTAATTTTTTTAAGTAAACAAGACCCAAAATGTGCATTCAAAACTTTTAGAGTTTCCATTGCTCTTACATAATACGAATATGAATCATTATTACGAAACAATATTCGCTCTGCCCATTGATTAGCAAACTCTGCAAAAGTGATATTGTTTTCTTGTATAAAAATGCCATTAGACTTTTTCTCGCATTCTGCTACAAACTCTAATTCGGCTTTTTTGCGTTCCTGTTCTATTTCTTTTTTAGATAGATTTTTAGGAACTTTCCAAGTGTTAGAATACAATTTATGTTTGCCTGTCATAGGGTCAACTCCACTATAAAACATACGATAAGAAATTATATCGCCGTCTTTATTGTGGTTAGGGTAGCACATTTTGTTTTTTTGTTTACTCACTGAAACTACTCCTTTTTATATTGCAGTTGTTGGCTCAAAGCCAAAATTAAGAAAATTAAGTAAATCGTCATAATTGACTAAAATTTTTGTGCCAGTCATAAAATGCTTGACTTTATTTTCACGACACAGACAACGAATGAACCATTCGCTTATAGCAGTATCAGGGTCAATCTTTTTAATTTCCATTAAAGATTTTTCAACTGTTTTCATACGAGCTATTGTTTCCATAAATATAAAACATCCAAAATAATATTCATAGGTTTTTAATTCCTATATTTATTATTGCAGTAATATATTTTTTAAGTAATATAAGTTACTTGATTTATCAAATTTACTTATATATACTAATATATATAGCTTTTTTGCCAATGTACAATAGCGGGCTATAAAAACTTAAACCTTTTTATAAGGACTTAAAGAAAATGGAAAAAATAGAATTAGATATTGAGTGGTTTCGCACACAATTAAAAAAAATATTAAAGACGAAAAAAATTACTCAAAAAGAACTTGCCGATTTAATTGGCACTAAGCAAGTTACTATTAGTGATTGGCTAAACAAAAAAAGACAGCCAAAATCACTGCCTATGCTTTTTAATCTTATAAGTTTTTATTTGGAAAACAATGCCGAGCAACATACCAACCCGATGAGTTTATTTTGTCGTGATTGGTTAAAGGATAAGGAAATTGAAACCTTGAAAAATAAATTAAAAGAAGATTGTGAAGAGAAGTTAACTAAACTAAAAGAAGAATATGACGAAAAATTGCAAGATATAAAAAACGAATATAGGAATATCAAAATCTGCGAATTAGAAGCAGAAATTGCTAGATTAAATAAAAACATCAAACAAAACAAAGATTACCATGCAAGTGAAAGAGAAGAAAAGAAAGATAAAATACAAGAAGAAAAAGATAAATATAAAGCTTTGAAAGATAAATTTGAACAATATCAATTTGACTACAATATGTTTTGGCTATATTTCCTTAAGGCGGAAGATAGTGAAGAATTTTGGAAAGAATTAAAATGTTTTTGCCGAAAATTTTCTAAAGCGCCTTATTATGAAACATGGCACAAGGGCACAGTTCGAGTTTTTGAACTAATGAAGAGTCCTGAGTATCTATCTTTTTTATCAAGAGCATTTATTAGTTTCCACCCTGATTTCGCTAAGAAAAGGGAGAAATTAGGCGACAGTAGTTTATATAAGTCACACGATGAAATGGCTAATGAATTAGTTAATATTCTTGCGAGAATAAAATGTAAAAAACAAAAAGGTAAGTTGCCGCAATTTTACAAGCCACCACAGAAACAAAAATAAGCCGCTAACATTAAAGTGGCTTACTTTTATATGTTCTCAAAGCCATAGAATTAACCCTATTGCACGAAACTAACTTAATTTAGAGTTTATATTAACAAACTGTTTTATAAATTCGGGCTCATATTTTATAAGAGCCTCTATTTTGTCATGTGGTACGCTTTTATACTTTTCTATAAATTGCTTGTCTTTTTCAAAGTCGGTAATTTTGCTATAGAAAAATTCCTCTATCGTAATTCCGCAAGCGTCTACAATTTTTATAAGTGTTTCTAAACTTGGCAGAAAATCTTTTTTACATTCTAAGCGGTTTATGTACCCTACATTCATATCAATGTCTATTGAAAGTGCTTTTTGAGAAAGTTTTGCACGAGTTCTAAAATAACCAATACGATTTATTATTTCTATTTTATTCATGCTTAAATTATAAAATAGGAATATGTATACATGGTACAAGTATAAACAAGTCAAAAATCACATTATATGCGACTTTGTGCAAAATAAATACACATATAATGTGATTTTAGTATATAACTACTACATCATATGTTATAATTTACATAAGACTGTAACCTATGCGAACAAGTTTTTACATTTAGGTTATAGTTAAATAACACTAAAGAGGTGATTTTATTATGTATATTAACAAAGAACAAATAACAATAAGTAGTGTATTGCAAGAATATGCTGAATTAAAAACCGAGTTAGAGAATAAGCAAAATGGTGAATTTGCTGAACTCATGCGTTTTTCTTTAGTTTATGATGAGAACTGGGAAAATGTTTGGCAAAGGCAACTTGTAGGCTCTAGCATAAGTTCTGGTACATATGAATTTGGTTCATGTGAGTCCTCTATGCTAAAACAAGAAAGGGAGCAGTTAAAAAACATTGGTAGCAAAATACAAGCACACGAAAAAACAAAACCACAAGCAAAAGAACAGCAAGTTTTTACTAAAAATTCATCAAGGCGAAATATTAGTTCTTGGATATTTTTGGGTATTTTTGTTGTGCTTTTCATTGTTTCAATAATTTTATTTGTTCAAGGAAATAATAGCAGGTCAGAGTTTTATCGCATAACTGAAGAAAACCAAGTGGTTAATGGGATTTTAGATAATCCAGGAACTGCATGGGACGAATGGACAGAACTTTGGAATATACAGGGCATGACATGGCAAGCATTAGGTCAAAATTGGATGCCAGTTGAAATGAATTGGCAAACAAGAGGTTTACACATCACTTGGGAGTACATGACTAATGTTAGAAATCGAATCTTAGGAAACATAATACAATTGGAGCGTTTCAGAAATGACTTGTTTAATCAAATTAGAGCAGATTTTACAATTTTACAATGGAATCCCAATTACCCGATTGAATTTGGGTTTGCGATAGCTTTATTGATTTTAGGATTTTTAGCACTAATTCTTCCTGCGACTAAATTACTCTTAGCCGTTAGTAGAAGAAATAAAATTAGAAATAAAATTTTGTCATATAATAAAGACATTGAAAAATACAATCTTACACAACTTCCTGTTGATTTAATTGAACATGAAAAAATTTCTGCTAGATTACATACCGAATTTAATGCTCAATTTTCAAAAACAGCATATTACATTCCATTTGCCATACAAACGGCAGAGGCACAAATAGAATCTATTTCTAAAGAAATAGGCGTTATTAAAAATAAAATGGCTCATGAGAATTTTAGAGCATATCCGATACAAGATTTTAGCACATACAAATTACGAACTCTTGCTAAGATATTAAGTGAAAGAAGAGCAGAATCTTTTAAGGAAGCACTTAATATATATACTGAAGACGAGCATAGAAAAGAAATGCAAAGATTGCAACAAGAACAAATTGAACAAGAACGAAAGGCTGCTAATGAATTGGCAGAATCAAATCGTATTGCTCAACAAAAAATTTACAAACAGCAACAACAACACAATGCTGAAATGAAACGAATAGCTACTGAAACGGCTGAACAGCAGGCTGACGCAGCTAGACAGCACGCAAGAGATATGCAAAAGCAGGCTAACAAGCAATTAGAAGAAACTAAAAAGCTAAACAATATGATTAGTTGCAATTGTAGTAGATGTAAAAAAGCTTCCACTTGTGGTTGGAAAGGTAAGTACAGCACCTGTGGATACTTTCACTAAAATTTTTAGCAGCAATGTATAGTAGTGGTAAAACATATTTTTCATCGCATTAGTTGATTCTAAAAATGTTATAGAATAATCACACAATGACTTGGGGTAACCCCTATTGATTAAAAATGCTCTTTTAATATAGAATTATAAAAACTACAAATTGTGCCTTAGGGTGTTTCCTATGACTTCAAAAAATAATATTAAAAATTAAGGATAAAAATACTATGCAAATAATTTTGACAATAAAAAACAACGACACAGCGTTTGCTATATGTGACGAAGTTAAAAAAATGATTGCCGACAAGTTTGGCGACAAAATAGAAGTCTATTCTATTTATAGTGACCAACTGTTGCCTAAAATCCTAAAAGGAATTATAACCGAACAAAATGCTTCTATTTCTTTTATTCAACGCAAATTTAAGTTGGGCTATGCAAGGTCTGCAAATATTATTGACCAATTAGAACAAGACGGTTTTATAGGCTCCTCTAATGGTGCTAAACCTAGAGAAATTAAAATTACGCTAGACGACTTTAATACCATATTCACAAACAAAAATTGAACAAAATAGCAATAATACACATATAGCCCAAAAAATGAGCAGTTGCATTAACCGCTCATTTTTTTATTAACTTAAAACGGCAACTCCTCATTCCGCTTGTTTTTCTTTTTAGAAGTAGCGCTGATTGAATATTTGCTAATTAAGTCATAAACAATCCTATAACTATTCGTGCTTTCGCTTGTGCCACTAATAGAAAATGTATAATCCATTATGCAAAGTTCTTTATTTTTATCAAAATCATATATTTTATGTATTCGCCGTAAAAATGCCTGCCAAGACTGCAAATCTTGCGTCAGCAATTTTTCATGCTGTTTTTGTATTGGCAAATTACTTAAAATATAAACTTTTGTATAGCAAGCAACTTTATCATGGTAGCGTGCAGGCAAATCAAAATGATAGACATCAAGCATACTCATTAGTATGCTAAATTTTATACTGCTCCTATATTCTTCTAAAACGATAACATCTTGTCCATTGTAGCCGTCAAAGTTTGGCTTTCCGTTATTATAATTGCCATAGTCAGTAAGCCTAAAAACATTCTCATCGCCGTATTTGTCCATAACATAGCGTGTTTTGCCTACACCTGCACTACCGTAAATATAAGTTACTTGTAATTGTCTGCGATTTTTTTTATAATGCTCCGCCTTGTACTCCAAAGCCATTTTATTAACAAACTTGTTATAACGAGCGTATTCGTATGGATGACTTTCATATATTTCAGTAACTGCTGCACCCTGCTTTTTAAGTTCTATCATTTCTTTAATGACATTTGCAGAACCACTTTGTGAAAATTCGCCATACTCAAACATTTCGCCAATGCGTGTGTGTGCCTTGTATTCAAATTTACCTGTTTTTTTAACATAATTAACACATGAAGCCCTTGCATATTGTCTTTGTGAAATGAAGGCGTCTACTCCAATATTTTCGCTAGAAAAAAAGTTTTTAATAGTGCTGAATTTTCTAGGTGTGGCAAATTCTATGTAGCCTTGATGGTGTTCGGTGCCGCTTAAATTTTGCGGAGTGCCGTCACCTTTTTCTCGTACAAATACAAAATATTTGACATTAGTAAGCGAAGATAAGTAGTTATACATTTCTTGCTCTGTTAGTTTAGGGTTGTTGACTGTAAAAGTCCAATCACGACCTTGCGTGTCTTTCCGAAAGCTGTTAATATTTGTTTGATTCATAATTTTATGAACTCCTTTTATTTTTTAATTTGATTTGTTTTAATTGCAGGCAATGAAAAATAAATTTTTATATGCGGTTGTATTTTTCATTGCCTGCAATTAAAACCTTAAAAAGCAATGACTACAACTTGAGATATATAAGTAATATTAGGTGCAAATTTTTATCATGGTTATTTCTCCTTTAGAAAACTCACTTTAGTTTTCTAATATAGTATTGAGGAATAAATATTTTTTAAGTAGAGCATTGCTATGGAAAATTATGTTTTACCTATATTTCAATTTGGTATATTATTTGGATACAAAAAAATACCCAGATAAATTCTGGGTAAAAAAATAGAGAGTGATTTACAAAAGTGTATAAAAAAGAGTAAAATTTTTTCTTAGAAACTACAAGGATTACAAAAAATACGCATTCTTTACAGTTGACTGTCTTTTCAGATTATATTAGAATGACTATATAACTTGCTGAAGATACAGTAAATATCTAATTTATTGTATCTAGTGGCTTTACTTGTGCTGATAATTTTAATTGGTAAGGCAAAGGTCGGCGGTTCAAGTCCGCTCAACAGCTCCATATAAACGCAAAACGACTTTATGCTTAATACGCCATGTAAATTAAGTATAAAGTCGTTTTGCAAGGCGAAGAGGAGTATGTTAAAATGTCAAAAGGAATAGTTTATATATTATCAAATGAAACGCTG
>Ga0123355_10010832_pt1 | contig 14020 bp, 13 predicted proteins | sample TergutEmb28metaG_3_FD_89872 | JGI IMG/M metagenome (GOLD analysis project Ga0123355, IMG submission 89872) | Embiratermes neotenicus P1 segment gut microbial communities from Petit-Saut dam, French Guiana - Emb289 P1 | ecosystem: Host-associated > Arthropoda: Insects > Digestive system > Gut ... | reverse complement strand
TGCGCAGCAGCTGTGCGACCTTGAGAGAGTGAAGCCACAACCTCCACCCTCCCTCCTGCTCGGGTTAGGGGAGTACGTTGAAGACTGACATGTGCAAGTAAGTGTCAGTTATGGTTACAAAAAAAAAATCAGTCCCGGTCATATTTGAACCACCTTGTATATAACTAAGTACTTTTAATAGCTGAACTTTAGTTTACACAATTTAAAGGCACATTAGATCAGTCAGGTTTATGTCTTCTGAACTAGGAGCAGAGGAAGGAGTGGTAGGAGAGAATTGGTGATGGGATATGAAACATCAAAAGCCCCTGGTCGGCATGAAATATGATATGGCTTATTTCTTGCTGCACTTTATTCCTGGTGCACAACAAATAATTTCGCAACTTGTTTGCAATGAAAGTGCAAAAATTTCGGTATTCATCTGAGGAGGTGGCTGCTGCTGCTGACTTCGGTATAGTGAATGCCTTTGTTACCATTCTCTTCATCCTGGGATGCGTGTGTGTGGGGGTGTGTACTTCTCTTCTGTTGGTTAGTGAACCAGAAGGTCTTATCTCAGGCTAATTTACATGGGAGGATCCTGAAGACCCATGATCGACTATTCCTGTTGACATGTATACATTACTTAGTTCTTGGGGGTTTTCTTTATTTCATGTATAGAAGTTCACTTTTGGTTTACAGCAACTAAAGGTAAAGGTAAAGTGATCCCGTTACAGGCCCGGTGTGGCCCATAGGGTGGGTAGAGATATAGCTCTACTCTTGCATGACTGCGGCACTAGAAGGGGGTGAGTGGTCAGCAGCAGGCCCCAGCCGCCACTTTACCCCCGGGAAAGACCCCGTACCCATTTTACAGGAGGCTGGGTGGGCCCCAGGGCCAGTCTGGAGGTTTACAGCAACTACAAGATTATAACACATTAGCAGGTGTAATGATGGCAATTGAACACACAGTTACACATCACTTTTTAATCAAAAATTTATATTAAAATATTCCCAAACTGACAAAGCACCCGATTTTTGTGTATGCACTATTCCAACTACCAAAACAGAGTGCCACCTCTCGCTTGCAACTTCTATGCCATCCAATCCAAATACCCCCCTATGTACAGAAATTATGCTATTGGCCAAAATTCAAATTTAGAGAAACCCAGCAGGCTGAATTTAAGTTTTTGGAAAGCCAAACCTCATTGGTTGAGCTAATTCAAGTCAGTAGACCCCAACTTACAATAAATGAACATTTAGGGGTGTTGCCCACTGGCACTTCCTACAGAAGGTGTGAAGCTAAGAACTCACCTCCATCAAACACCAAGGTTATGAATGGGTGGAGCTATATCTCCATTCTGTCATGTGTGTTCATGGCATGGTATGTACTTAAGTACAGAGACAACTTCACCTCTTGTACCATCTGGGCTTATGAATTCCTGAAACATTTAAATTCAGGTGTCAGTTTTATTCATGTGGATTAATATGTAGCTTAAATATAAATTTTTCCAGATGAGTTCATACGTGCAGTGAAGATCTGCACTGGAACCAGCTTGAGTCGTCACCTAGTGCACACTGTGTTCCAGATTTTTGATGAAGATGGAGATGGGCAGCTGAGCTACAAGGAATTCATTGCAATTATGAAAGACAGGATCCACAGAGGATTTAAGGTATGAAAATTTATATTTACTCTAAAGTATCATATTTAACATGTGTTTTCATTTACTTCAGTTGTTCCCAGATTTTATAATGACTGGAGACAGTTCTGTGAATAATCTGTAGCTACAGGTTGGACAAAGATTTTGGTGCCATGTATGGGATGGCTGTGGGGCCCTGGGTACAAAGTGACTGACCACTCCCCTCCATATTTTGGTAAGAGGTACACGTTGTGGAGATTTACCTTCAACGTCATGTGCACCTTAACATCATGGTGCTTAACCACATGACAGACTGTGTTAGCACATGTAAGATTTAAGAAGACTTTATTTCAGGAACATTTTTATGCTTGCTATCAGTGAAAAGTAGAAAATGAAATAATGGCATGAAAATCATTTTAATTTATTATCTCATAATTTGTAAAGATGACTTAAGAAGGCTTAGGTGGGCTACATTTTACTTACCATATTAGCAAGGCTCCCAAAACCCACTCATTTGCTTGTCCATGCCAATTAAAGGCCAACTGGAAATGTCTGTGAATTTAATAATAAGAATATTTAATAATATTCCAGCCACTCCATTCTCTTATTTCTACACAGATTTTGAATAAGAAATTTGTAACCCAAATGCTTATGAGGGCCTTTGTTTACACGATACTGATCTGTTTGAATAAAGGGAAACAGTGAAAAGATTACAGTCAGGTACAATAACAACAGCACAGGCAGGCAATCTGCACTGTTCAGAAATTTGTGGTTAGTAGGATATTTGACTGGCAAATGGGGCCATCATTAGCTGACCCAAGCATTTCAGCATTTGTGTTTAGAAATTTAACTTGAACCTTCCTAATTAATTTTTGTAAATCCTACTTCATATTTGTGTCTTTTCAGTCTTATGCCAAGAATGAAGGTTGGGATGCTTTCAAGTCTTGTGTCAAACAAGAAATGAAGACTCCAGCATGAAAGAAGAATGTGTTATATTGGCTTATAAGTTTCTATTGCAAACTAAGCCTCAAATGTTACATCTTCATCCCTTTCCAAGTAACTTATTTATCTATACTTTTTATCCAGTTACAGTTCTCTAAGATACTTGAAAAACATTTTTTGGGGATTAGTACTGAAGTTGACACAAGAAAGAGGTTCCCAATTCCATATACAGTCATGAAAGCCAACTACCTAAATACGACTGAATATGTGTATTCATGTCACACCATTTTCTCATTACTGTTCCTACAATAACAGCCTTGCCTAACAAGCTTGTTTTTGCTGTTTTCACTACTACTCAGAACTTCATATCAAGTGGGAGAAAGAAAGCTCAAACTGTTTATTAAGAAAACTGAAGCAAACATTTTAGGTTTTATTTATATATCATTTTGTAGATGCTATGCCTCTAACAGGTACAGTTTCTGTTATTCACTCCAAGTGCTGGCAGCAATGCCAGCAATATTAACCATGACAAATCCTGTATCTTTATGCAAGTTGCTCATAACTCAATATACTGTGTCAACAGAGCCATGTATAGGGTGCTGTGCTTACAGACAGTAACAGTAAAATTTAATATATTTAACCAAATTACTAATTTTCTGGGCTGACTATTCTTACAGAAACTGTGAACATAAATATGTACTGCCTTCTTCCTTCTATACAAACGCTAAGAGCAAGAATTGTATTTGAAGCTTGTTCCGTATTTATGTCATGTAATTTCATATCTTTATACTGCAAAAAATAATCCAATTTGTTATTAGTGCAGTTGTTGCCTGGTTAGGCTGCACAGTGTTATATATGTCAGTGGGTGTAATATGGCTAATACCATGTTATTGGAGAGCAGATTTTGTTCCATCTTATGTGAGATTTCACACTTCTACTGCAATGCATTTGAGGTCATTGCTTTTCTGGAGTTGCACAGTGTATGTAGGTAGCTGGTTACCATTTTGGGACAGCCTATTCCCATTTTCAAGGAACTGCTTGACCCTTTAAAATGGGACCAATAGGATGTCCCAAAATGTGACCAACTACCAATCATTGCCATTAACATCCGAGAAGAACAAAGGCCTTATTGTGTCTTGTTATACAGTTGAATGGTAATACAAGGTGCCTATTTATCTTTAAAGGATGTTTGTTGTCTTTGTGCAGTGCCTCAAAGTCCATGTTTTGTTATATCATGGTTAGTTGTATTCCAAGTTCCCAAATCTTTTACTAATGTTAACAGACAGACTTCATCTGTTAGAATCTCAGCTCCATCCACTGTGTTCTGTACAATAAGCTCATGCTTCATATTATGTGATGCTGGAATGTGAATTTAAATCTTTTTTACCCATATTAAAGAAAATGTAATGCTATTTCTGAAAGTATCTAATCAATAATTCAAGAGTGCAAGACCTGAGGTCCTCACAGCAGTGTTGCCTACGATTCACCTATTGTGTAAAGTGGCACTATATTGCTGGCCGAGTAGTTCTTGATGCTGCAAAGGATCATAGTGCCTTCTGTTCAGGGTCAAGCAGTCCAAGAGGAATGTCACTACAGCATTGTATAACAGAAGAGTTGAATTTTCGATGGTTACAGTTGCAACAGCTTTATTTACAAACCCCCCCCCCAACACACACACAGTTGGTTCTCTTCACAGTGGATAATCACAACCACAGTAAGACTACCTTCTGCTGGGATGTGACACCATGTAGTCTGGTAGCAATTTACTGACATTTTAGAGGAACTTCTTGTCTCCATCTTTAGGATCCTCCAAGATATCAGTTGATTCCTATGGTGTCACATGCAGGAAGACAAGAAGTTATCTTTACACTCCTTGCTGCAAGAACCACAGATCTCATGATGAATTAGTTACCAAAACATATTCAGTGTTAAATCACCTACAGAAGCTACATAATGTCACTGAGATGATACAATGGTTATGTACAGTTAACTGTACATGGTATGGAGGGAAACAGTCACGGCTTATTTCCAGGGAGTATTCGGCATGCATTTGGGAATAACGGGGAAAAGTTGACATCCTCAGTAGGAATAGATGGTGCTGTGTCAAAGATTCAGGATGTGTACTTCCACAATATGTAAATCAGGCACACTCATGTGCTTTGGCCTGAATGCTTGTAATAACCCTCAATATAAGTAACTTCAATTTAAGGTTCTAAGAAATATCCATGGGATTAACCAAAAGAAAAATTTAAAGGAAAAGTCAAATGCAGAAAATTCAGCAACATTTATTAATCCATTTTACTTTTTTTACAACCCAATTGTAGTTATTCCTTTTTATCACATGCGTAGCACAGGCTACTTCTCTGGATGTTTCTGTTATGGCTCGGTTTTAATATCCATATCCTTTCTTTGTTTCAACATTTGTTCATTTTGACACTGTCCTCAACTTGTTCCTTTAGCAGCACTTTTACATTACCGTGTTAACTCTGTATGGTCTGGATTCATGTGCCACACAACACAAGGGGAAAAATGGACACTTTCACAACTGTTTTACTGGCACAGATGTACTATAATAGAATTATGGAATTTCTTACAACAGTACCCACATTGGTTTAGTCAGAGGACATGACATCATATGCTTCCTTCTGCAGGTTTCTCAACAGGCAGGAAAGGTCCTGTAAACAAATGTGATCTATAAATTAGACTCAATGTTGACACATTCCATGACTATTATTTCCATAAATTGCCTGATGAGTTAGGATGCACAAACTTATGCTACAGATTCTTATATTATGAATGCAAACTGAACTGAAAGTGTATTCTTGTGTCTATTAAAGTTATTTTTATTACTGTTAACCTAAAAACCTGTCTTAGTATCAGGAATCTACACCAGTGATCGTTGGCCAGTAGTGCCAAATTCAAAAGTACCCTAAATCAGCTGTTTCTGTCATTCAAATTGTATATTAGTGGTTCATTAGTAGATCACTAATACAGATATTTATATTTTAATTTCTCAAATACAGTAATTGGTTGCTGATCATGTAATGGTAACTGACTAACAATTTTAATTAGTTAACAGCCCCAATTAAATATCAGAATTAATTCTAATTTCTTCCCTCGGCATTAGGAAACTGCAACATTATAGAGTGTTCATCAAATTTATTTTTCTCTGTCAATATGTAACAATAATCTGAATTGTACTTTGTTGGAACTGCTATCCATACTGTTTAACCTTTATCGTCCAACCTTTAAATCCATACCTGTGCCCAAGTGGGACAGTACAGTAGGCCCTTGTTTTGCGACGGTTTGTTTTATGGTGATTCACTGTTATGACCCTTGTCAAGTCGGACCAAGCACTTCCGACCTGTGGTGCATCACTGTCGCAACTCAATCATCCTTTTCTCAACTTAGTGTACTTCTAGCTCTTTTCCAGTGTGCACGTGTTTCTTCTTTTTCTATTTTAGTGCAGTTCTTTTAAGTTGACTGTGATTTTTCCTCCCATGACGTCCATCGAAAAGACAGATTGTCCTCTTTTGCAAAAAGGAGTGAAAAGAACAAGGAAGACTGTAACTTTAGAGACTAAAATGTTAGTGACCAGAAAAATGGAAGCTGGCAAGAAACGTGGTAATGTTTGTAGTTCCCTCAGCTTGGCACTGGCTACTGTATCAACAATTATGGGGAATGCTGAAAAAATGAAACAATCAGCACAGAAAACTACAAAACTGCATGCATCAAATGTAAGTTACACTAGAAATTTTAACATAGAAAAAACAGATCAATCACTAACATCATGGACTGATGATTTAAATCAAAAAAGAATTCCTCTCACTCAGCATGCTATTGCTGCAAAGGCTAGGAGTCTTTTTGACGAAATTCAACAAAAAGAAAGTGGAAATGAGACATTCACTGCTAGAAAAGGATGGTTTGCAAGGTTCAAGCAACACTTGCAAATTCATTGCACAAAAATTAGTGGAGACGCTGGTAGTGCCGACATTGAAACAACTCACGTGTTCACCGCCGAATTCAAGAAAATTATTGAGGACAACGACTTTCCACCAGATCTTGTTTTTAACGTGGATGAGACAGGGTTGTTTTGGAAAACGGTACCTTCAAGAACTTATATATCGAGGGAAGAAAAATTGGCACCTGGCTTCAAGGCATCCAAGGACCAACTTACTCTGCTCCTTGGAGGCAACACATCAGGAACTCTAAAATTAAAGCCATTACTGGTGTATCAGTCTGAAACTCCCAGAGTAATGAAAGACATTCTAAAATCTCATTTGCCAGTCATTTGGACTTAAAACAGAAAGGCTTAGGTCACGCAACAAATTTTCTCAGAAAGGTATTCTAGCAATTTCTGCCATATTGTGTTACAGTTGTGCAATCAAAACAATCTGCCTCGAAAGGCTCTTCTGTTGCTTGACAACACTCCAGGGCATCCACCAAAGTTGGAAGATGTTCAGTCAGAGCTCAAGGAAGATACTTTTTTGCCCCCTAACACCACTTCCCTGCTCCAATCAATGGACCAAGAAGTAATAGCCACTTTTAGGGCATATTACCTTCACCAGTCATTTCAAGAAGTGATAGAACAAATGGATACTTCTGGGGTCTCCCTGAATGAGTACTGGAAAGATACTACCATTTTAAAAGCAACTGATAACATAAAAATGGCGAGGGAAGAAGTAACTGTATCGTGTATGAAAGGTGTGTGACATAAAATTTGGCCTAGCAACGAGAATTATGGTACAAATTGTGACAATCTGGATATGCTGATCAAAGAGATAAGCAAAACAGCAAAAGAAGTTGGTCTTGACAATGTGGGCATCACTGAAGTTTTAGAAAGTCACTCCCAGCCACTTTCCACTGAAGAACTTTATGACTTGGCCCAACAACTGAATGAACAGCAGAAGGAAGATGAAGATGAGGAGGATCGTGGAACCAAGTAAATGCAAAGGCCCTTACTGATATTCTTTCCGCTACAGATATGGCAGCTGAAAAGTTATGCGATATCGACCCTGACTGGGAACACAGCTCTACAGTAAAAAGGGGCATAAGAGCCATGCTACACACTTATTATGAAATCCTGCAAGAAAAGAAGAAAAAATCAAAACAGCTGACGTTTCATTCTTTCTTGATGTCTTCTGAACCAAGGCCTGGGCCTTCTACAGCAAAATAAAAAGTTATTTGATTGACATTTTTTCCAATTATCTGTGAAATTTTCTACATACCTAATTCATTAAATTAAAATTGTATGTCATAATGTAAAGAAATATTGTAAATTATAAAATTGTTTGACTAATTTGTTTGGCCCATGAACCTATCTCAATGTAAACCATTTAAATAGTACTCGTTTTACGACGATTCAATTTACAACCCAATTTTTGGGAACATAACCCCGTCGTAAAACGAGACCCTACTGTATTGTCCCTTTTGGCTATGAAGAGCAACACTTAATGAGACATAGATGTCCTGTTTGGCCAATAAAGGTTAATGTCCAGATACTTTCGCTTTAACACACCTACAAATTTTGTAACAAATAATATGTGTTGGACTATTTGTCTGTTGTAAGTGTAAAATTCTAACATCCTAGAAGACTGACAAAGATTTATATTACAACATGCAGACATATTCTGTATCTTCTTAAAGTTTTGTCACAGAAAAGACTGTTTGCAATAACAGATGTTCACTGTGGCAAGTAACCTGCAATGATAACACATATTTTAAGATTAAAATGTACTCAAAATACACTGCAACTGTGTCAGGTGCTTGTAAAGATTTATGTTACAAACTTGTTGGCACACAAAGTGTGTAGACAAATACCGATAAGTACACAGTAAATCTGAAGGAAAGAACAAACCTTTCAAAATTGGATTCTGGCTCAGCAAACTTGTGTCTAATCATGAAAGTAGCTAGGACTTCAGCAACCTTGTCAGGCACATCTTCATGTACAGCATGTCCACATTGTGGCAGCACTTGCATCTGGAACTTCCCTGCATATGATACATAACTGTACACTCCAATGACCTGAGCCAACCTTGGGCACATCTGCAAAGGTTGCCAGGGAAGTGATCAGGGGCAGGACAAGTGGGAAACAAAGAGTATTGGCAGTCCATTCATGAACAGAGGCTTTCTGCGAAAAGAACTGGAGAATTACTCAACTAGAGCAGAAACCAGCTAGGTATTAATATGAGGCTACTAACAGTGCACTGTCATTTGAAGCACATCTATTTAAACTGGGACTGGCAGACAGTCTCATGTGTGACAGATGCCAACAGGCATTTGAAATGGCTGTCATCATGCTCTTTGTGACTGTAAGGCATTGGCATTATTATCATTCAGGCACTTGGGCCATCACATCTTGAAACTAGATGACTTTGCCAACACCTCCATCAGCAAGGCACTGCATTTTGTTCATACTGTAGGGCTACTGAACACTTTAGCAAAGGGATGCACAAAAGATCAGAAACAGTTGAGGTGCAAGATTCACTGTGGGCCCTGATCTAATGTTCTCTAATCTGCTCAAGTTCTAGTCATGACAAGCAAACTGATTCAACAGAGCGTGTGGCAGTGCATACTGCATATGTAGCATGGAATATCACAATTTGTCTTATTCACCTAGTGTAGTTAGTGATCAAAAAACAAAGAATGGTATGTGTTGGGGCATACAGTATGTATGAATAAAGGAAGCAATGTAGAGGAAATTTATGATGGAGAGCCTCATGGGAAACATGTTTATCCTGACAGAGGTAAGACATTTTGCTCTTTGCCAAAATATCCAGACTGGCCCTGGGGCCCTCCCAGCCCCCTCTTCAATGAAAACTAGGGTTCTTTCCTGCAGATAAAGTAGTCAGGGTGTGAGGCTGACCATTCATCTCCATCTAGCACTGAGGTTAAGAATGAGTGGAGCTATACCTCCAGTTCTCTTATATGCCTTGATGGTGTGGGCAGGGACATCTTCACCTATTTTGTATGTCTTTAAGCATCCCATGATGACAAGGAATGTGTTTCAATTCAAACTTACTACTGTTCCTTTCTTGTAAAGTCACAGAGTTCAAAAAATTTGTGCCAGGTGGCAGTTTGACAAAAAAATTCACTTGCTCAGAGTTGAAATGGATTGCTTAAGAAAGTGGATTTGAGGAAGCAAACTGGATTTCACTCACCAAAATTTAAAAATGGTTAATTTATTTTTACTTTTTTAAGAACTCTTAAACTAATTTCTCTCAGATCTTCATATAACACATTCAGACCCCAAGGTCATGAAGCCTGAAAATATCTGTGACCAAGCCATTTTCCATAAAATATAAACCAAACTGCTTCAGACTATAATATTACTGGGCAGTTGGTTGTGGTTACATGAATCATATTGTTTTGTTTGTTTTTGGTGCAAAAGCCTGCAGTGAGCCAGGGCCTCCTCATTCACAAGGTTTCTAGATCACACACAATGACACACCAAAGTTGGTAGGACTCCTCTGGACAAGTGATCAGCTCGTCACAGAGACCTCTACCTGAAAACACGCAACACTCACAACAGAGAAACATCCATGTCCCCAGTGGGATTCAACCCACAATCTCAGCAGGCGAGTGGCTGCCTTAGACCGTGCAGACACTGATACCGTGCAGACACTGATACCAGTCCGTGAATTATATTACAGTGGCCGATCTTAAAGCTGCAGTAGTAAAACCACTGTGCAATAATTGAGACAAAATTAGTATGACAAATTACTGGCCTATTTCATTATTAACTCTTTTTTTGTAAGGTAACTGAGAAAGCTATGCACTGTAGATTAAGCCAACATCTGCCTACTAAAGCATACTGGTCACAGAACAGTATGGTTTTAGAATCTGTTAACCAAAAAATGCATGTTGGATGAAGTTTCTGTGATTTGGCAAAGGCTTTTGTGTGAATCATGGAATTTTGTTAGCTACATTACATTTCTATGGAATCTGTGGAGTATTTGAAGATTGATTCAGGTCCTACTCAACTAAGAGAAGACAAGAAGTTGAAGTAAAATCCCCTAATACAACTAAAAATATTTTCTCTAACTGGGGTGGGCAGAAATATGGAGGTCACCAAGGATCAATTCTAGGGCCACAATATATGTAAGTGACCTTCTCCCATGAATAAATTCTATATCAAAATCAATATTATTTGCCAATAACACTAATGTCATAATTTCAGGCATAAATTTCAAAGATTTCTGTTCAGTGTTAAATTTAGTTCTCTCTCATATGATTAAAAGGTTTGCTGCTAAATAAGTTAGTTAATCATATCAAGTAATTCGTCACATTCTACATTGTGTATTATAAACAAAAGTATATAGAAGAGATGGTAAATACCAAATTTCTAGGTTTACCAATTGATAACAACCTAAACTGGAAAAAACTGTATTTAAAAAATAATTACTAACTTGGAACATGTTATGCCATTAGGCTGATTGCCCATAACACTCTCAAATCAATTTATTATGCATACTTTCATTCTGCTATACAATAAGGAAGACTTGATTGGTGTAACTCTTCCAACACTGAGCAGATTTTCACTTTACAAAAGAAAATCATCAGGATTATGGCTTGTGCACAACTCAGAACTTCATGTAGAAGTCTATTTAAACAATTCGAGACCTGTTCCATGCCAATATGTACTTTCATTAATGAACTTAATTATCAGTAATCAGGAAAATTTTCAAACCAATTCATCTATACATAATATTAATACAAGAAATAAGCACCATTTTCATAAACCAAATGCCAACCTATCTTGTTTTCCAAAAGTACATTTTATGCTGGCATCAAGATTTTCAATAGTTTACCATCAAGTGTGACAATCCTCAAGAATGACAGAACAAAATTTAAAGCAGCCTTAAGAAAATGCCAATATACACATTCCTTTTACTCTGTAGATGAATTTTTTTAAGTGCGAAGATGATTTACAACACTGTTTTGTAAAATATTTGTAGTATTTCACTCTGTAAAAATTGTCTATTTGTTCCACATTATGGATCCATAGAATGCATGTATATATATGTATGTACGTACATACAGTACGTATGTACATAGAGTATGATGTGGAACAAGTCATAAATATGTATGTATGTATGTACATTCACATGTCCGTATTTGTTGTGCTTAAGACTCACCTTGCATCTGACCAACTGTGAGATCCCTGTCAAGCCGATCTATTCCAGCCAAAAGTAGCATTTTGGGCACTGGACAATTAAGGAATATGTTGGATAAGCCTTTAAACCAACCAGACCAGTATTTCTCTGTCTGACCAAGATCTATTCGCCACACATACTTCCATGTCTGACTGTCACTGTTTGCCTGGAAACAAAACTGTACTACAGAAATTTCACACTCGAAAAGAAGTGACATTTACACAAGATCAAAAGTTAGAGATAAGCTAAGATGGTAGGTAACATGATGGAAGAGGACTTCAGAGACTCCAACAAACATGAGAACAAGGGATGGAGAACATCCTGAATGGGACGGAATGAGGCCAGAATCCAAGACAATGACTGGAAATAGTGATAATCCATTTTCAGTTACTGTCTGGTGGAAGAGGATCACCTACATCAGTTCACAGTTAAATGGATAAATCATACAGTAACTGATCACTTACTGGCTGATACATACTGATTAATGATACTGCATAAAGTGCAGATGTATAATATCTGTAACATCAAATTAAGTGTGGGAAGTTTCAGCAATGATAAGTAAGGAAGAATATATAAGGAATGTACCATCCATGCATTCCAACAAATGGACTGAGACAAATTGCAGAACCTCAGGCAGGAATGTTAACTATGACACTGCAACATTTTATCTTCATCAATCTGTCACCTTCACTTCAACATAATCATCCTCCTCTCAAACTTAATCGAATACCTACCGTACGATACACATGAACAAACTCAACAACGAGAGGAGATGGTAGTAGATCTGGTTAATCAATACCAGAAGCTGTAATTACAGTTGTACCAGCTCCTGATGATGGGTGTCAACACCCGAAACATGTAGAGCTGCCTACAGAAATGTAATAAATTGAATAAGTCGCATCTTGTTGGACAGTTATTAAATTCGATTCACGGCATGGACCCATGTATATAAAATTCATCCTCCTCTCATTAAATTCTAACAAATCCAAAAACAATAGCATTTTAATTTGCACTGTTTTTAATGCAATGTAATGCAGTGTTTTGAGTTAGCAAATATACTATGTAGACACTAGCAAATTAAGGAAAAAATATGTCAGAACACTGACATATGATTTTTTCAGAATTTTTATACATTACATTTTCATACCAAAGCAGATGGATGTTTAAAGACATCTGTAACTTGTTTCTGACCCTCACTGTTTGATGCCTCAATTTCTTCTTCTCGAATTGCATCACTGGCCAAAGTACTGTGCTGCTCACCCACTTGGTCCATAGGTACATACGTATCTATGTCATTTGTTGCAAGCTGACCTGATTTATTACTGAAATAAAGGTCACATGGTATCATTATAAAAATCCAAGTAGAAAAATTCAATGAGCTGATAGTCTTCTCAAGCAGAGAGCCACGTCAGATGAAATATAAAATCCAATGTTTCCGAGACCAAATCCATCTCCATCATTGGGATGATGTGATCATTTTATTGAGTTCGTCACCATGAAAACTTCAAAATGTATAAATTCAATAAGGTCTGTCACAGATACAATAAATGGTCATACACTCCTGAGCTACTCTTGATAACCTTCTACCAGACTACACCACATGACATCCCAGAAGACAGCAATCCTCATAGCCATAGCTGTGAGAACCTCAAATGTCACAAACAACAATGTATGCCACTCAAGCAGTCATTTATTGTGTGTGTGTGGGGGGTGGGGAAGCAAGCAATCATACATTACTTTCATACATGAAATTATAGTGCTGAAACTGTGGATATACCCCTCTATGATCTACGAGGATTACTTGCTTACCAATTTGGAAAACACCACAACACAGTGGCTATGGTACTGGGCTTAATTTGTTCTATAATCTAAAGTCCAGTGCAATCCCAGTCTCTTACAAAACATGTACATTTTTCTCTAGATGTACATTCACATCATTTTAATATAGTCCTTCCATAAACTAATGCAGTAAAAGTCAAGATATCTGGCACTTCTGGGACTGAAGGGTTGCCAGACGTCAGAATATTATCCCTAATGTGTATCATCATGTGCCCAGTGACTGCACTGATAAACCTGACCATTTAATTCATCACTTGATTTGCTGCTATTTTCCTTGCTACACTTTCTCTTCCCTTCTCATCACTACTGACATACCATGGTGCACATAAAATGTAAAAAACAAGACACCAATAATTAACCCTTTCCCCTCCCTAACGCTCCAAAGCGCTCGGAATTTAAAAGTCCCCTCCCCCTCTAAACGCTCTAAAGCGTTTCTGGTATAGTACGTAAATTTAAATGTCCCGTGAAAAAACT
>Ga0123355_10010831_pt1 | contig 14020 bp, 9 predicted proteins | sample TergutEmb28metaG_3_FD_89872 | JGI IMG/M metagenome (GOLD analysis project Ga0123355, IMG submission 89872) | Embiratermes neotenicus P1 segment gut microbial communities from Petit-Saut dam, French Guiana - Emb289 P1 | ecosystem: Host-associated > Arthropoda: Insects > Digestive system > Gut ... | reverse complement strand
ATTCAAACCCACCTTCCCACTGACCCCGCCGTCACATATTAAATTACAACCCTCTCATGCCTTTTGCGGGTTATTCAACGTCTCATATAAAGCCCAGTTTTTTCAGCACAGAGTGCGTGGGTGAGTTCTACAGTGAACAATATTTTGCTCAGATATTTGGTATAATGATACCACAGCGACAAAAATTTGTAGCTAATATGAAAACGAAATAAACCCGAAGTTGGAGGCATCACTGATCAGAAACACACTGGCCGCCACTGTTGGAAGTTAGAGGCAAGGGTGTTCGTCATCCAGGCGGCGGCAGTTCAGCAATGGCGAGATGAAACATGGCATTTTAAACCATATCGAGAAATTTTATGACAATGCATACAAGCTTGTATCCCCGTACGTGTTTCGTGGAGATTGGTGGTACGTGGGATGAGGGGGTGGTCCAAAATACATGAGGGCTACAGCTCCCTCCCTAGCAGGACGTGACGCTCACTCATTTAGACAATCGATATATGCATTTCAACTTGGTTATACTTTCTAGATAGGCGGTGCTTCTCGCTTTGCACGGCATTTTTAAAAACAAGTTCGTACATTCTGAGTTCAGTTATTTTACTTTTCAATTATTCAGGGACATTCTTCAGTGCGACAGAAGAACTGCGTATTATAGGCACGTCGTTAAATATTCAACAGAAAAATACATGTGGGAAGCAATAGTTTTAGTGCTGAATGAAGACTACATGCATCCTAAACATACCCTGCTAAGTAGGCTACAGTTACAAACAACACGCCGGCGCCCAGCCGACGTAACACTATCGGATGATGTCAACCTTACAACCCAAACAAACCGCGCTTAGGAAGTCTCACTGCGTGAAGGATGTAATGGGAGTGGTGGTGACGACGACGAAGATGATTACGAGAAATTATTCACAGTTCCAGTGAATAACCCTAGATCAAGCTGCATTATTTCGCAGCCACAGTGGTTCACCTTGACTCAGATCGTACCGATGCCATATGACAGCAACTGATATTCGCTCTTCATTAGAGCTTGACTTCATTACGAAATATTAAGAACTGTAAGTTGGCATTCAGAGCCATAACGGGCAATCAAGCCGATCCAAGTGGCCGCGCGGTCTAAGACGTGGGTCTGCGGCCGCTAGCTTGCTGTGGTTGCAGTTTTGAATCTCGCGGGGCATCGATGTTCTCTTCTGAGTGTTGTGTGTTGTCATGTAGGGGTCTCTGCAACGAGCCGATCAACCGTCCAGAGGAGTCCTACCGAATGTAATGTTTGTAAATTAAATGTGATCGTGAAGCCTCGACAATGAAGGAACCCTGGTTAACTAGGGACTGTCGCGCCATGGAGGGGGATTAGCATTGAATGTATCTCTGAGTAACTGAAGTTAAACATGCACAAACCACAGTGCATCCAGACTACGTGAATACACCACATACACTGAAGTTACACACACTAGCTAATAACAACCACTGCTATCAGTCACATTAATCTGACCTGCTTAATACGCAAGGAGATGTACCTTTAACAGAATGAGAACAAACGTGCTTCACGACACAACACTTGCAAGTATGCAAAGAGAATCCTGTTACGAGAGATTTGAGGTTTCAGTACGGGTGTTGATGAATATCCAAGTGTTCTGAGATATCACGCCCTGTCAACCGGTACATACGTACTGTAATTACTGACACTTTCAAGGCACTTCGCTCTTCCAAACCGTCGGTACTGTTTACCATTCGACATGACGTGACATCCCGAAAAGCCTGAATCTTCATCGACAGCACCGTCAGAACCTCACTACCGTCCTTTGCAGCACATGGTCAGATCCAACACAGCAATGTTGGTTATCATATCAAGTTCATTTCTTTTTTCACCCCCCAAAAAAAGCATCTTAGAGTGTGACCCTTAAAAGGGTGAGCGGAAGAGGCGAATAAGGAAGCCGGCAAACAAGGCATCTTCCGTCTGTGAGATTTGTGAGCTTTTTTCTTCCTCTCCTCTACAGCAGGAGACAAGAACAGATACTTAACTGAACTTCCATGGTTGCCTGTTTGTTCGCCCACCAGACGCAAAGAATAAATGGTGAGTGTAATTCACAAAATTCATCGTTCCGTTTCCCCTGCTTTCTTTTCCAACCGCCCCCTTCTGGCAAGCAGGAGGAAGAAACGAGCGAGGAAAGGAAAAGGACGCGTAAAAAATGTGTGGATGGAAGAGTGGATGACAAGTGACAAATATAAGGTGAGTGTTGAAGGAAGGAGGGATGGGCAAGGAGGAGGCGCTCAGGGTAACAGCATGCCCTGTTACCGGGACATGAGTGGTGCAAGTCGCTTCAACACATTACGTATCTAAGTAACGTTCTCGTCCAGTCGGAAACATTGCTAGTATGTAGAAACCTAAATATCTACAGGGGTGCTGATAAGTCCTTAGCCCGACCAGGAAGGAAACAAGCTAATGGTTCTGTCAGAATGGCGTGAATTTCCTTCGGCGCCCTGCCTTGCAGGGGGGGGGACTTGACACCTCGCGTCTCGATGTTGTTGAAATCGCGCGCGTCCCTGACACGCTTCCGAGCTTGTTTCCTTCCTGGTCGCGCTAAGGACTTATCAGCACCCCGGTATTCGAACAACGCGGTAATTCCTTGTTGGTAGAAATGTACATGATCACTCCTTGGATGCAGTCACTTCCTACAAAAGCCAGCCACACGGACAAGACAGACTGCAGTCTACTTCAGTCAAAACGACCCAGTACTGACAAGTCTTCTGCCGCATTTCTGCCAGCATGGTCGTCCATTCAATTGTCGGAACAGCAAAAGAAATATGGCGACAGCAGCGACAAAAACGCCATAAATGGAAGGTCAGAATTCGGTGTTTTCGCACATCCGTACCCGCAGTTGTTTCAAGACAACAATAAACTCAAAAATCATTTTATTATTCACTTTATAATTAAATAAAATGTCTACGGTCCCGGTCTTCTGGGATATTACGCCGCGTTTTCTGGTAAATAGTTGTGGACATTTCGGAGAAGCGTACTGGCCAATCTGCAAGTTACAACACTCCTTTTAGACCGCTAGATATTTAAGAAAGGGGCAATACGTTTCTCCGAAACGTCCGTAGTTAGAATGCGAGATTTGAAATTATCACCGCTTTGTTGCTAATGATCCAAGTCTTCTGAGGTGTTACGCAGCGTCTAATGTTTGACCCCGAAGATGGAGGCATTATGCTGTCCTAAAACGTCAATAATTATTGGGCAGTCGAAACGGCGCAGCATTCCAAAGACTTGCCTCTTCACGAACACCGTTGTGAGAACGGAAAATCTCGCAGTATGATTACATTCACACCCCTTCTCTTTCCCGATATCTTCCCACGCCCAGTGGACAATGACGAATGATTTATCCGCATTAATCAGTGTCCAAACCAGACACGTTCCGTTCAGCTGCACTACTAACTGGGGAAATAATGGGTCACGAGATGTCGTGCTCCAGACAAAACACTGGACTACTTGGCCGTGTCTTATGCAGTTGGATCAGCCAGACTGTGTCTAGTGTGGTCTGGTATCCTTCGGTGTGTCGCACCATAGCCTACTGCACAATCCATATGACGCAACGACAAATGTACTATCTTCCCTCCAACCGCTACATTCTGTTGGAAAACCAGTGGTTTATTATATTGCATTGTTGCAACAGAGACGAACCTGTGACGCAGGGAGTGGGACGTAGAACCTATCGGACTGGGGTGGTTTGAGAACATTAGGGGAGTGCCTTAATTTGAAAAAGTCCGTACTGAATGCCGCCAGTATTAAAGAAACTGGAAACGTAGTGACAAGGCTCCTGACCGAACACCTTTACGGTAGACTAATACGAGCGAAACTTAATAACAAGGTTCCTGACCGAACAATTTTATGGTAGACTAATACGAATGAAACGCAGCCAACCAAAGAAATTCCATTCCGTTTTAATCAAAAGCACTTTCCTTCCCAAGACGCAACTCAGAATCAATATTGTAAAATTTTCTGTCACAGTTGATGCTTGGTTTTACAGACTAGATGCATGGTCTGTGAAACTGCCCGGCAAGCAGCCATCGGATTACAGGAATAGCATTACCAGAGACCAGACGTAGCTGCACGCATACAACTGACCCAGAATTAGATCCCACTATGACTTCATACCAAATAAAAATGCGTGTCCGGTTGTCACCAATTTCTTTTGTAGCAACACTAGAACGTTGCACAGAACGTTTAACTTACCTGTGTGGGCGTGTGTTCCAGCTTAATGGGTACTTCAGCGTTGTATTAATTCTCGTACATACACTCCAGTGATTGATTCATTCATTTCGTTGTCTGTCTTACAACAGGTCCATAGACTCTTTCGAAGCGGGCTATCCATAGAGTGCGATCTAGTGCTTCCTCTTACAATTTTCAGTATCCTCTTGTTTCCTTAAGATCATCAGGTGGTTGCTTTCGTCCTCTTCCTCGCCTTCCCGTCATCCCTATCCTTCCTTCTATCTTTCCATCAATAACGTGTTTTAGAAGGCAGTTCCTAAGCAAGATGTGACCAATCCAGTTAGCCCTCCATCTTTTAATTGTTTGTAAGTTACTTTTATGTTCATACTGTGCATATTGAATAATAAATGTTTATTACATACCAAAATTTGCACAAATAAGTACTGTAAATTTATATTAAATTACTCCGACATTTAATAATTCATAACCGTACCTAACACAACTTATAAACTCACTGAAGATGGTGTATTAACATCGAAACATGTCAGAGTAATTTAATATAAATTTACACTACTTATTTGTGCATATGTTGGCATATAATAAACATTTATTGTATTAGGCTATTCCTCGCTTCCTTGTCGCTATGTAACATTTCTTCATGTTTCACATGATCGGTCCAATTATCTTCTCCATTCTCACACTAAATTAACAAAAGGGAAAAAACAAAAAAGGGAAAACTCGGAAAATTTTTGCGATGCAGCTTTGATTTCTCAAGTTCTCAACGAATGCCCTAAGTCTCAACCCCTGTTTCCTTCATGCTCACACCGTACTGCAATGTTATCAGGATAAATTAATATGACATGTAAGCTGGGACTCTGTAAATGAAAGATCGTTGGCTTCAGTTTCCACTGTGACCAATATAACTGCACGTTAAATAATGCCGACAGACGGGACATATAATTTTAAGGGTGTGAAAGAAAGGCACAGGGAGGAAATATAACCATAAAACGCAACACTGGAAGACATAACACAAAGAACGAGGAAATGAAAGAAAAGCTAACGATGAAAGCATTCAAAAACGAATATTATCGTACAAAATAAATGGATGTTGAAGAGAAAACTAAAATAACAGAACTAAATCGAATGACTGAGGTTATTGACCGGAACGCAAGAAGCTGACAGACAGAAACAGAAACAGTCGAAAGAAAAACACATAAGCACACCCCTATTTATTACGTCACTCTGCCTTCTTTCTACACACGCACACACGCACATTCGCTGTAGCGCGGCGTCATGGCAACAAACCTGAGATCTGTTTGGCATCTGGGACATTCTGTTCATTCAAGAATAGCATAACACCCTGAGAGACCCCGACGTGAATTATGCTAACGACTAAGCTCTAGTAACCTGCCTAACTTACGTGTTTTATTCTAGTATCACGGGCCAACGGCGGTGTGTGGCGTCCGAACAGACTGTACGCCATGCACATAAACAGCAGAAAAAGAAATTGCCTGACTAGAGCAGTTGAAACTAATACTGACGGGTCAACAAATTTACGGCAACTTGAAATAAACCTACGGTTTTATAATTAAGTCCGATATGCTAGTTCAAATGGGACAACAGCACGAAGCCTGACCTGATCTAGCCCAGGGTATAAACAAGTCATGGGTTCTTGTGAGAGTTGTCGGGAAACTTGCGGTTCCGTAAGATGCGGGGTATTTCTTGACTAGCTGAGAAACTGTTGGCTTCCCACAGTGTTATTTAGTTAGCTGGTTGGTTGGTTGGTTGGTTGGTTGGTTGGTTGGTTGGTTGGTTGGTTAGCTAGATCCAAGAATGTTGCAACAAGCTACTTATGCAATTGCCATCTTTCATACATAAAGTTCACCCGAGAACAAGCCATGTAGGCCCAGAGAAGGAGCATAGGTATAGGTCTACTACTTCTTCAAGCTTGGCGCTAATGCAGGTGAGTGGTTAACGCTACGCCCCGGCCGCTTTACCCCCGGGAAAGAAACCCGGTACCAATTGCTCAGGAGGCTGGATGCGCCCGAGGGCCGTTCTGGACGGGTGCGGAAAATCTCGCCCCCTACCGGGATTCGACCTTCGGACCGTCCTACCCGTAGTACGTCGCTATACCGACTGAGCTATCCGTTCCACCCATCTTTCACAAATACATTTTAAAAACTATTACCTGTTCGACCTGGAAGACGTAGGCCGTGCGCAATGTGTAATAGGCCTATAATGAATTAAGTATATTCTGATACGAGTAACACCGTCTTTCAAATTGCGTAATAAGTGTGTTACACCTACTTCCGTAAGTCTTGCATGCATACAAAAATACAAAATAACAAAAAATGTTGTTGCCAACCGTTTGTCATTTTTGTTGTTGGAGTTCATTCAATTAAAACCAACTTCATCGCACGTGATCTTGAAAAATGGAAATTCCTCGTGCTGTGCATGTTAATGTAAGCACGGAATTAAAAACAAGGGGCAATTTTACAAATCAGTAAACTTGTGGTGTGTCTGAACAAATTTATTTACTCTTAGAGTAGTTATTCATTGCACCCAGAAAGAAAGCACATTTCCTCACACGTACTCCGCGTAGCGCTAGCAATCAAATCGCTAGGTTAAGAGATCAGAACTTGATACTGGAAGATCAAGTGACAGCCAGTGGCAAGGTGTCAAACAGGAGTACGGCCAGTGTGTACAATACTCCATGTGCCACAAATCTTGCGTCGTTGATATCACATTTAGCTGACGTAAATTTTTAACGCGACACTCCAAGACACCTTAGCTTAAGGACTGGAATCCTGAATTACTTACGGGGCAAAAGCTTTTATTGCCTGCAATCGTACATACCAGCGGCATAGCCTCTGAGATTCAAGAGAAACTTCTCGTCAATTCCTATCTCTAATTCCGGTTTTCGAAACTAACACTTTCTCGCATCCGATCCAGCACCACTACATCATTCAAAGAAACTTTTATACCACGACTTCACTGAATATATATGCTGTATGCATGAAAGCTTCTGGAAAAGCAAGTGGTAGTGGTGGTGATGATGAAAATTTACATGTCATTTTTGGGCACAGAAGAACAGCTGTTCTGTTTATTATCATATAACATTTTCGTTTTTCCCCTCTAAACGCGCACTAAACGTTTACAATACTGACTGCAGCCGTCATTAAGTAACGAACATACAAACTGACAGAATACATGACAGGAATTATAGCGGGAGTGGCGCTGCATGTTTTGCACTTTATACAAATGTAGTTGGATTCAACCCGTAAACTATGCTATTCTGTTTCCAGGAATGGTTGACGCTCTCACAACTAAAGCACGCATTCCATTCTTTTTATTGTTGCTACCAAGTGATGCCAGATTACATATTTGGTTTTCATGACAGCGAAAGATGAGCACAAGTAAAGACCCTGAAAAAAATGATGCCATGCTTAACCTAACCATATAATAACTGCAAAAATCCTGTTAAAATATGGGCCGGAAATTTTGGCAATTCCCGTCTCTGGTTATGACTTCCACAAATTACCCGGCAATATACACTGCACGTACAGGGTGTTTCAGAAATAATCTGCCATACTTCGGGAGAACTGTGCCCAGGTTAAATGACATCCATATAACCAAGACAGGCAACGTACCTATAACATTAACATTGACGCACCTTAGTGTAACCACTGTTGCAGTGGAAAAGCAATAAGTATGGCATATTCTGAGTGTGTATTTGCAGCCTCAGGTATGCAAAATGTTATGCGCATGCGCCATATTGTCATCTGTGGCCTACCCTACCCTATTTAGGCATTATATCATAAACATCACATTTAAAAAAAAAGTTATTGAACATAAAATGTGTGGTGTGATTTTCTCTACAACTTTTGTCTGAAACGTTTCTCATTCTAAAGAGAATTGAGCGAGATATGATCAAAGTGTAAACTGGTCGTCACGTAACGTACTCGTTAATTAATCCGAGTTTAATAAAAATTGAATTTTCTCGACGGATTTGGGAAAAGTACTCAAACATCAGATTTAATAAAAATCCGTGAAGTGGGAGCCGAGTTGTCCCATGCGGACGGACGGACAGACAAACATTACGAAGCTAATACTCAATCTTCAAAATTCTGCGAACGCGCCTAAAATACTCATATACACGATGTTGTACGGACACGGAGATAATGGCGAGGTAAGATTTACAGAATGGGACCTGGGAAACGTTCAACGTTTACTAAATACATAATAGAACGACGATAAATTTGTATTTTTTTCACGTTCACGTGACCGTGCATCATGATAAACTCTTATAATAAAACCAACTAGTTTCACTAACTTCTCAAATTTATTTCTGGAATAAAACTCTACATGTTTCGGACAGTTCCTCTGCCCACTACCAGGAGTTTTTTCACTGTACACACAGCAATAGTATATGTCATACAGGTTTGCTGACAGCTTGCGAGCAGGATCAGGATGGAACTGCAGTTCTGTCCTGATCCTGATCTTGAGAAACTAGTGCATCTAGTTGGTTTTACTATAAAAAGAGAAATTTGTAGTTCCTGTAACGTTAACAGCCGCACTTAACACCTAATTAACATCTGAGTGACATAAAACATTAATTAAGAACAACTAGCTGTAGTTCTGTAAAAATCGCCCTTATGGGTCCAGGTACTTCATATAGCACAAAGCCTCTGCATGTCTTGACCAGGCTACCGGCTCAAGGACGGACCTGCACAGTGTACGAATAAAACACCATGTTAAATAGGTGCAGATCGTGGAATCGCAAGAAGACCACGTTTATTTCTCGCTTCATTTTCTCCGTAACCCTTCAGATTCGGATACAATCACATAGGTATGTTTGCTTACGTCGATGTAAGTTAACCTAAGAAGGTTCTCCCGAAGTACGGCAAATTCCTCCTGAAACATCCTATATATATATATATATATATATATATATATATATATACAGGGACACTACAATCAATATGTCGAAAGTTCACAACTCCTAAGGGCCTGAGAGATTTTATCGGTAAAGCACGATGCTGCAATGCCTACCAAAGCACAGTTACATCTGGACTATTTCATAACTTGGTACGGGTTCTCTAAATGTTCACGCCATGAATAGATTTTATTGGCAAGGTAAGAAGCTGCAATGCCGACAGAAGCGCGGTGTCTGCTTCCTAAGGACACATTGTTTTCGGAGGTCACTTTCATTTGGTGTGTCTGAAACTACGAAGTACCCGGGAATAAACTCAAGCGCCTTATAAATCTGACGTTACAGATTACTGTTGGTGGATTATTATTATTATTATTATTATACTAGTATCATCACTCTTCTGTATTATTGACATTTTAATTATAAGGAGTTACAACTATCATCAACAAATACGTTCCAGGATGGAAAAGTTATTTTCAAGGTTATAAGACACACTTTTGGGGGCAAGGTTGTGGAATTCCGCATGCAAGGAGGATATCACCATACCTGCAGTCTGCGTGGAACTGTATTTAGTAACTAACTAACTAATAATTTCACGGAGCACAGTCCTACCTGAGAATCTATTAGGTCTTCAGCTAGTCAAGAAATTCCCCCCATTTTATGGAACCCGAAGGTTCATTACCGCATTCACAAGCGCCCGACACTTGTCCCTCTTCTAAGCCAAATCAATTCAGTCCATGCCTACCTATCCCACCTCTTGAATAACCATTTTAATATTATACTATAATATATCCCTAGGTCTTCCAAAGGGTCTCTTTCCTTCGGGTCCTCCCCCCCCCCTCCCCCACTCTTAAGACCCTATACGCACCTTTCTTGTCTCTTGTCTCTGGGCGTGGAGTACGGCTAATTAATCTCCTCGATACGTAGTCTTCAATCCCCTGTTACCTAGTCCCTCTTAGACCCAAACATCAACCTTAGCACTCAATTGTCGAACACCCTCAACCTATGTTCCTCCTTCAGTGTGAGAGACCAAGCACTACAACCATACAAAACAACAGGCAAAATTACAGTACTTTACTCGTCTATCTTAATATTTATGTGTTTGGACAACAAACGGGAAGGCGAAACATTCTGCACCGAATAAAAACAAGCGTTCCCCGACTTCAGACTGCGCTTAGTTTCTCCATGAATGGAATTTATATTTGTTAGGGGTGTTCCCAATTATTTGAACTCTTCCATACTTTCAGAGGATTCATTACCTGCATGGACGTTGTGATTCTATCCTGCATGCTGGTCTGGAGACATGGCAATATACTTAATTTTCTCAGCGTTTACTTCTAGACCAATCTCCTACTTGCTAGCAACTATTATAGCTTCTGTGTTTTCCTTTATAATATGTACGCTTCCACCCCATATATTAAACCTTATCCTGTTAACGTGGAGAATATGGTGAGCTCCTAAAAATTCCAGCAAATGACAGATGGGATTTAACTCGGTGTTTAACGGGTTAACATCATCAGCATAACGCAGAAGCCGGTGTGTACAATGCAATTTCAAGTCTTTCTGGTTAGTCTGAAGCCTCCCAATGACGTATTCTAAAGCAAAGTTGAAAAGCAATGGCGATAAAACATCTCCTTGTTTCCAACCACTCGTAATATGAAACGTGGAACTGAAGATACTGTTTTAGTAATGAACCATTTCAGCTAAGCGTGTAATTATTTGTGTGAGCATACGGCACAAACGTACATGCTATAAAAGATTTGCATAAATATTTTGTTACGTGTTAAAAATACAAACATGACGAAGTGAGAATATCTGTCAAATTTCACACACACAAAATACGTATACTGGAATTTATGGGCCGGAAGCGGTTCGACCATCACTGTTCAGAAACACTGCAAGATCAGATCCACCTGGCTGCCTGCCACGGCCGACTGTGCAGCCTCCCTGCCGAAGTTCCCGTAATACAGTAAGATAATTTTATTCCGGAAATCTTAGGTTAGAATGTATGAGTAGGGCTAAGTCTCATGACCAAAATTCTTCGTGACTTTACTCAGTTCCTCCATTTAAATGCTGGTACAATTCCTTGAAATATTTCGTCTCATATTGCTTCTTCCTAATCATTACCATAGGACAGAATAAGTATAATCACACCAAGAGATAAACAGAGTGGAATGCATATAAAAATGGTGTATGTAGGCCCAGATGTGTTAAACATGGCTAGCGTTACATTCCTTCACCAATTCCACATCGAAGCTACGAAACCTGCCACTTACGTAAAGGCTTTATGCGCCCTCATTTTGTCCGGCCGTCTATTCTTGCTTGTGGGATCTGAGTGCAGAATAAGTAGACAAATGAATCATTACAATGAGATGAATGACATCATCGGATGCTTCTCGTCAGTGTTTAGACATTCAGCAGGCGACCTGGATACACTACTGCCAATTTCTGTAGTGTCAGTACGTTTGTGGAACTCGTTATACTGACGGAACACGTGAAGAAATAAGAAATTTCCCCTTCTGTTGGTTCACACAGCACGGCGCTATCTAATCCCGCCGCTATGTACTCTTAGCAAATGACGGCGTCGTTAAATACCACACTTAACCTCTACCTGAACGCACATTAAGGGCAGGGAACCTGCCATACAAACAAACTTTTTCAAGAGAAACATACTATGGTGTACGAAATTCTGCAGTCGGAAGAAAAGAGATGTAACAATCAACACAGCCCTTGTGAAGTCCATGGTCAGACGGCCAAAGAACTATCCGGCTTTGACAACACCTTGGCTCGTTCCGTAAGATATGTATGTGGTTAAATGCTGCCACGAGAAATGCTGCTTTTTGTATTCTTTATCTCGATTTCTACTCTACACAGTCAACGCTGCATGTAGGTACCACAACACAACTTTATAATATTAGCCGGATTAGCGTGAAAATGGAAACTGCATTCTTTCTTTCGAAGGAATGTGCTACATGCAACTTCACGGTACCCTCATGAAAGAGGTGGCATATTTCCTCGAAATAATTGCAACTATGCACCAAGCCACACAGCGTCACTTCCCAGAAGATAACTATCTCAATTCATTACTGTCTTTACACGAGAATGTTATAGGATCCTACCTTGAGCCAGCTCAATCAAGTTCGCACCTTTTACATTACGATTCTGCACCCACATAAGGTGGGTCCACACTTGTCACGATACCGCGTACCGTAACACCGTATCGTGACAGTGTGGACGGGACTCTTACCCGTGTAACGTATCAAAGTTGGTTACGCGGCAACATTACGGGCTTGTTCGGTGTGCTGTCGGTATTTGGCCGTCGCATCAAAGGGATGATACGGTTACGGCCTGAGCAGGTCTGGACGTGCAAAGTGACACGTCACCGCCGTCCGCTCTTCTGCCCTTCTTTTCATTCCTGACGCTTCTGTCTTGAAGAGTGCTGCGAATCTGCAGTGTTGTGTGGTTTCTTGAGCGTTTTGGTAACTGTGATATGGAGTGGGCTGGGGGAAGTGTCGTAGAATTTATGGAAACGCAGCGTCAGTGCCAACCTTTCTTGAACAGAAATTGCTTTCCTGAACGCTGTGTCCTTTTGCGAGATTTTTCCTCCAATCAGATTAATTAAAAATTCCAATTCACTGGGAGACATTCTGGTAAAATTCTTATATAACCCGCTGACCGACTAAAAATTAAAGTCTGCCAGCTAACTTGAACTGCTGTACACTTCCCTGCTTGTGTACAGTTGCCTTTGCCACCACCGCCGCCCTTTTCTCGTTTTCTTTAAAGCGTAATGTATATAAATGAATGAGGCAGCTGCTAGCTGCAAAGACATCGCTCGGGCTCCCGTAACAAACTGGGAACCCCATGGTGTAACGCTCGCAGGATACTGTTACGCCGTGAGGCACGGGATGAAAGTTCAGCTCGTAACTCTGTATCGTGTCAGTCACTTACAGTGTTACGCGGTTATGGTACGCGGTAACGTTGCAAGTGTGTACCCACCTTTATACACGTACGCCTTCGAAATGGCCACTTCTATTTAGTGTCCCGCCCGGAGCTCCTTCTGTGTTTCCCATTCATGCCGTGCGCGGTACATATGCCACATAACTCAGTATCCCTCGAGCGTCGTGGAGGTATTTGGTGAAAAGAACCAAACATAAAAATGTGGCCTGCAAAATTGTAGTGGTTGTAAATGGTCGCTCAAAACCAAACCCTAATTGTATAGCTCCAGTACAGTATGACTCTCACAGCGAATTTAATCAAAATTCAGTAACAAATTCAGAATCTAAAAGGCAAGTCAGACGAAAAGACACGACATTCCCTGAAGACATTAATGCGTGCTTTCGCAGAAGGAACGCCTGACAAGGGTCTCCCTGAGTGTGATGAGAGGCATTATTTATTGAAGCTTCGGGTTTTCTATGCTGAATTTGTTAATAACACCATTTTATGGCATGTCTAGAAAAACTACATTTCCTGATCGACCTAGCATAAAACAGTGTAGGTATTTTCGGAGTTATTACGTTTCGAGGACTTGCAAGGCGGAAAATTGGTGACTAAGTGGCTATACGTTTCTCATGAAGCTGCGAAATGGTAATTTAGAGCATACGTTTAAACTGTTAATCTGCTACTCCAAAAGGAAAGGGGGGGAGACGATGAAGCAAACTGATTTATATTTTCTGAGTTTCCTCACCGAAACTGGGTCTTCCTAATTTTCACCGAGATCATTATAGTGGTATCTTATGTTTATTGGGCCGTGCATGATTGTGATAGTTGAAGAATAAAAGACCAACTTGATGTCACTTGCTATTTTATTTCACTTCTTATGTGCTCAACATGTTCCGGACATTAATATATCCATCATCAGGAGCTTGCGACTATTCTGT
>Ga0123355_10010830_pt1 | contig 14021 bp, 16 predicted proteins | sample TergutEmb28metaG_3_FD_89872 | JGI IMG/M metagenome (GOLD analysis project Ga0123355, IMG submission 89872) | Embiratermes neotenicus P1 segment gut microbial communities from Petit-Saut dam, French Guiana - Emb289 P1 | ecosystem: Host-associated > Arthropoda: Insects > Digestive system > Gut ... | reverse complement strand
CCTCAAGCAAAGTCACGTTATCAGTTGTCATTCTCTAATTTCAACTTATTAAGTGGACAGGCCGTGTGGTTAACTAAACACCCCCACGGCCGCCCCCCTCCCCCACCACAATTCTACACTTAAAAGCTTGTTGAGTCTAATTGTATGTTCATTTGGCACGAATTTTAACAAGTTTTATTTGCACATAATTTAGATTACTGGTTTCTTGGCACTTCTTATTTCGTATACATTGTGTATATCAGATGGTGACTATGGATGTTCCTTGTTTTCTGATTGGAGTTTTATTATTGTCAGTGAATGTTTTTTATCAGCATTAATGTACACCATAGTTGTTTTGTATCATGATGATTATTCTGAAATGGTCAGTGATTTGTATAGTTTTAGTTATAATTTTTGAATTAGTATGGGCACTTATGGTTGCTTGTGATGCTGAGAGGCTAGGTGTATACATGTGTGCTCACTGTTCTATTGCTTGTGACTGAACAAGGTCAAGGCAGGTGTTGAACGTTACACCATTGATTGCCCTCTGTTGGCGTTTCTTTGGATTGTCATGTCAAATATTATGTTTGGTTTTACTGTGCATTTATCATTTATTTGATTATCTAGCTTGGTTTTGTTATGGATATGGAATCTTTCTAGAGTATTCATCATTTTACATTTTCTTGTTATATGTAAAATTTCCATGATATTTTCCATTGAACCAGTAGAATGTTTATTATCTAAAGGGTGTGCAAATTTTGATTTTCTGTTCCTCTGTTTATAATCTTGAAAATAGTTTTGGAATCTTATATAGAAAGGCCTCAGTTTGTCTTGTATATTTTTTGTTACAGTCATTACATGTTAATTGGTATATACCGCATTTTTTAAATTATTAGAATTGTAGTCTTTATTGTTAGTTAACAGTTTAGCCTATAGTGTTATCGGCCTTAAAAGAGATTTTGGAACTAGTGTTTTAAGAGTGTTAAATCATATTTATTGTTACATAATATTTGTTTTATTACATCTTTTTCTTTCTCACTGTTATTCGTGGTGTGCGTTAACGTTCGATAAGGTATCTAACTGCTGCAAATTTGTGTTTTGGAGAGTGGTATGAATTGCTTGTCATAATAGTGTCAGTTGCAGTGGATTTTCTATATATGCCGAATTATATATTGTTATCATCTTCAGGGATGGTGATATCTAGAAAATTAATTTTATTTTTGTACTCTTCTTCCATAGTGAATTTTGTGGTGGGTGTTATTTTGTTAAATGTGGTTAGTATTTTGTGTATATTTGTTGCATTGTTTTTGTAAATTATAAGAACATCATCAGCATATTGGAAATAACCAATTATGTGATGTTTCACCAGAATATCAAATATCTTTGTATTTTCAAGGTATTATAGGTATATTTCAGGAAAGACAGAAGATGGAGCACCAATTGCTAAGCCATTCTCCTGTATGTATTGTAAATTTGTATATTGAAAATAGTTTTGTTAAGATTTTGCAAAACTTTGTTGTTTCATGTTGTAATTCTTTGTTTATTCCGTTTTGGTTGCACAATAACTCAATAATTTCAAGTAGATTTGTAACCAGTACATTTGAGTATGTGTTCATGATGTCAAAGAAACTGATTTTAAATTTTTATGGAATGGAATTTCAAGGAGGTCTTTAATTAGGTGGGCTGTACTTTTTTACATTAAAAATGTGTGGAAGTGGAATGTATATTTCAAATTTATTGGAAAGCTTTGTTGCAAGTTTGTATGCTGGGGCATTTTTCCAGTTGACGATAGGTCTAACAGGGGAATGTGTCTTGCGTATTTTTATCAAACCTGTAATCGTGAGTGGAGAAGGACTAAGATATGTGTATTTCCATTTTTTATCTTTGTGTATTAGTGGTTGTTTGGTTTTCTTATCATCACACTGCGAATCAGCTATAGTTATCCTCCAACACCAGAGAGTTACTATTTGAATTTGTATAAAAGATAAGCATGACATGTAGCAGCTCTGATTAGACTGTTTGGATTTTTGTTTGAAGTGAAGTTTCTTTGAATGTCACAGGTGGCGAATGAAGTGATATCTGAGCTGAACCTTAAGCCAGAAGAAGTATTTCTTGGGCAGGGTACCTTGAGGCCAGACCTGATTGAGTCTGCATCCCATCTTGCTAGCAGCAAGGCTGATGTCATCAAAACACACCACAATGACACTGAGCTCATCAGGCAGCTGCGAAATGAAGGGCGAGTTGTTGAGCCATTAAAAGACTTCCACAAGGATGAGGTACATTCCTAAGGATACTTACATTGTCTGTTCCCTTTGTAATCATGTAGCATGACAGAGCAGAGCACATCTTTGATTGCTGCAGTAAATAGACATTAGGTGCGGCATGCTTTCACAGTATCCTGAACAGGTTAGCTCATATGTAATTTATCTGGCTTCAGTTCTTGAAGTGACCATGGAACGCACTGTCCAGTCTCTTGTTGTGCTCAGTCTTCCAGTTGCAGATGAAGCTAACAACTATAAATAGAGTTAAAGTATTATTGGCTGAAAGTTGTGAAGTCTCATTGTGTTACAGTTTGCAGAAATTTGGAAAATTATCTAATTTTTGGCAGAGATAAGACTTAGTTGTCACAGCTAAATGTAAGTGCCAAATTTCACCCAGTAACCTCATTGTGGTGTAAGCAGAATTTTGTCTGCTAAGTATTGTCTTCTTCATCCCATCCAAACTCAACAAGTAGTCACAAATTAGACTGCTCATTTCCAGCCACCAGAAGGCAGAACTTCACCACTGACATGGCAATCATATTATGTACTTGCATGATTTCCTTTCCTGGTTGTAACTAAATCAACAAGGAGCAAAAGAATTGTCATGAATGAGACCAAATTTGGATTTTTGAAAGAACCTTTCAAAATATAAACAAACCAGGAAGACTTGAAAGAGTTTTTCAGCTGTCGTAATGAGGAGACATTAGCCAAGCTTGCTATGCAGAATCAGCACGCGTCAGTTGCACTGTCCCACTTGCCATATATGGAGGATTGCAGCCTGACTGACCTACTCTGTTACTGAGCCCCCAGGTAGCTAGCCACAAGGGCAGCATCACTAGGTGTTAATCCGAGGACTGGCACAAAATCAGCCCTCGGTCCTTTGAGCCGCTGAGTTCCAGATAATGGGGTCTTGTGGGGAACAGTTAGCCAACAAAAATACAACACAAAATAAAATAACAAAGATAATTGTATTAACAATCTGAACATGGAATAATAGAAAACAATGAACAAAGTAATGAATAGTTGAATCAAAACATAATCTTACAAACACGCACACAGCGGAACGTAAATTACCCAATACAATGACATATCCATCGGCACAGCATCAGTTTACAGAATATACACAGAAATCCACAGCCGATCAAAGAACCAGTACAACAGTCGGCCCATGTAAACTTACAACACAAAAGGCTCAACCCACAGCCGATCAAAAACACACATATCATTTATCATAACTGTTGGCTAGACATGACATCTATCGTGTGCACCATACAATCGAAACAGAAAACAATACAGTAACCTAGTACATCATTTTGACTTGAACAAACAAATAAAGAAATCCTACTTATGGGGAGGTAGCCTCGTACCTGCCCCTCCCGAGGCAAATGCTAGGCAGACATCAGGGATCGTCCCAAACATAATTGGAACTTCAATTTAGAAAAGACAAAGACCGAAAACAAAGCTTTACCTTACAACATATCCCGCCTTCTCGGAGTTGATTAACTGTAGAAGGAGCCTCCTGCTCCTGGTCCCGGCCAGCCAGAAAACCCAGAGGTTGATAGGTTTGAACCAAGAAGACGTGTACTTAACACGAAAATCGGGCGAACCACGTGCAGATGGGCAAGTGCGTAGCCAGCGCCATAGTGCACCTGCTAGTACGACTAGGGCAGAGCCTCAGTAAAATTGGAAAACGCAAACAGAAGCTGCCATACGCTGTTACAAGTGCGATGGTAGGGGGCATTTCGCGAGAGATTGCCCAACGAGGCTTAGGAAGGAGAAGAAACTCTCTGATTCACCAGGCAGGAGAAACCCGTCCATACGTTTGAAGCGTTCGCACGTGCCTGGTGATAAGCGAGAAACCAGGACTTAGGGAAAAGAGAGTGAGGCGTAGAGGATGGCAGCTCTTGCAGCCTCACCGTACCTGAAAAGGTTGTCATGGTAAAGACAGTTACAGTCTCAATGGAACACCCCACCCCTTCTATAAAGGCGCATATAGACGGTGCGGAGAGGAGCCTCATCACAGACACGGGCTCTGACGTGTCCATACTGCAACCAGTAGTTTCGAACACCAGCATGAGGAGTGTCACTCTAAGGCCCTATGGGGTGACTGGAGAAACCCTCGATGTGAAAGGTCGACAGACGGTTTCACTTGGCTTACGTGGGCGGATGTTTGACCACACGTTTTTAGTGTGTCCGCTCCCTATGGAGGCAGCAGGCCTATTGGGCACTGACTTTCTGGAAGAAAGAGGTGCCCACATAAATTTTGAGAATGCCGAGATGTCATTTAATGATGCTGCCCGAGACAGCCGAGCACACGGCGATACGAATAGGGAACGAAGGGTCCTCACCATTTTCACGTTGGTTAAAGAGGGACACAGACCTCAACCCATGCTAAGGACAGAGGAAAGAAGGGACGAGCATGTCTCAAACAGCCCCCAAAATGAGGAACCCACTTCACAGAGTCAAACACGGCTTGTGAAGGCTAGTGAAAATATTCTACTGGCACCCCGGTGTAGACCAGTTGCTGTAGCAAGACTGCAAACGGAGAAGGAGCAGAACCTTCCTCCTTTTGTATATGTGGAACCAGCCCAAATTCTGATAGAGGGAATTTTTCTGGCCCGGACACTCTCTCGAGTTAACCCGAGCACACACCAGTCTACACTGCAGACGTCACAGTGTGACGACACTGTAATGCGATCCACTAACTCAGTGTATGTTATGCTGGCAAATTTCAGTGAAGAAACGCTGACCATGCCCAAGCATACCGTTTTGGGGATAACACAACAAGTTTCTGAAGCATTGTTAGATAAGGTAAATGCCAGAGGTGAATCTGACGTTAACAGCCTGACAGGACCGTCCAGAAAGCGCAAGAATGAAGCCTTGTATGAGAAATTGCTTCCTTGAGAGTTAGATTTCGTGGTGGAGCATCAAGCAGGAACCAAACTGGCCCATGTAGATGCCCTCAGCCGCCATGGTACTATAATACAGGGAGGTACCCTAGATAAGGAAGACGTCCTCCGCGAGCAGGTGAAAGATGCTTTTTGCCTGAAGCAGAATCCAGGTACCTATGAAAGTAAAAAGGAATTTTTCCTGGATGATGACGGTGTATTATACAAGCGAAGGTCAAGCGGCGATCATCAGTTGATAGTGCCTGAGACACTAGTACGGGAGGTCATTAATCAGAACCATGACCCAGTCTATGTTGCACACCAGGGTACAAAAAGAACTCATGACCTGATCGCACTGCACTATTGGTGGCCAGGCATAAGAAAGTCGATAGAAGAGTACATTAGAAAGTGCGACCCTGCCAGAGATGAAAGGGAAATCGCGAATTTGTGGCTCCACTTGGAGATGTCCAAGAGCTGACGGCCCCTTTCCAGGTGATATCGATAGACATTACCGGGCCATATTTATTGACACTGCGAGGAAATAAATACCTCCTCACCTTCATTGACCATTTTACGAAATATGCCAAAGCTTTTCCAATTGCAGATCAGACTGCTGAAACGTGCGCGAGTGTTTACGCGACTCAAATTGTCTCACGACACAGCACGGGAGCACAGCTCATAACGGATCATGGCCGAGCATTTATGTTGAATTTTTTCCAAGAGACATGTAAAGTGTTAGGGATACGCAGGACGCGTACAACCAGCTATCACCCCGCTTCAAATGGGATGATAGAATGTTGGCACAAAGATCTTCATACACTGGAATTTCACACCACATAAATTCAGCAAATACAAACTGGGATACGATAGTCCCGTTTTTTATGATGGCACATAGGGTGACACCCCATTCGGTCACAGGCTACAGCCCATTTTATTTGCTGCATGGGAGAGAGATGGAACTGCCCTGAAAGCCAGATGTGTAAAGGAGAATACAAGTCAAGACCAACGCAGAGAGAACTTAAAGGCTAGCCTCAGGATGGCCTATAAAGCAGTTGCAAAGGCAAACAAGAAAGCGCATCGAAATAAGAGATTTTACGATCATAAAGCCAAGATGCGCCACTTTGAAGTAAATGACCTAGTGTATTTGTACACCCCTGCTATGAAAGCTGGTCAGACAAAAAAATTCCAGAAATTTTGGTCATGGCCGTACAAGATAACTAGGAAAATATCAGAACTAAATTACGAAATTGTTGGCCAGGACGACAAAAAGATTATTGTTCATGTGGATCGGTTAAAGAAATGCCACAATCAGAATCTTTGGAAACCCAGGCAAAATCAGAAAGCTCAGAAGAAGCCCCCAAAACAGAAAACTAAATGACCAGATTCGGGCGAAAGCTAGGAAGAAGAAATTACGGGTAGGTCCATTTCCACTTATAACAGCCGGCAACACGACTGTCGTAAATGAGAGCACGACCCTGCAAAACCCAGGTTTGGATACCCCCGACACAGACCGACGAACTTTGGACACCCCTTTTTCGAGTAAAGCCGATCCCAGCTATTATCCACTAGACACGCCCTGCTCCAGGCGCAAACTACAGACTATGCGCACAGAACCACCAATTACCAGGTCTCGCGCTAGGAATATGCTACAGGATATTACAAACTGACGCATAGCTTGTTTAAATATAAGACACACGGAGTGACTGTTCCAATGCGGCAAAGACAGATTTTACTAATTCACTAAATTTGCATTGTTACAGGATTGCTACTGAGTGCGGTAATTACCGGACAAAATGTACAACCCTTAAACCAATCAGTTCTATTTGTGAAGGAAACAGACTTACTTTTTACAAATGACACATGGCGAGTCGTGATGGAAATCGATCTGAGTGCGTATCACGACACCATTTCTGTAATTAAATCTTATCTGATGATGATCGAGCAGCAGAAGCAAGATTTCATGCTGATGGCCAAATTGAAACAAATTGATTCGTTACTGAAAATGCTAGATTCCAAGCTGAATGACTTCCAGCAAGTTTTGCCCAGAGTAGATCCACGTCATGGCCTATTAGATGTAGGTGGATTAGTGTTAAAGCAAATTTTTGGAACTGCAACTATAGCAGATATTCAGTCGATACATGAAATAGTAGACGAATTGCGGCAAGGAAATTCTGACATAGCCCATTCTGTGTCAAATCAGTTAACATATGTGGAGGATTTAGCAAAAATAAATGCAGAGGCAATTACAAATTTGTCCAGTGTGCTAAAAGACCAAATGTTACGGTCACATGATCAGTTTCTTAGCATAGCTAAAGATATGTGTTGGTTAAATGCTACTTTGCAGACTGAGAGTTCTATGTTTACTGTAATTAGGCACCTCGAGTTGACTTTGGTACAGTTGATCCAACAGAGAGATGAATTGTTTGATGCCGTACAGTATGCTATATTAGGAAAGCTGCCCATAAAAATAGTAAATCCCTTAGAGCTTCAAAATATTTTAAGAAACGTGACTTTACAGTTACCAGAGAGCTACAAGCTTGTGGCAGGAACAAACCAGGAAAATATGCACTTGTACATGGGCTGATCATTTAATTCCGGGACTGATTTTTTTGTGAGTGAATAAGTAGACTTAACGGCTAGTTGGTCTTGTCTCCCTCGAAATAGTGTCCTTGTGCTTGTATGCATTTATTACAATGCTCCTGCCACTGACAAAAGCACCTTTGGTAGTCACTTTTTGTAATAGCCCTTAGTTGTCTCGTCACGTTGGCTTGAATATCTTCAACGTAATCGAATCGGCGACCTTTCATTGTTTTCTTCAGTTGTGGGAACAAGAAGAAGTCACACAGAGCAAGGTCAGGGGAGTAGGGAGGTTGTGGGAGCGACGGAATGTTGTGTTTCGCCAGAAATTCATTTGTGGTGACAGCCCTGTGGGCAGGGGCCTTGTCATGGTGCAGGATCCAGTTGCCGGAGCGCCACTTCTCAGGGCGATGTCTGCGCACAGCGTCGCGTAGGCGTTGCAGGACTGTTTTGTAGAATTCCTTATTTACCATCTGTCCTGTAGGGATGAACTCATGATGAACAAGCCCGTCAATGTCAAAGAACGCAATCAACATGGTCTTGATATTGGACTTCACCTGCCACGCTTTCTTTGGTCGAGGAGATTATGATGTGCTCCACTGGGAGGACATTTGCTTTGTTTCTGGGTCATACCCGTAAACCCAGCATTCGTCACCAGTGATTACCGAGGACGTGAAGTTGGGATCGTTTTGGGCTCGAACACGGAGGTCAGTGCAAATTGACACACAATCGTCCTTCTGTTCCGCCGTTAGGAGACGGAGCACAAATTTCGCTGTCACACGTCTCATTTACAGATCTTCAGTTAGAATTTTCTGGCACGTACCGAATGCTATTCTAACTTCCTCTGCAACCTCTCTGATAGACGTCAGTCAGCACGAATGATTTCTCGCACATGTGCCACAGTCGCCTCGGTGTGGGAGGTGGAAGGCCTGCCTGGGCGGGGGCCGTCTTCAAAGGATCGGCATCCACTTTTGAAACTGGAATACCACTCAAATGTCTTCAATCGACTTAGGCAGGACTCTCCGAAAGCTGCTTGCAACATTTCGTTCGTTTCAGCACCAGTTTTCCCCAGACGGAAACAGAAATCAATGCACACACGCTGCTGCACTTTCTCCTCCATTGTGAAATGCGACGCACACTGTTCTAGATGTTCACCCAAGGGCCTCCACAGAGCGAATGTGGGGAGATACCGACCTCCGGTTTTGCACATACACTTGTATAGAGTTGCCACATGTCCCACTCTATTGTCATTTTGCTACGTATTATAGTTTCCCGGGAAAAAAATCAGTCCTGGAATTAAATGATCAGCCCACGTATTATGAGTTGACTAAAGTTTCAGTAGTAGCAAATGTCCATTCTGTTAACTTAGTATTGACAGTACTGCTGAAGACCACAGACAGCCGTTTTACATCGTTCAGATTAATCGCCTTGCCTACTCAAATATCTCCCGTTGTTAAATATTCGGTAGACTATGCATTTTTTGCGTTACAACACAGCCGACGAAGCTACCTACTGTTCACAGAAGCAGACTACGGCCTTTGTGATAAAGGAAGCATTACAGTATGCCCCGCGGAAACTGCAGTGTATAATTCGCAATCACTAAAATGCGAATCGAGTTTGTTTTTTTCCAACAGAGAACGCCAACAGTTTATGTTGACGGAAGCTCATCTGTCACCACCGGACACCGTTTCTGCAGTGTTATGGTGAACTATGGGTCTACCATTTTCCTGACCAACAATAAATCACCCTGCGCTGCGCCCATGACAATAAGCAAGTGCTTCGTACCCTGTCACTTACCGGAAGTGGGTTACTGCACAACACCACTGGATTTTCCATAAACTCCGATACATTCCATATATTTCCAGAACTACATGGAACCACACAGACGAAAATGGGTGCACTGATATCCCATCTACCGGACATCATCACTGTGATCACCGACTTCGAACTACAACAACTGATTGACATACCACTTTTGGAAATCCAGAAACTAAGCGACATCCATGACGGAGTCACCACATCACTGCAGACAAATGACATTGAATCACTTCTGCACACACGTCAAACCTCACTACTTCAAGAAAAGCGAACAAATTACCTTATCACCATCACAATTTCCCTTTGCGCTATCACGATTGTTGGTATCCTTTGCTTTATCCTTTAGTCACATGCACGACACCGGTGATACTGCGTATGTAAGACGTACGATGCAGTAAGCAATTCTAAAAACCATCCTGAACCAGGAAGTACTCAAGGTGAGACTGAAGAGCAGAACATTCTCTTCGCATCATATTCACTCCAACAAACAAGTTGAACAACCGGGAAATTTCCTATCATACTAGCGAGACGCAGACCTTCAAAGGAATTTGCTGAGCTGACAATCTACAGACTGGAGTATGAGCCACTTCCTGCCTGTGCAAAGCCAGGAAGCAAAAACTCAGCTAGCCGTTTCTTCGACTACACACCGCCTCAGTGGATGAAATAACGCAGACATTTAGTAACTACTTATTGTAAAATAAGTGAGCCAACTAGATTGATTATGTAATCTCATTCTTTGTTATACCTTAGAGATAATTTGTTGTTATAATGTATTTAACATGTTACTTACTGTTGTCTGTAGCTAGATATGTTTAAGTTACGCTGTATTCAATGCTACATTCATGACATTTTATTGTATTTTTTACGTCCTAAGAGATTTGCTCTGAAAAAAACTGTTTTATCCCAAATCTCACGCTAAGAACGGGCAGTTGTCATGAATGAGACCAAATTTGGATTTTTGAGAGAACCTTTTGAAATATGAACAAACCAGGAAGACTTGAAAAGTTTTTCAGCTGTCGTAATGAGGAGACATTAGCCAAGCTTGCTATGCAGAATCAGCATGTGTCAGTTGCACTGTCCCACTTGCCATATATGTAGGATTGCAGTCTGACTGACCTACTCTGTTACCTCATATTTTGTAAGTGTTTTGGAATATGACCGTATGTGGTCAAGTATGTAAACTAAAACACTGACAAATGTACTTCCCTCTCTATAAAACCCCCTTGATAGTTACAGTACGGATTTTTATGGAGATAGTCTTTCGTAATGTTATTTGTTTGGCATGATACTCGTCGCTGTACCGGCGAAGCAAGTACCTAAGACGACGTGAAGATTTATTTAGTACACAGCTTTGTTACACAAGTGATTGTCATAATAACTAAGAGACACCGAGAATGTATTACGGCATACTGCTATTACCAGGTAAGCTTTAACAGTTGTGTTGTAACAAACTTTGATTTTATTACTAAATTCAGTCGAGTCCAAATTCCGTTTGAAATTCTAAATTACATACCCTTTTGACTATACAAAGAGGCAAGAACATAAATTTGAACACCTTCAATACAAACATTTCTCTGCAACTTATTTATGTGGAATTATAGATTAATATAGAGTTGTAGAATATAGACTTAGACAAAGAAGTTTCTGCTATTGTTTATTACCAAACCCCCGTATAACTCTTCGACGTTTTGCCTAGAAATAAGCTGGTGGCAGCATTCAACCTACCCTAGATTAAATTCTAGACCCAGAGGACTTAGTGCCTCAACCCACTTGTGTCTACCCAGGCATAGTTTGGTGGAAGTCAAGCCCCCTAACCCTGGTGATCATGACAGAATTTAAAATATTTTGCAAGAGTAATACAAGAACAGGTTGGTCAGAAAAATAAACGTGATGAAAGAAAGGTGTGTTTGACTCTGAACTTGGTGGCAGTGAAACAGTTATGTGGAGGCTTCCCTGCATTTTGTTGAGGAAAGTTATGTGAGGAACTGCTGATTTTAACTGCTGTCTTGAGTACTGAAGGAAGATGGTAGCTGCCTCTGTCACATACATAGGGGCTGTACAAAGTTTTCTTCCCTCACCTTGCCACCATCAGTCTTTAGGACTCTGAAGACCATTAGCAGTTTTTCTTATGCCAGAGTAACACTGAGAAATGTTATGTTATGAAGTGTAAAGTGCATTAATGACAGTTTTTGCCGTGTTACGGATAACAAGCAAAACTTCTGGTACTCTCCTAATGATGGAGGTAGCTATATACCCAGCTTTTCTTTTATGTGCATTAGTTTTATGCCTTTTTGCTCCAATGCCCCTTGCCAGTTTACAACACATCTTAATTTATGCACCATCATTTTCGGTTTAACGCCCTTTGGCTGGCTGTTTTCTGTTATTTCTCATGGGAATATTTTAGATTTATGCCTACACTTTTTCAGGGATGCTACTAGGGCATATAAAATGGACTGCATGTAATGGATCTGTACACATAAATAGTTTCATAAACAGGTCCTTCACAACCACTTACCACTGAGGAAATTTTTAATTTGTCATCTCTGTTCAACATTGCTTGTGTTTGACAACCATATCATATGTCCAGGTTCGGATCTTAGGCAGAGACCTTGGTCTGCCACCTGACCTAGTTATGCGGCACCCCTTCCCAGGTCCAGGCCTTGCCATAAGAGTGTTGTGTGCTGAAGAGGCCTACATGGAACGGGATTTCTCAGAGACGCAAGTCCTTGTAAAGATTATTGCAGAATATGACCATATGCTACAAAAGGTAATGATTTTATAGTCCATTTGTGTTGCTGAACATGTCCACTCATTGTTCGGGGTGTACCTCTTGTGTCCATGAGTAAGGCAGCTATTGCACTGACTTTTGTATGGCAGGAATTTAGAGTCCCTTTTTATTGTCAGTTTCTCTGACTTTATTCTATAGACGAACCCAAAGTGCTGACCTCTTAACTTCTAAGGAGGCCTGCTCCATCTGAAAATATCTCTTGTCACACACAAGTCCTTGTGTTTTGAAATATTGGCAATTTCCATTCAAATATTTATTATCTTTCAGCTTGTGCAAAGAACATGAATTTTTTTATGTAACTCTTTATTTTATTTTCACCCACACATAATAATCAGCAATCCATATTTGGACATCTAGAGGCCACAGTCTGTGAATTATAAGTCATTTGCCATGTCTTTAAGGGCATTGAGATGTTCGCTGTGTGGGCTGTAGCGTTGTCCTGAGTGAACTAACCGTACTTTTTTCCTCCTCTGTTAATTGTGCAAAGCTCTGTTTCTCAACTTTCTTTGCTCACGGCCCTCGTCTGAGCTTGATGTTTCTGTTTGGCCCCCCACCCTTCCTAGATGCTGTTACCTATGAAAAGATGTTATTTTATTTCCATATTGTTGATTTATATGTTAGAATATATGTATATTACTTTTATTTTCAATATTTATTGTTTTTAAGTATTTGTTTCGGTATAAAACATTGTAGACATATACGTGTGTGGCTATAAAATAACCAGACTTAATTTTTTTCCGCTTCCCTGTAAACTTGGCAACAGGGAGCAGTGTGTGGTATTGGCTTGTGCTCCCCCCTCCATTCACGGTTACAATTTCAAGGTCGTGTGGCAAACAGTTTGGCAGTAGCCTTTGCTTGAAGTGGATCGTGTTCTTGTTCTCCGTCGGATTCCTGTTAAGAGTTAATGTGGAGCAACACGTCAGTGTGAAATTCTGCGTGAAACTTGAAAAATCTGCTACACAAACGTACGATTTGTTGAAGAAAGTTTATGGTGATGAGTGTCTATCTCATACTCAAGTTTTTGAGTGGTTTAAGAGGTTTAAAGAGGGAAGGGAAGAGATCGGAGACAATCAGCACCCCAGTCGTCCCAGGACATCAAAATCAGACGCTAACTATGAAAAAGTCGGTGAAATTGTTCGACAGAATCATCGCCTGAGCATTCGAGCAGTTGCTGAGTTAATTAACATTGACAAGAAAACTCGACAGATTTTACATAACAATTTCAACATGAAAAAAAGTGTGTTCAAAGATGGTACCGAGACTCCTCACTCCTGAACAAGTGGAAATTCGAATGAACACTTGTGCTGACATTCTTCAAAACACTGAAAATGACCCAAACTTTGTAGAGAGCGTAATAACTTGTGATGAATCATGGTTTTTCCAATACGGCCCAGAAAGTGGGGCAGAGCAAATCCAAATTTAAAGCAGTGGTGATCAATTTTTCGACATCCAAGGGATTGTTCACATGGATTGGGTGCCTGAAGGTCAGGCCGTTAACCAGGTCTACTACAAGGAGGTTATGACAAACCTTCATGAATGGGTGAGAAGAAGAAGGCCTGTAATGTGGAAGAATGGCTCATGGGTTCTTCACCAAGACAACGCGCTGGCACACAACGCCCTGTCTGTCAAGACATTTTTGACGAAGCACAAGATCACCATGTTGGAACATCCACCATACTCACCTGACCTAGCCCCATGTGACTTTTTTAT
>Ga0123355_10010829_pt1 | contig 14021 bp, 11 predicted proteins | sample TergutEmb28metaG_3_FD_89872 | JGI IMG/M metagenome (GOLD analysis project Ga0123355, IMG submission 89872) | Embiratermes neotenicus P1 segment gut microbial communities from Petit-Saut dam, French Guiana - Emb289 P1 | ecosystem: Host-associated > Arthropoda: Insects > Digestive system > Gut ... | reverse complement strand
TGTGTGTATTGTTTTTTTTTTACTTTAAATGCCGGACTGCTGGCTACAGGTCAGTACTCGGAAGGTCCTGCGACCGGCCACCTCGACATAGGTTTTTCTTGGTTTCCCTGTGCCTAGTTGCCACTACATGCTTCTCATGTAGCCCTCCCGACTTAAATTTAGTAGTAACCAATTTCATGTTTTGTTTACGTGTAAAATAATCACTGCCACGGAGTGACAATCCAATTGCAGTAAATAATAATAATAATAATAATAATAATTATTATTATTATTATATGCAGTTATATGGGGGAGTAGAAGTACAGCTGCACTAATTCTTAACGTTCGTAATGAATGGATGTGCCCGGCGCTTTATCCCCGGTAAAGAATCCCAGTACCCATTAAATATATGACTTGGTGGTCCTCAGAACTTGTCTGGACATTTTTGGATAAGAGAAACCTGTCTTACCTCTACCGGGATCCGAACTCCGGACCCTCCAGCGCGTTGCCTCGTCGCTATGTCGACTGCGCTATACAGACCTGTGCTTATTTTAAGATAATTTTTTTCCATCCCTTAAAAACCTTGATCTATTTCAAATGAACACTGAGATATTCGTTCTTCTAGGATGATCATCGTCATCATCATCATTTGGCACTACAACATTTTGTGGGTGCTGTGACATCCGAAACATGTAGAGTAGCTTTGCAGTAAATAAATATCTGCATACTGTTGCATCTGTTGGACTTTTATTAACATTGAACATTTTGTGGGTTTTCTCCTTCTCAGCCAAGCCTCTCCCAGTTCTTCTATCCTTGGCTGTTTCCTTCCAGTTTTTAACTTTCAGCTTTTTTTAGATCTTCCATAACATTCTCTTGCCATCGTTGTCTTGGTCTTCCTACAGGTCTAATTCCTATAGGTTTCCAATCTATTATTTTCCCAGCTTGTCTTGCGTGGCCCATTCTTTCAATATGCCCAAGTCATTTGATTCTTTGTGCCTTGATGAATCTCACTATATCTGCACCTTGTACTAACTTATCAATCTCCATGTTGTGTCGCGTTCTCCATATGTTGTCAATATTGACAGGACCAGATATCTTTCTTCGTATTTGTCTTTCAAAAATGCGTAAGTTCTTCTAGGATGATACGCACTGTATATTGGTACTTAGCTACCGACGTAAGACGCACACCTAGCCACTGCTCCCAAACACATTCCCACACATGATATGCTGCCACAACAACTCGTTTGCAAATACGAATTGAATTGTGAATACTGTAATATCATTTTAGCAAGGAACAAAGCTCCCTGATGATGATCTGACAAGATAGAAACATGCCGGAGTGTTTTAAAGTGTTTTAAAAGTGTTTTATGTGAAATTATGTGTGCATTCGTTGGTTGATAAATTGAAGTGATTCTACGAAATTGCACGGTGCTTCAATAAGATTTAGAGTACCAGGAGTATTTCGTGGGGGTAAAAAGCGGCCGGTGCGTAAGGCTGACAACCTTACCGTCGTCCTGGGCCATTGTCACATAATCTGGGAACCTTAACTTCCTGGAACCATGTGGGACCTTCGGGTCTGTAATGGGACTGACTTACCTTTTAGTCTGGTACATAATACTGACGTTTTGGCATAACCTGCTAACTTTAATTTCAGGTAGCGGAATGGAGAGGAGGTGATGTGTACGCCGTGCACCCACTGAAGACTGTAGCCAAGATCTGCCCATGCAGTCTGTCACTCTCGTCCGGAAGGTGAGTCACCCTGTCAAACAGTCGTGAAGTCTTAGTCACTCGGTCCATCTAATCAGTCATCCGGTCAGGTATCGATCAGTCACACAATCTGTCAGTGACTAAGATAACAAGCTTCAACCACGGATATGGAGGAAGTAGACCGTTCGAAACGTCGGTACTTGTCTACCAAACTACAGGACGTTACATTCCAGTAGACTGTAATATTTGTTGTTGTTGTTACTTATATTATTCATACTATTAGCTTAGACACTTAACGCCGTTAGCGTATTGTGCTACTGTAGTGTGTGACTTTTATCAAGAAATGTAAATGCTTTGTATGGGTGTGAAACTTAGTCGCTGACATTGAAGGAGGAACGTAGACTGAGGGTGTTTGAGAATAGGGTGCTGAGGAGAATATTTGCGTCTAAGGGGGACGAGGTAACAGGGGAGTGGAGATGACTACATAATGAGGGGCTTAATGATCCGTACTGCTCACCAAATATTATTCGGGTGATCGAATCAAGAAGAGATGGGCGGGGCATGTAGCACGTGTGGGGATTGGAGATTTGTATACTGGGTTTTGGTGTTGAGACCTGAGAGAAAGAGACCACTTGGAAAGCCCAGGTGTAGATGGGAGGATAATATTAAGATGGATCTTCAGGAAGTGATATGGGGAGTATGGACTGGATTGATGTGGCTTAGGATAGGGACAGGTGGCGGGCACTTGTGAATGCGTTAATGTACCTTCGGGTTCCATAAAATACGGAGAATTTCTTGATTAGCTGAGGACCGGTTGGCTTCTCAAGAACGTCTCCATGGAATAAGTAAATAAGTAAGTAAGTAAGTAAGTAAGTAAGTAAGTAAAGTGTCTTTAGACACCCATTAACATACATTCCCAGTTCCCTCTTCCTCACTGCACCGACCCGTCGAACAACACGCGCTTATGTTGCACAATTTGGTACATAATTGTGAATGACCCTGTACATAACGGTCCGTTTCTCTGCTGCTAGTCTTGTTTGGTTAAAATATTTAATTCTCTGTTATAATTTACGCGCTGGCTCAAAATCTACGAGGTCTGTACACTGGGCATGTAAAGAGAACAAGGAAGCAAACAGGGTGATGGTGAGACGAAGAGCTTTATTATATGTGGCTTCTTCGAGTCAGCAAGACACAAAATACGATCGGCACCGTTGACGAGAGAACCGGTTTGTGCCACGTCTCTGCGAATCGCACTCTGATTTAGTTTAGCTTTTACTGTTTTACAGTGGTGGGAGTGGAGCCAAGTGGCAGTAGCGGCGTGACCCCGTGACTCAGTGACCTTCTGGTTGACTTGATAACTGATTGCCTGCCTTGATCAGTGTCTGGCTTACTGGTTAATTGACGGACTGAGTGGCTGATTTACCAGCCCGACGGTGTAACTGGTTGAACAGTTGACGGATTAGCAGGATAGTTGATTAAGTGGTTTATTGAGTGAAAGACTTGGTTAAATTTCAAATTGCTTGACAGAGGGAGCGACTGTTTGTTCGCCTAACAGGTGGATTGAATGTCAAATTATTACGTTTTTGAGTGCTTAACTGACTGCCTGACCAAATGTAGGAGTAAATAAGCAGTCAACCACATTGACATGCTGTGGACACTGTAGACATTGCATATGACATAATGTTACACTTGTAGCACACGAAGGTTGTTCAACTTTGTGTCAAAATACGCTCTCGGACCCCGTTCGAGAAAGGACGAGATAACACAGTATTAAAATGCAAATCATTGGCACCTGTTCAGCGCTACTGCTGCTGCCGATTTATGAGGTGTTCATCTCGAACTCCCATTAGGACCGCAATATAGAGCAGTAACTTGCTTCGTACCGCCTTCAGACTCATTGCCGAGAGAGTGCTTTGATGTAGGCCACGTCTGTGGACTTCAGCTATGCTTCAAATTACGCCATTACATTCCGAGCCCAACTAGGTAAAAATATTTTTAAAGTTCTTGTGGACAATACTATGTACATTACGGTGATCTTATGTGGGCCGGGTAGCTCAGTCGGTATAGCGACTGACTACGGGCTGGACGGTCCGGGATCGAATCCCAGTGGGGACGAGATTTTCCGCACCCATCCAGACCGGCCTTGGGGCCCACCCAGCCTCCTGTAAAACGGGTACCGGGTCTTTCCTGGGGGTAAAGTGCGGCCGGGGTGTGCTGCTGACCACTCATCCCCTTCCAGTGCCGCGGTCATGGAAGACCTCTACCCACCCTCTGGGCCACACCGGGCCTGTAACGGGATCACTTTACCTTTTTATTCTGAAGGAAACTTGATTGTATTGTGACTATTTCATCGGTATGTTTCTTGCTCTGTGGTTATTTTAACTTGTGTTGTAATGCGTGGATGTGTGTATGCGTGGGTGTTTGGACAGTTGTGTGGGTGTTTTGGTAATATGTGTACTTGTATTGTTTGTACTGTGCTTTGTATTGTTTGTACTGTGTTTTTGTATTGTTTGTACTGTATTTTTGTATTGTTTGTACTGTGTTTTTGTATTGTTTGTACTGTGTTTTTGTATTGTTTTTACTGTGTTTTGTATTGTTTGTACTGTGTTTTTGTATTGTTTGTACTGTGTTTTTGTATTGTTTGTACTGTGTTTTTTTATTGTTTGTACTGTGTTTTTGTATTGTTTGTACTGTGTTTTTGTATTGTTTCGTTTATGTATATTTATTCTTATTTGTTTTGTCTGTACTGGTGTAAGGACTACTGCCATCGAGTGACAACTTAATTGCAGTAATAATAATAATAATAATATTAATAATGTTAAAATCTTTCCCATTTTGAATACGGTTCACAAAAGTTGGGAAGGTCACGGTCACTCTGTTAATTGAAATGTGTAGCTGGCTGAACCCAGAGCTTGACATGCCTGCTTATCAGCTGCAGCTGAGGATATTCATGTCTATTTATGTATGCTACTGATTCTCCCCGCGTGGCTGTCAGGCACGTGTCTCTCTATAGGGGATTTCGTTCTTCTCTGATGTGATACTATGCAAGTGAGAAATCGGATTCGGACGTTTCACAGGCAACGTAATATCCTCACCTTCAAAGGTGGACGTCTCGACGCTTGAAGATGAGAGTCATTACGTCACTTCGAAACGTCGGACTCCTATTTCCCACTGACCCAGCTTCATAACCCAGAACGGACCGCTCGCTGCAAAAAAAGAAAACCGCGCAACTCACACGTGTATATTTAACCCTTTAAACGCCGAATTAAATCCCATCTACTCTTTGCCAGCATTATTCGGAGCTCACCATATTTTCCACGTTAGCCGGTTAAGGGTTAAGTTTCATTGCAAGAAAAAATTAGTTTCGGTTTTTAAGAAATATGTAGCAGTGTGACCAGGTGGCGTTACCCACGCTGCCGTCGAAGTGGCTGGCTGCGGCCTGGAATGACCCGACTTCGATTCTTTGGCGGGTGTAGAATTATTTCTCCCCCCCCCACCCCTACCCGTGTGCAGACCACTAATGCAGGAGTGGACATATTTTTCAGAATTCCAGGAACCTCCTCAAAATTCTAGTTGCCAGAAGGTTGCACGAAGGAATTTCCGCACTGAACACCTAGAAATAGTGTTATACGCCACTGTACAAAATGTAATCGGTCTGGACTAGCGCACGCCTGCACTGCTGGGGCCAACTGGGTCCCCTACCGTTGGGTACCAGGAGTTCAATACCTGGTGGTGAAGATCATCGTCTGCACTGAGCTACCGCTGAGGCTCAGGAGACGTAGGGCTTCTTCTTCAAGTCCTATACGCTTTCCTGTCGTGGTGCACGGACACGGGTAGGACCAAATGACCTGGCGGGGGCCGAATGACATCATTCCTTGACATGCTGCCCTTGTAGTATCGTTTTGGCGACACAGAATGTCCTTTTATACAGGGTGAGTCACGGGAACATGACGAGTTTTGAAGTGCAGTAAGTTGTTACGGTTGCCAGTTAGGCGGTATGCGGGCTGATCTCTTTTTGGCTTAGCGGACAACATGTTAGTAGCAATAGAGCAGAGGACTGCTGGCCACCGCGCGTTCTCCTGACCTATGAGCTTGTGATTACTCTCTTTGGGGGTACCCCAAGTCTAAAGTGTAGCTGACGAAACTAAGTGACATTGACAAGCTTAAGAACGCAATGAAGGGGGAAATTACAGTCACACCAGACAGCATGGTGAAAGTAGCAATGAGATCACGTGACAGACTGGAGCAGTGCAGGCGAGATGGTGGAAACTATCTGAGAGACGTGCTGTCAGAGAAGTGAAATATGTAAGAGTGGCGATGTAGTGTGGGGGGAAGGTAGGTTTAGGGTGTTTGAAAATAGGGTGTTGAGGAGACTATTTGGGCCTAAGAGGGACGAGGTAACAGGGGAGTGGAGTAAACTACATAATGAGGAGCTTAATGATCTGTACCGCTCACCAAATTTTGTTCTGGTGGCCAAATCGAGAAGAATGCGATAGCCGGGGCATGTAGCATGTATGGGGGACAGGAAAGGCGTATACAGGGTTTTGGTGGGGAAACCTGGGTGAAAGAGACCACTTGGATGACCCAGGCGTAGATGGGAGGATAATATTAAGATGGATTTTCAGGAAGTGGGATGTGGGGGTGTGGACTGGATAAATCTGGCTCGGGATAGTTACAGGTGGCGGGCACTTGTGAGTGCTGTAATGAATCTTGGGGTTCCATAAAATGCGGGGAATTTCTTGACTAGCCGAAAATCGGTTAGCTTCTCAAGAAGGATTCTGCTCCATGGAGTAAGTAAGTAAGTAAGTAAGTAAGTAAGTAAGTAAGTACTTAAGTAAGTAAATAGTGATGTATTGTATTAAATTGCATTCCTTTTCCTGTTATTCTATATAGAAATAAAAAATTAATTCGAATTTCAACATTTTTAACCCTTTAAATGCTAAGTTAAATCCCATCTGCCATTTTCTGGCATTATTAGGAGCTCAGCCCATTCTCCACGTTAGCAGGGTAAGGGTTAATTCAATTTTGAAAATCGCCAGGTTTCCTTGACTCACCCTGTATCTTGGTAATGCTAGGTTTGGTTTCTTTATCTCTTCTATCCCTCTTTCTTCATTTCCTTTATCCTGTACTTAACTTGTTCCGTTCGTGGTTTTTTTTTCCGCTCTCTAAGTTATGTTACGTCAAAGAATGGATTGTATTTATCATATTGAATCGATAAAAGTTGTGGGTGGCATGCATGACCACTTATGGAAGCATTCTACTTGACGAGGAAGAAACCAATTATATTCCTGAAGATTATCGTGTGACTGAGATACGAACAAGTGTCTTCCTTCATAGGTGTTTTACCGCTACACTGTGACGGTGGGTTTGAAGGTTGAGAAGGTGGGACGCGATCTCCCTCCCCACCACTCCTACCGCGCCTTTCATCTAATGTCTGAGGTGTGGGTATTATGTTCTATATTTAAATTGCAGAACAAAGCGAACTGAGTATCGTGTGTGTCGGTGTCTAGTGACGAACTGGCGTATCGGTTAGGTAAGTGGAGCGAACATAGGAGTGTTGTGGAAGGCTATCAATCTGCTCGTTTTTGTGCTGCGCCTCAGTGTGAATTGACTTCGGCTTCGTGTAGAGGACGCGAGAGGAGAGACGGTTGGAACATTGGCCGTTTGGTGCCAGTGCTGGTGGGACGTGCGGAGATGAGCAGAGTGATGTGATGCGTGGAGTGCCGTAACGAAGCCTTCTGTTGACGAGCGTGTACAAGAAGATACACCAGTGCAAAGATACTGCTTCGAGGTGTATTAATTAATTATTTCAGAAGTGAATAAACATTCTTTGTGGACTTTTCACATTTCTTAAGGTGAGTTATTTCTGTACATGAAAAGTACTTTCTTTGAATAGAAGATTAAAAGTTGATAGTGGAAATTATATGGTGGGTGCTGATCGTCATCTGGTGTCATTAGGGTGAGTGAATAGATGGAGATAATAGGGGTGAATGTAGCCAGTAACTTTGGGAGAAAATGACACAGTAACTGAAAAGTGACAGGGGAACATCTGAGTGAAAAGAAGACGTGGGAGACCTTCGGTGTTACTTAGAGTATAATATTAAATTGGATCCTAGAGAATTGTTGCGTGTGTGGATTGTCTATTGTAGACGTAAATGAGCCTAAGTGTCTTATGATGAGGGGGGGATTTGTTGGTCAGACAGGCGACTGTCGTCTTTCGGAAAAGGCGCTGTACCACGTGGGGAATTGATCAAGGGCCACGTTTGTAGATTTTACTTGCACTACAATGTGTGGTGTGCGAGTAGGTGGTCATTATTTTATCAGACCAATATCTCTTGACACTTCCCGCCTCTGTTTCAAAACGTGTGAGGGGGACATTCAGGGAGGAGTGTAGGCTGAGGATGTTTGAGGATAGGGTGTTGAGGAGAATACTTGCGCCTAAGAGGGACAAGGTAACAGGGGAGTGAAGAAAACTACACAATGAGGAGCTTAATGATCTGTGCTGCTCACCCAATATTTTTCGATTGATAAAATTGAGAAGAATGAGACGGGCGGGGCATGTAGCATACATGGGGAGAGGAGAGCGTATACAAGGTTTTGGTGGGGAAACCTGGGGGAAAGAGACCACTTGGACGACCCAGGTGTAGATGGGAGGATAATATTAAGATGGATTTTCAGGAAGTGGGATGTGGGGGTATGGACTGGATCGAGCTGGCTCTGGATAGGAACAGGTGGCGGGCACTTGTGAAAGCGGTAATGAACGTTGGGGTTCCATAAAATGTGGGGAATTTCTTGACTAGCTGAAAATCTGTTAGCTTCTCAATAAGGACTCTGCTCCATGGAGTAAGTAAATTCAGTAAGTAAGTGAGCGGGGCATTCAATGACCACCCTTATGCTTTAAGGGAACCGAGAGGGAGTGAAAACTATATTGATCGGATCAAATAGTGCCTCTGTATTATAAGGGCCTAACGAATGGGCTACAGTACGCTTCCGGCTGGCTATTAGTGTCGTCTGTGCGGTCCGTGCTCTCTAGCGATATCTATAAATTAAATTGCCAGGACTTAGGCGGCTATTCTCCGGTTTCTCACTGCGGAGGTCCGGGTTCAATCCCAAGTCAGTCCGTGTGAAATTTGTGGTGGACAGTGTGGCAACAGGACGAGTTTTTCCCCCACAGTACTTCGGTTTTCCCCTGTCAGAATGGTCCAGACTCAACCTTATATACACGTTGCTCTTACCAGCAGGACGAACGGGCGACAGCTGGGAACTTTTCAAAAACCTGCGCTATTTTGACAGTTGGGGAGCGCTGGGTAGAGGAAAAGTACATTACACATATTGTCACCCTTTCGTATACCGTACAGTTTATTTGAATGTTTGCAATAGCGGATGGAATATACTACACTACTTGGAGGGGCGTGGAGGGGGGTTCCCATTGTTAGAAAGTTTCCTGGTTTCGCCCACTTGGCCTTCTGTTGAGAGGAGTATGAAATCGTAGATATAAAAATGGCGAGTACAGCATCTTTCCCGAAAGACGACAGTCGCCTGTCTGACCAAGGAATCCCCCCCCCAGCATAAGACACGTAGGTTTGTTTCCGTTTACACTGGGTAGTCCAAACACGCAACAATTCTCTAGGATCCACTTTAATATTATATTCTAAGCAACCCCGAAGGTCTCCCATGTCTTCTTTTCTCTTAGATATTCCCCTTTCGCTGTTTAGTTACTGTGTCATTTTCTCCCAATACTCTGCTCCTACATTCACCCCTATTACCTTCCTCGATTCACTGAACCTAGTAGCATCAGATGACGATCAGGTACGGTTCGCTGGATTTTGTTTTGCTGGTGAATGCTAGCGTCATTTTGAAATACAAAATGCTGATCTGGAGATGTGAGTAATTTGTGAGGACTGCATGTGGAGCACGAGCAGGCTCGTTTGTTGTACCTTTGTTTCCACGGTGCCCGAATTTTCTTCTGTTGTCTTGGCAGTCGGCATAAATGAGCGGTCTCGATGTGGTCTAGCAAGGGGATCACCTGCACAAAATGACGGTCACTCTAGACGTCTGAACGGACAGTAAATTTAGAACTTTTTATACTATGTGCGCCGTCCCGCGGACATTTGGTCTGACCAATTCCAGGCCCGCAATTTACCTTAATAATTGTTGCACAAACCCGACCGAAGTCCCGAAATCTTTTACTTTATCCCGAATGAAGGAGGATATACACGCGTCCCTTTTATCATGGCCCCCCAGCACAGTAGTTGTTACGGAATTTCCCGGCGTATGCAGGATCTCTTTATTCGATGAAACTGCGGTGTTCCAGGGACACGATAAAAGGGACACGTTTATTTGCAATCTGCTTTCACTCTCGCGAGAGTAGACACTTATGCTAATGTTTAAATGACACTAATTTTTCAGTGCGCTAATTTAACCACCCTCAATGGATATCTTATGCTATTTTGGTATTTGCGGAGCAGTTCATAGATGTTGGGCGCCTACTCATTAGGTTTTATCTCGAAATATTGCTGGGAGGCGCAGCTATAAAAATCCCTGAGGAAGTCGTCAGTGGAATTCGTTGTTGGAGACAGACCGAACCCAAATTCTCGAGCGGATGTAGGAAAGAAGAGTTTTTGGACAATTTCCAAATCACCACATCACGAGAACTATAGGTGTTTATTGGTTGAATGTTAAGAGCTTTATTTTGTCAGGAGTTTACTCCTCTAACGGAGTGCAACGTTTCTTGTGTATTTTTGTTACGAAGGATAAGTCCTCTTTAACGCCAAGGCAACCCCAGCGGCCGAATGCGGCCCTACGTTTGGGTCGGGTGCCTCTTTAAGTGGCTGGTTGTGTCTATGTTTTTGTGTCCTATTTTATACGTGAATTCTTACCTTGCTGTATTTACAGTGTAGGTAGGGCCCCCACATTTGTTTCTGCATTGGTCCCAGAAGTGTTTTAAACCATTCCTGTGTGGGATTTAGTTGGCCCGGTTTTGGTACTGCTGTTGTTGTGGCTAATCTCACTCTACTGTACCACGATATTCGAGATTCTGTCGGCGGTATTTCTGGCATTTTATGTCTTACGGGGTGTGACGCCGTGTTACTTTGTAACGACTTTTCTAATGATCGTATTTCTTCATCTTAATGGTCAGGCTGTGAAAAACTGCTTGACCCTGCAGTTGAAGGTCAGTCAATATGACATATCACCCTGAAGACTTTTTTCTCACTGCTTTGAAAGATACTTCACTGACATTGCTTTTAACAGTTTTCTGACATTGCTTTCGACACTTTGCTGAAAATGCTATTGACTGTTTGCTGACATTTCCTTTGACGGTTTACTGGTACTTCTGCTGACAGTTTACTGACATTGCTGTTGCTAGCTTACTGATATTACGTTCGACAGTTTGCTGACAATGCTGTTGACAGTTCCCTGACACAGTTGTTGACAGTTTAGTGACAGTGTTTTCGACAGTTTGCTGACAATGATGTTGACAGTTTACTGACATTGCTTTTGACAGCACCCATGCCAATTTTTTTTTTAATGTAAAAATCTTAACTGACCTCACCCTTTGGCAAAGTGATAACGTACTTCGTGTCCACCCCATGCACATGTATAGGGGGAAAAGACGTACGGTTCCACCTCTTTTTAACCTCAGCTCTGAGTGGAGGTGAATCGTCACACTTGGCAGTTCATTGATAATTCGTAACACTTAACGCCGGAAGTAATTTGAATTGTAATACATAAACAATTTAGTTACATCACAGAGAACACACTCCGTGTCCATTATAAATGATAACTAACTCTTCAGAGAATCGATCGCTGCTTGTTTTGAGAATGACAGCAACACTGCAAGGGCACAGGTCAGACTTCTTGATGTTACAGCTGATGGTACATATACTTACCATTGGAGATTGCTGTCCTCTGCGATGTAACTCCGTGTGGTTAGTAGCTAGCTGCGTGAACAACTATAGCAGTAAATTGCTGCACAGTTTCGATAAGGACCTACCAAACTGCACGACGTCACAACCCGGAAAACAGCTTCCTTCATGGTCACTGTGAGAGCCTTGTCCTAGCAAGTGTTTCACAGTTCGTGCACCTCACGTATTTCAGTATCCGCATTTTATCTGACAAATGTTATGACTTCCTGTTGTCCAGCCACCGCCCACGCGCATGGCTAAATAACGGCCGGAAGTAACAAATGGTTACGTGTCACACAAAACAAGGACCCGGAATAAGATGGGTGGGATGCAAGACATGCAGCATGAATTATTGAAGAATACGGTAAATCCGCACACTGTTAAGGGCGAGCCCTTTATAAGCGTTAGTATACTTGGGAGGTTGCTAGAGCTGTTGAAATACATTTTGGAAAATTTTATTTAATAAATACCAGCTGTGGCCTTTGAAAAAGTTACGTTTTTCCTGTCCACCCCATGATGGTGTATAGGTGGAGTCGAGGTATAACTCCATTCATTCTTGACCTCGGCCCTGAATGGAGGTGAGTGGTCAGCATCACACTCCGGCCGCCTTTTCCCTAAGAAAGAACCCCGATACCCACTGGGCCCCACAGCTGGTCTGGAGGTGGGATTCGAACACCGGATTGTCCAACCCTTAGCCTAATTGCTATATCGGTTATGCTATCCAGGCTCTTCATCTGTTACCGTGGGCGTCATTAATTCGCCCCTCAATGATTTTAAGGATGTTGTATCAAGTAAGGGAAATTACCATCCATTGAGAGTCCACGAGGAGGAACAACTTCTGTCCTTCCTAATCTCTACATTAGATGCACCGTGAACGGTCAGTTTCAGACCCCGGGCTCTTTACTTCCGGTAGAGAGAGCCTCCAGTCGCATTGAATAGGCGGCTGATTGGGCCACAGAACATCCGGTGGGAGTGGAATATGATTATTTACTGTGAAGTGAAGAGAAGGGTATCGTAGGCAGTAGTGTTCTATTGTAAAGGTAAAGCGGTCCGGTTATAGGCCTGGAGTGGCCCAGAGGGTTCCAGGAAGTTACGGTTCCCAGGTTACACGACAACGGCACAAGTTGTCAGCCCTACGTATCGGCCGCCTTTACCCCCAAGAAATGTTTCTGGTACTCATTTCTGTTAGAGGCTGAGTCGACCCCAGGGCCATAGTGCGATCGGAAGGATTATGTCAATGAAAAATTCCAATGACGCCATCTGGAATCGAACCAGCGAACTTGCGACTTGTAGCACAGCACCTTAACCACTGTGCCACCGCGGTCCCCATGTTATATTGTAAGAATGCAAATAATGATGCCGACTGGGTACCGTAAAGACAAAAATGTAGTTGGTTGGTGATGGTGTGTGACGGAAACGGTATGTATTTGTACCGACGACTTCCGTTTTGTGACTGGCGATGTGTAAAAGAAGGCGGTTACTAATGCTTGACCTTCGAAGGATAATTAAACCTTGTTTTCTCAACCCTTTTCGTTCATCTGTAAAGGAGATAGAGCTGTTTGATCATTATTCATCATCAATCACTTTACTTTCTCAACGCGTAACCTTACAAATTAACCTTCTTACCTTTCATATATTCGTAATTATGTATCCTGCCATGGTTGCAGAGAATATGACAAATTTGGTTTTTAATCGGATTTGTGAGAATGTATTTTTGGCCTGAATTATACAAAGGATTTGCAAAACTACAGTCATAAATACACATCCATGGGAAGCTTTACTCCGACCCTGACGTACACATGGCACGTGACTAGCAGATGGTACACACCAGACTTCATAAAGCCATCGCTGATATTCAAACACTCGGCTATCGTGGCACCAAAGCCTTTATGTCGTCGTAGAAAAGAAAAATCGGTGTCAGGTATCTGAAGCCAGGAGTTGGCAGCTTGCTTGACGTCGGTGTTTGTTGGGAATTGTCAGTAATTTACTTCTGAAGATGTTAAAAAGACCTGGAATCGCAGTGTGCGGGATCGGGACTGTGGGTACTGTAACGCTGTAACCCGTTACAAGGTCGGGTGACGGTATGACGCACGAAGACGTTGGCATTGAGACAGGTTTTTCTACTACCTGAGGGTTTCTCCCTTCAATGTCATTCGACCATTGCTCTATATTAAAGGACAGCACTTTGATTAAAGTGTCACTAAGAATGACTGGTAACTTAACCAAAATAACAAGTACCTAGAATGTGTAATTAATGGGAAAATTTACAAACTTTTTCTGCATAATTGGCTGACTAATGTATTTTGTTTGTTTTTGGTGCAACAGCCCCCCCCCCCCCCTCCCCCTGGGTCCGGGCCTCCCTATTCACGAAGTTTTTTTTTTTCACTTTCTGGTTACCTCCCCTTCGGTGGGGGCCCTCTGTGCGAGGGA